>Ga0190313_1000949_pt1 | contig 16252 bp, 15 predicted proteins | sample 4870071011_MG_FD_169989 | JGI IMG/M metagenome (GOLD analysis project Ga0190313, IMG submission 169989) | Hydrothermal vent sediment bacterial communities from Southern Trench, Guaymas Basin, Mexico - 4870-07-10-11_MG | ecosystem: Environmental > Aquatic > Marine > Hydrothermal vents > Sediment ...
AGCTTCTCGTCCTTTATGCGGCCGTGCCTGTTCACATAGTCCTCGAAGTTCGTGTCTATTAGGGCCAGTTCCTTGTTCAGGGAGAGCATACGGTCGGCGAGGGCGGCGAGGTCTGAGAGAATCCCTGAGTTTCCTGAATCCACAACTGGAAGATTTTTAATTTCTCTACCTGTGACATGGTTAGTACTACTATAAAGTTTAAAGTACCAATTCAAAAGTTTAGAGTTCAGAAGTGCCAATACCGCTTTTATATTAACTTCTTCATTCGTCATTATAATCGAAACGGTCGTATTACCTGCATATATTCCTCGTTTAGGGATACATGCTTTAATCCTCTTCTTTTGTTTTATATTAGATACCTGCTGTACTAAGATCCTATCTGTTTTTCTATAATCTATGCTAAATTCAAAATCCCTAGGTTCAAACCATGATCCTTTTCTATAGTCCTCTGGATAGTCAATGAAATAGGGAGAAGAAAGGTTTTCTCCTCGTATCAAAGGAAAACGGCCATCTTCTAACTTATCGTATATCCTCTCCTTGTATTTAGTAAGATGCACCTCCCCATCAAAGGTGTCAACTATTCTGGAAAATTTAGAAAAATTCTCTTCCAATCTGAGGAGCAAATCCATCTCAGCTCTATTCTTTGGTGTCACAAATGTTTTGAATGGCAAAGTGGAATAAGTTCTTTGGTCAACTTCTATGTTTTTGTAACTCTGCTTAATAAATACCTTTGGTTCATCTATCGTTTCAGATATGCTTATTTTATTGTTTTCACGCTTCTTTTTTTCATTTGTCTTTTCAAAGATAAATATTGTAGTTGCCTGAGTTATTTGGCCCTTAAACATATCTTTACTACATTTTTCAGAGAAGGATATTATTTCCTTAATCCTACAATTATCAAGGATAAACTCTCTGAGTTTCTCTGAATCCCTATCTCGAAGATATGAGTTCGGAACTATATACGAAAAAAGACCGTTATTTCTCATCAAACACAACGATTTCAGCATAAATAATTTGTACAAGTTACTTTCTCCAATAACATACTCACGATAAAGATCAGAGTATCCCTTATGACCTTTTCTGTCAGCTTCCTTTGTTCTAACCCAAGGCGGATTCCCTATAATCACATCGAATCCCGGGTTATCCCCCTGAAATACCTCCGGGAACTCTTCCTCCCAGTTGAATGGCCTCTTCTCCTCCCAGTTATCTCCGAAGTATTTTTTCAGGAGTTCCTCGTCCCCGCTTATCAGGGAGTTCCCCACCTTTATGTGGTCTCCCAGTATGAGCGGTAGTTTCTCCTTCTGTTTGAGCGCCTTCAGCATCAGGTTCACCGCGGCGATCTCGGCCGCGTGCTCGTCGAGGTCCACGCCGTAGATGTTGTTCCTCAGAATCTCCTTCTCGTAGTCGGAGTACTTCTTCGCAATGGAGCCGTACTCCTCCAGTCCGTTCCCGTTCTTCCCTATCTCCCTCAGCATCTTCTTCCTCTTCTCGTCTATCTTCCTGTTCTCCTCCTCGTAGAAGTCCACGAAGTAGTCATAGGCCTTTATCAGGAACGACCCGGAACCGCACGACGGGTCCAGAACCCGCAGGTTCTTCACCTCGTCTGCACTCTTCTCTTTCAGGGCCTCGCCCAGCGTGTTCTTGACGATGTAATCCACCACATACGGCGGCGTGTAGTATATACCCGATTTCTTGCGGGTTTCCTGCACCTGCTTGAGCACGATCTTTCCGTCCTTGTCCAGCGCCAGCGTCTTTCCGAGGTATGTCTCGTAGGTGTTGCCGAGAATGTCGAAATCGAACCTTCGGAAGTTCACGGTGTAAAGGTCGTTTATGAGAGAGGCCAGCACCTCGCTCCCGACCTCGGTGCTGTCGAGAACATGACCCTCTTCGAAGATGCTGCTGTCGTGTATCTTGTCGAATCCCCGGAAATAGTCGTTGAGAACCGTCTTCAGATTGATATAATCCTTTGCGCTCTCCCAGGGCCTCATGAGCGTCTTCAGTATATCGGGGCTTTCAAGGATGAACCTGTCCTCCGCATAGCGGACTATTATGAGTCTGTCTATGAGCCTCTGAATCGCCTCCTTCACCTTTGGAAGGGAGATTTCTCCGTCCTCCAGAAGTGCGGGGTTCTTCCGATTCCTTTCGTAGATGTCCTTTGCCAGTTCGAGCCTCCACTTATTGAGCATATCGAGGAAGCGGAGGTCTATGTCGGGCCTCTCCTCGTGGGTTTCCAGCGCGTCTATCCTCCCGCTCTCGAAGGACTCCTTGGATAGGTAGAGAAGTTCGTCGAACCTCTTTTCGTAGTCCCCCACATCCTCGAAGGCCATGATAAGGTTGCCGTTGAGGGCGTTAAAGACCCTCAACCTCTCGAAGTTCGTAAGTATGGCCCATTTCACAGGCGGGTCTATGGATGCGGCGTAGTTCATCACCTGCCGCTCCTCCTCTATCCAGTCTATCGTCTTTCTGTCCACCCACGGGATTATCTGAAAACGCTTTGCCTCCACAAACGCCACGGGGTTTCCGCCAATCATGAGGGTGATGTCAGCGAACCCGGGCCGAACATACTGCTCGCGGTTGTACTCCTCCATATTCCCCGTATCCCATCCGAGAATCTCGAAGAGCTTGTCTATGAAATTGGCCCTCACATCCGCTTCGCTTATCTTCTTGAGGCCGTAGGCCCTCTTTTTGTCGAAGAGGTCTTTATACTTCTTCACGAGTTTCTTCAATTCCTCTTTTCGCCGTGCCCTCTCCGCCCCATCAGACATCAAGGTTAACGACCTCCTTCGCATGCCTCTCTATGAACTCCCTTCTCGGTTCCACCGCATCCCCCATCAACACGCTGAACAACTCGTCGGCCTCCACCGCGTCCACGATGGTTATCTTCTTAAGTATCCGGGTCTCCGGGTTCATGGTGGTTTCCCAGAGCTGGTGCGGGTTCATCTCTCCGAGACCCTTGTACCTCTGAATACTCACGCCGTCCCCCAGCTCCTTCAGGAGTTCGTCCTTCTCCTCGTCGGTATAGACATACTTCTCGAACTTCCCCTTCTTCAGCTTGTAGAGCGGAGGATTGGCCAGATAGATGTATCCCGACTCTATGAGCGGCTTCATGTACCTGTAGAAGAATGTGAGGAGAAGGGTGCTTATGTGCGCCCCGTCCACATCCGCATCGGTCATTATGATTATCTTGTGGTACCTCACCTTGCTGATGTCGAACTCGTCGCCGATCCCCGTTCCTAGAGCGGTGATTATCGACAGTATCTCGTTGTTCTTCAGAGCCCTGTCCAGCCTCGCCTTCTCCACATTGAGTATCTTACCCCTCAGCGGAAGTATGGCCTGCGTCTCCCTGTTCCTCCCCTGCTTCGCGCTTCCTCCTGCGGAATCCCCCTCCACGATGAACAGCTCGCTCTTCGCCGGGTCCTTCTCCGCGCAGTCCGCCAGCTTTCCGGGGAGGCCCATGCCGTCCAGCAGCCCCTTCCTTCTGGTGAGCTCTCTGGCCTTTCTGGCCGCCTCTCTGGCCTGTGCCGCAAGGGTGGCCTTCTGCAGTATCACCTCCGCCACCTTCGGGTTCTCCTCGAGGAACTCCATCAATTTGTCGTTCATCAGGCTCTCCACGATCCCCTTTATCTCGCTGTTGCCGAGCTTCGTCTTCGTCTGCCCCTCGAACTGAGGCTCCGGAACCCTGACGCTCAGGATGGCCGTGAGGCCCTCTCTCACATCGTCTCCGCTCAGGGCGGCGTCCTTCTCCTTCAGGATGTTGTTCCGCCTCGCATAGTCGTTGAGCGTTCTTGTCAGGGCGGCGCGGAACCCGCTCAGGTGCGTCCCACCCTCAATGGTGTTTATGTTATTGGCGAATGTGTGGATGTTCTCCGAGAAGTCGGAGGTGTACTGCATGGCGATCTCCACCTGCACGCCCCCTTTCTCTCCCTCGAGATATATGGGGTCTGGATGCAGCGGGCTCCTTGCGCGGTTTATGTACTTCACGAACTCCACAATACCCCCTTCGTAGTGGAAGCTGCTCTGGAGGTGGGTCCCGTCCTCCTGCTCCACCCTCATGTCGGTAATCGTTATCCTGACCCCTTTGTTCAGGAAGGCCAGCTCCCTCAATCTCGTGGAGAGGGTGTTGAAGTTGAACGGCTCCTTCTCCATGATCTCCCAGTCGGGCATGAATGTGATTATCGTGCCGGAGATGCCGGTCTCCCCCACTTCCTCCAGCTCGCTGGCCTTAACTCCTTTCTCGTACCTCTGACGGTATATCTTCCCGCCGGTGTGTATCTCCACAATCAGCCACTCCGAGAGGGCGTTCACAACCGATATGCCCACGCCGTGAAGGCCGCCGGAGACCTTGTAGCTCTTCTTGTCGAACTTTCCGCCGGCGTGAAGCTTGGTCATTACTATCTCCACCGCCGGAACCCCGTACTTCGGGTGTATCCCGACCGGTATCCCTCTGCCGTCGTCCGCCACGGTGACGCTGTTGTCCTCGTTGATGGTGACCTCTATGTGGGTGCAGTAGCCGGCCATGGCCTCGTCTATGCTGTTGTCCACCACCTCGTAAACAAGGTGATGCAGCCCTCTGGCATCGGTGCTGCCGATATACATCCCCGGCCTTTTGCGCACGGCCTGGAGGCCCTCCAGAACCTGAATGCTCTCTGCGTTATAACTGGAATCGTTCATTATCTCAATCCTCTTTTCTCATGCATCCCTTTATAAACCGATCGCATGCACGAACATACATCTCTATATACTATATAAGGGTGTTGCTTACAGACCCCATTCCTGACCAGTAAATAATATATACCCCTCGCATCTTCACGGTTTTGCACAAGTGGTGAAAAGATGGCCAAGAGACGCACGAACAGGAACAAGAAGAAGGAAGAGGAGGAAACAGGCATATCTCCTCAGGTGATCAACGCGATAATAGCCATAGTCATAGTGGCGATCATAGTGATAGCCGCGATAAACCTGAACCTGCTGGATGCATTCTCGTCCGGCGACAGCAGCGGCGGCGGTAGCAGCGCCTCGGACAACCAGACGATAAACTACGGCATAGATGTGGGTGATTACGCCCCGGACTTCACCCTCACCGAGGTCGGGGGCGCCACGGTCAAACTCTCCAATTACAGGGGGAATGTGGTGGTGCTCGACCTCATGGCAACATGGTGCGTTCCCTGCGGACAGGAGATGCAGTACCTCAACGACATCTACTACTCATACAGCGGGGTGACCATAATCTCGGTGGACATAGAGAGCACCGACACCAACGACGCTCTGGCACAGTACAAGGCCGACCATAACGCCAACTGGGCCTTCGCTCTCGACAAGCCCGGTGCGGTCACCGCGGGCGGAACCGGGGACAACAGCCTCGGCATAACATATCAGGCGTACAGCATACCATCTCTCTATATAATTGACCAGAACGGTAAGATCGCCTACAAGAACTCGGGAGTCACCGATTCTCAGACCCTCGGCGGAATAATCGAGCAGCTGCAATCATCGTGAGGTGTTCGCATGGACTGGAGCATGGTTACCTTTGCGTTCATGGCCGGCATCTTCGCGTTTCTGGCCCCGTGCAGTTTTCCTATGCTCCCGTCCTATGTGGCCTACTTCCTCGGATTCGAAGATGAGGAAAGAGAGAAGGGCATTATAAAGAGCGGGTTAACAGGCCTCTACTTCGGCCTGCTGACCACCGCGGGCTTTCTCATCTTCTTCGCCGTCATCGGTCTGGCACTCCTCCCCATATCTCCGATAATCAGGCGGAATCTTGCGGTGGTTTCCGCTGTTGTGGCAGGCGCCCTCATAATCCTGGGAATCCTCATGCTGCTGGGAAAGGACCCTTACATGACCCTGCCGGTAAAGGCCCCGGAGAAAAAGGGGCCGATAAACTTCTTCCTGTTCGGGGTGCTCTATGCCGCTGCCTCTCTGGGATGCTCGTTGCCCATGTTCCTCTCGGCGGTGCTCTCGGGCTTCAGGACCAGCGGCGCGCTGGGGAGCCTCCTGATCCTCACGATATATGCGGCGGGGATGGGAGCGCTTATGGTTCCGGTGGCGGTTGCCACATCCATATCCAAGGATGTCGTGGTGGAGAGGCTGAGGGCGAATGTGGGCCTCATAAAGAAGCTGGGTGCCCTCGTGCTGATAATCATGGGGATCTACATACTCCTCACCGATGTGCTGCACATCTAACGGATTAACTTTAAATAGATAGAAGGGGATAAGGCTGCGGCCAAGGTGCGCAACATGGAAGACGAAAAGAGGATTCACCTGAAGGTGGACGAGAACATAACCCTCCGGGAAGTGCTGGAGAAAATCGAGGAGATTCAGCAGGAGAACCCGGACCGGGAGGTATTCTTCGACGGCGACGAGCAGGCCATATGCTCCATCCCGCGCAGGGCCCCCCGCAAGTGACACCGTTTTTAAGGGACGAAAAGGCACTTATATTCTCTGCCGATACCGCTTGAAGTCAGAGGATTGGCCGGGTTGTCCGGCTGGAATCAATAAGTCGTGATATCATGAGCAGGAATTCACTTAAAGAGGCGATGTTTCAGGAGAAACTGGACGGGAAAAGGGTGAGATGCAACCTCTGCCCCCACCACTGCGTCCTTAAAGATGGACAGACAGGAATATGCAGGGTGAGGGTGAATCAGGGGGGAAAACTGTACACGCGCGTGTACGGGATGGCATCGTCCATAGCGCTGGACCCCATAGAGAAGAAGCCGCTCTTCCACTTCCACCCCGGAAGCCGGGTGCTTTCGTTCTCCACGGTGGGGTGCAACATGCGGTGCAAGCACTGCCAGAACTACACCATATCCCAGGCGGATGTAAAAATGGCACGCCTAAGGAGGATAAGCCCGGAAGACATAATAAGGATGGCCGAGGAATACGAAGCCGACGGGATAGCCTGGACCTACAACGAGCCGAGCATATGGTACGAGTTCATATACGACGCCTCGAAGGTCGCGAAGGAGGAGGGCTACTTCGTGGTGATGGTGACCAACGGCTACATCGAAGAGAAGCCGCTCCGCATGCTGGCGGACCGCATAGACGCCATGAACATAGATGTGAAGGCGTTCAGCGATGATTTCTACAGGAAGATTACAGGTGCGAGGCTGGAACCCGTCCTCAAGACCGTGAAGCTCGCCAAGGAGCTCGGCATCCATATAGAACTGACATACCTCATAATCCCGACACTGAACGACAGCGAGAAGGAGATAAGGGAGTTCTGCAGATGGGTTGCCAGAGAGGTGGGGGAGAAGACGCCGGTCCACTTCTCCAGATTCCACCCGGACTACGAGCTGAAGGACCTGCCCAAGACCCCCATGAAGACCATGGACATAGCCTACGACATAGCAAAGGAGGAGGGGGTGAAATTCCCGTATCTAGGGAACATACTGCCGGATGAAAGGGAGAACACATACTGCCCGAGATGCGGAAAGATGCTCGTGGCAAGGGAATACTTCGATGTGGGTGCCCATCTGGTGGTGAACGGAAAATGCAAGTTCTGCGGCGAGGATGTGAATGTGATACAGTGAGTCTCAGCCGTACATGAGGGAATCCTCGTCCGGCGGGGAAAACGTCCCCTTCTTCCCGTTCTCCCTCTTTACCGCCTTCCGATTCACGGGACGGTTTCCCACGGAGCCGACGGGCTTCACCAGCCTCACATATGTCCTGTCCGGCAGCACCTCCAGCTCTATTATCCCGGCCCGTTCCAGACGGCGAATGGCAAGGTCGAGCCGGCCCGCCGGTTGACGAAACTCCCTTCTGATATCGCGCATGGTCACCGGATATATCTCTCTTAAGAACTGAACGATCTTCGCCTCCAGACTCCCGCTCTCCAGCTTCATCCGCTCATCTCACGAATAGAGAGTGGCATCCACATCGCTCTTCTTTTTCGCCTTCTTCTTCTCGGGCGCGAGGCGCAGAATATCTATGAACTGAATGCCGGAAACGGGGATGAGGCGTACCGTCTTCTTCTTTTTGCTTCCGCTCCCGGACGGCTCCGAGATCTCCAGATGGAGCGCATAGTCGTCTCCTATCCTCACATACCCCCTGAAGATCCCTTCCATTACGAGAGGCCGGTCCGCGTTCTCGAGAAGCGTCACCCTGAGCCTCGAACCCTCCGTAAGCTTGAGTCCGTCCTTCACTCGTCCCGCCTCCTTTCCTCGGCAAGCGCCTTTATATGCTCGATGCTGGCCCTGTAATTCTTCATGGCGGTCTCCACATGGGCCTCGGTTATGTTCCACGCCATGGCGATATCGCCATACCGCATCCTGAACCCCTTCCTGGGCTCGGGCTCCTCTATCTGGACCTCCTCCACAATCCCCATGGCCTTGAGCTTGTTCAGATGCCTGTAAACCGTGGGCTTGGTGGTGTTCAGGGAAACCGTGAGTTCGTCCACGGTCCAGGGTTTCTCCGGCCGCAGAAGGAAGTGGTCGAGAAAGAGCCGGAGGGCTATCTCCCCGCGCCCTCCCTCGCCCATCTCATAGTTCTTCGACATGTAACCTACCTGCACCAGAAAGCGCACCACCGCCTCCTCCAAATCATTTATCGAACTGAGCGGAGGCGAGCTCGTAACTATCAATTCGAAAGCCATGCGGATGCAATAGTGAGGACATTATTAACACTTACGCTCCCTGCACAAAACTTTTAATCCTGCGCCCCATACACCCTTACATGAAGATATATGTCATCGACAACGGAGGCCAGTGGACCCATCGGGAATGGCGGGTTCTGAGGGACCTCGGGGCGGACACGGAGATCGTTTCCAACACAACGCCCTTCGAGAGGATAAGCGATGCCGACGGAATCGTGCTGTCGGGCGGAACCCCCAGAGTCGGGCTTAACTCCGAGAAAATGGGGAACAACGGCGAGTATCTGGAAAAGGCGACGGTCCCCGTAATGGGAATCTGCGCGGGACATCAGTTCATGGCCCTCTTCTTCGGGGGAAAAGCGGCCCCTTCCGAGATACCCGAGTTCGGCAAGACCACGGTCTTCATAGACAGGGACGACGAGCTCCTGAAAGGGGTGGAGAGTCCGTTTCAGGCATGGGAATCCCACAACGACGAGGTGACTGAGTTGCCGCCGGGCTTCGTCTCCCTCGCACACTCCGAGTCCTGCAGGATCCAGATCATGAGGCATGAGGAGCGCCCTCTTTTCGGGATACAGTTCCACCCGGAGGTGGAGCACACGGAGTTCGGCGAGAGGATATTCGCCAACTTTCTGGATATATGCGGGAAGTGATGGGATGGACGACAGGTACCTGCCGATACTGGAAGATGCCGTGAAAAACTACAGGAAAAAGGACGGATTCGAGGGGGCGCTGAGCCGGGCGATCAGAAAAAGCGGAGGGAAATACGAGGATTACATAGAGGTGGTCACGGAGCTCCGCGAGTTCGCCTACTACCAGAAACTGGACCTGATAACCGCCGCAAAAAGGGTACTTGAGATAGCGGAAGAGGGGGGCGAGGCCGACGGGAGCCGGAAAAAGGAGGATGAAGAGCCGTACACAAAGGTATAAATACTAGTGAGCGGTTCGGTGTATTGCTCCCATGAAAGCGGTAAGTGAAGGAAAACAAGGCTCTGTTTTTTTGGGAAGGAAGTGATTGAATGGAAATATACGTAGGAAATCTTTCGTACGACGCAACCGAAGATGATGTGAAGAAACTCTTCCAGGAGTTCGGAAATGTCGAGGCTGTCAAGATCATAACTGACAGATACTCCGGCAGATCCAAGGGTTTTGGTTTTGTTACCATGCCCGACGAGGGAGAGGGGAAGTCCGCCATAGACGGGCTTAACGGCAAGGAAATGATGGGTCGCGATCTGAAAGTGAACGAAGCAAGGCAGAGAATGTAAGACCCACCGTGAACACGCGTTGACGGAAGAGGTGTCCTGTGGGCATCTCAAACCCCTTAAAAAATTTCTATTTTATGGACTTATTATCCCGATACACCGCACCATCGAAGAAAAGCGCGGGCGAGCGGAGAATGAGGACAGATAACCATTAAATATTACCTTCATATCCCACCCCAGCACTCCACGGAGGAATCGTATATGGAAGAAAGACTCTGCCAGATAGACTTCATAAGAACGGAATCGAACATTGTAGCCAGACTCCAGAGCCAGCTGGGCGGTCTGAGAGAATTCACCGGCGAAACATTCGACGAAGTGCTGGAACAGGTGTATCTCGAGCTCATGGACGAGTTCGAAGGCGTAACGGAGTAAACTCCAGTAAACTTAAATAGCGGAAGCGACATAGGAAGAGCAACGATTGAAATGGTGAAACGATGCCGGAGATTGTCAGAAAGATATGCCTGATAGGAGATCCCGCTGTGGGCAAGACCTCTCTTATAAATCAGTTCGTCTACAACAGATACGATGAGAGGTATCTCTCCACCATGGGAGCGCGTATATCAAAAAAGAAGGTAAGCGTCGAAGTGGGAGGAGAGACATACTCGGTGACCATGATGATATGGGATATCCTGGGCCAGAAGGAATTCAGGATACTCCAGGAATCGGCGTTCAAGGGGTCCGCGGGAGCGATAGGCGTGTACGATGTGACCAGAGAAAGCACCTACAGGAACCTCAAGGACTGGCTGAATTCACTGAGAAAGATAACAGGGGATATTCCGGTGATCATCGCGGGGAACAAGATAGACCTGGGCCAGAAGTTCACCCCGGAGGATGAGGAAATAGTCTTCACCAGCGCCAAAACGGGTGAGAATGTGAACGAGCTCTTCATAAGACTGGCCACGGCCATCGCAGAGAACAACAGGGGGAATTGAATGCTTTCCGAGGAAGAACTGATAAAAAAAGAGAAGGAACTGGCGGAAAAGGAGAAGGAGCTTCGCGAGCTTCAGAAGGCGCTTGATAAGGAGAAGGAGAGGTATGTCGCTCTGAGCATGAAGATCGAAAAGGACCTCAGCGAGAGAGAAGCCCAGATCCTGGAGATGGAGGAGCGCCTCAAAGAGCATTCCGGATCGGAAGAAGAGAAACTGATCGAGATACAGAGAGAGATTATGGCACTCCAGAACAAAATAATCACCGAGTTCACCCGAAGGGACCGGGAGATGGTCGCCAACATAATAAAGGACCTCGGTATTTCCAGAGAAGAGCTCCTCAGAATGCGGGAGGCTCTTAGGGAAACCGAGAAATAACGGCGTGATTTGCACAAACCCTAAATATTTCTGCGTTATCTCTTCTTAATATTGAGGAGAATAACATGGCACGCCGTTTGACTGATAGAAAGACAAAAAGGGACGGGAAGGCCCGTAATTCCGCTTTTATCCTAACGGTAGTGCTGGCGGCCATCCTCCTCATACCCGTCATCACCTCCTCCACTGATAACCCGGCGACCGCTGGGGAGAGCGCAAAAAATCGGCCGCTTCCTCTGGCAGCAAACGGAGACCCGCAGGCTTTCGCTCTTGTGGCCCCGCTTCGAACGGAAACACCCACCATCGACGGGAACATATCCCTCGGAGAGTGGGACGGCGCATGCAGCGACACGGTGACTCTGGCGGGTTCCGACTATTTCACGGTATACAGCCTCATCAACGGCGACAACCTCTTTCTCGCCGTCCGGCTCAACGGAACGAACGCCGACAGCACCCTGGACGACAACGACCTGTGCGACATCCTTCTGGACCCGGACCTCAGCAGAACGGACGCCCCGCAGGGGGGCGACCTGAAGATAGAGTGCAAATACAGCACCGCCTCCGGCTCGAGCGCAAGCCTTGAAATCGGATGGGCAGGAAGCTGGGTCTCCGCCTCGTGGCCGGCGGACTGGAAAGCGGCCGTCTCCAACGGGAGCGGCGAGGAGGTATACGAGTTCCAGATAGGCATGGCGGGAATCAACTCCGTTTTCGAGTCGCCCACATCGGGCAATGTCACCGGATTCGGCGTCTTCGTGAAGGAGCAGGGACCGGGATCCACCGCCGCTCTTTACTGGCCGGACGATATGAATCCCAGCGAAAACCTCGAGGACATTCCGGCCGCATGGGGCTCTCTCATATACGGAAGGCCCGAACTGAAGGTCAACAGGGTCTTTTACAGGGACTCCGGATTCGATGAAAGGATATACATCTACAACAATGCCAGCACGGACATACGGCTGGAGAACCTCACCCTGAGAAACAGCGCGGGCTTGAGCGTCCCGATCCCGCAGATAGTCCTTCCGCCGGCCGGAACTGTCAGAATAATAAACAGCGAAGGGACCAACGATAGCGACCTGTCCGATGGCTATGCGGATTTCTTCATCCCCGTAGGTGAGATGTGGGAGGATTCCGGAGATTCCGTCTGGCTCGGCTACACCGGAAACAACTGCACCTCCGATTACATGGAGTACGGCAGTGTCGTCGGAGCCCACCCGAAGAATCCTTCCAGCACCAGCAGCTGGATAGAAGACGCACCCTCCCTCGACACCTCTGCCCTCTACTTCCTCAGAAAGGCGGACGGATACGACAGCAATCGCATAAGCGACTGGACGGGAGAGAATACGCCTCAGGCGGGAAAGACTCTCCATCTGAAAACGAACGGGGGTGCGGACTTCATGAGCACCGTACCGGCGAACGCCTCCGCACCGGAGGTCATAACGCTGGCCGCCAGAAACGATGAATACCACGACTGGACATCCATTCCCTTCGCGCGGCCCTTCCATATCCTCGGGAACGCAAGCCTGCTCGTTCATGTGAACAACAACGGGAACGGCATTTCCGGCCTGAACGCAACCCTTTTCGACGGGAACGGCACCGCTCTTACCTTGATAGGCAACAGTACGGTAGCGGACCTCGGGGTCGGGACAGCGAGCGGCACCCGCCCGGTCAACATAACGATTCCTCTGATAGACTACAGGATTCCGCAGAACCATTCCCTCGTTCTAAGGATTACGGCCACCGATGTTCCCGGGGACGGAGAGACACCGGGCCCTCCTGAAACCGTGGACATATACTGGAATTCCACATCCAACGATTCGTATATCTTCCTCCCCACCGACACCTACATCTCCGTGGACAACATCACATACTTCAACCACAGCGGGGCGGAGTGGGGGCAGGTCATCGCGAACGAGAGCGTCGACATCCTCGCGAACACAAGCGACCCGCTGGGCTCCTATGACATCTCGGAGGCCATTGTAAACATCACGGGACCCGGCACGAGCACGGAAACCGGGATGGCACTGGTCTCTGCGGACGGGAGCGTCCCATCGGCGTGGAAACTGTTCGGCACCTCCTTCACACCCCTCTATTCCGGGAATTACACCATTACCGTTACAGCAGTGGAGAGCAACGGAGTGAGGGAGACCGGAATCATCCGAATAGAGGTCGGCAAGAACACGAGTTCCGCACCGGTGGGGGACCGCATCCTTCTATTTCCGGACGCCGCAACCGAAGTGAGCGCAGACAGTGCGGAAGTGGAGATTCGCGGGGTTGTAATCAATTCCACCAGCGGCCAGCCGGTCAGCGGAGTGCTGGTCAACTGGTCCGTGGCCGACTTCGATTCCGCGACGAATACGGAGAACGCTTTCCTCTATCGGAATTCCAGCATCACAAACGAGACGGGAGAGACGACTGTTCTTCTTTACACTGGCCACCACGCGGGAGACAACTGGAAGGTTCTCGCCAACGCCAGCGGAATCACAAACGAAACGGCGGAAATATCCGTGATCCCCGGGAGACCGTGGAGCATTAGCTCCGTATCCGGGGACGGGCAGAGCGGTACGGTAGGCTCGTTCCTGCCGGAGCCTCTGGTGGCGGAGGTGGACGATCGGTGGGGCAACTCCGTGGCATCGGGCTGGCCGGTCTGGTTCAATGTGACTGATACCGGACTTAACGGCGATGCCCACCTAGAATTCCCCTCCCCGGTCCTCACATCGGCGCAGGGGATGGTGGAAAACAGGCTCACACTGGACACGGCACCGGGTACGAACAGGATAATCGCGGAGATAAGCGGAGGGGGCGTGAAAAGCGCCGAGTTCACCGCCATCGGAACGGCACCGGAGCTGACCATCATCGCGGGGAGCAGTGCGACCGGCGTTCGCCCGGGAGCGGCATTCAACTATACGGTCTATATCAACAACGACGGGAGCGATGCGGCGGAGAACATAAGCCTCGTCTGGCAGATACCCGACCAGCTCATCTATATTTCGGGAAGCCACGACAGCGCCCTTTCCGTCGATGCGGGGGAATACAGGTGGTCGCTCGCGGAGATGGAATCGGGCTCCCTTTTCACCATGGAATTGAGCGTTCAGGTGAAGAGCGACGCACAGGACGGCCTTATTTCCACGGTATTCGCCGCAACCTACGGCGACAGGCTCAACCATCCCTATAATTCCTCCTCGAACAGCGTCGATGTAAGCGTGGACAGCAGCACCGGCGGAAGCCCGCCGCATATCTCAGGAGTGCCCCCGCTCGTGGTCCATTACGATGCCGCCTATACCTTCGATCTCTCTCCTTACATATGGGACAATGACACGCCAGCGGAGAATCTCACGCTCTCCTTCTCCGATCCGATCCATGCATGGCAGGGGAACGGCACCCTCAGAATGGTGCTCCTGTATCCTGAGAAGTATGACGGTATGCAGATCCCGCTGACAATAGTGGTCTCGGACGGGACCTCCTCGGACTACCAGACCGTCACCGTATTCGTAACGAGCGACTATCCGCCCGAACTGGTGGAACCGCTGCCGGATGTGACCTACGACGAGGACACGGTGGTATATCCCTTCAATGTCACCCACTACTTCAGAGACCCGGACAACGACTCGCTGGTCTATACCTACGGTGAAGTCCATGTCATATGCGACATACTCCCCAACGGAACTGTGATGTTCACCGCAGAGAAGAACTGGTTCGGACAGGAGCACATAACATTCCGAGCCACCGACCCCACCGGCGCCCTTGTGGAGTACACGATAGCCGTGACAGTCCTTCCGGTAAACGACCCTCCGGTCATCTCGGACATTCCGCCCGTGGAGGTAAAGAGAGGAGAGGAGATGACGATCGACCTGAGCCGTTATATTTCGGACCCGGACAATCCCCTATCGGAACTGACCCTGAGCACAAACTCCTCCTTCGCATCGGTTTCCGGACTCAACATCACGCTACTTTACAGAACAGGACTGGATTCCGACACCATATACCTCACCGTTTCGGACGGTAACGCCACCGCATCCGGGACCATCGGGGTCATAATAATACAGCCGAGCATCTGGGAGGAGATATACTGGCCCTATCCGCTCTTCCTCCTCATCATTCCCATTCTGGCGGGACTCTACATCTATACGAGAGTGAGGGTGGAGCAGGTCTTCTTCATCTACAACGACGGGGTTCTCATAGCACACGAGACCATCGAAGACAGGGAGACCATGGACAAGGACCTGTTCAGCAGCATGCTCACGGCAATACAGGATTTCGTCAAGGATTCGTTCTCCGGAGCGGAAGGGCAGGGTCTTCGCCTGAAGAAACTGGAGTTCGGCGACAGGAACATATTCATCGAGCGGGCGGAGAACGCGTTTCTTGCAGTGGTTTACAGGGGAAGAACGACTGGGCCGGTGGAGAGAAAGGCCAAAAGGGCCATATCCGCCATCAAAGAGAGATACGGAGAAGCGCTCAAGGACTGGGACGGAAACATGGCGAGATTCGAGGGGATCAACGAGATACTCTTCGAGATCCTGAAATGATCATTTCTTCAGTGCTTCCACCTGCTTTACGAATGACTCCCTGAACCGCTCCGCCCCCTCGTTGGGCACGGTGAAGCTCACCCTTACGAAGTTCTTTCCGAACCTCGGAGAGAGGTAACTGCCGCCCCTTATGAAAACCCCGTCTTCGTAGAGCATCCTGTGCTCCAGCTCGTCGCCGTCTATTCCAAGGGCGGAGATGTCTATTATCAGCATGTTCGTTCTGGAGGGGAATACCGGTATGAAAGCGCCTTCCACCATGTCCACCGCATCCTTCACGATCTCCTGACTCCTCATGGCCGTCTTCAGCATCCTCTCCAGCCACTCCCCTTTCGTTTCCAGCGATGCGAGGGCCCCTCTCTGGGCCAGAATGTTGACGCTGAGCACATTGGTGTTGTACGGCCTCATGATGTCCATCAGCTCCTTCGGAGCCACCAGCGCACCGATCCTCATGCCGGCAAAAGCGGAGGTCTTGGAGAACGAATAGACGACTATGCTCTTCTCCGGGTAGAATTCCGATGTGAGGGTGTGGCCCGGGGAGAAATCCCTGTATGTTATGTCGTCGATTATGTAGAGATCGTGCTCCCT
>Ga0190313_1000950_pt1 | contig 16215 bp, 13 predicted proteins | sample 4870071011_MG_FD_169989 | JGI IMG/M metagenome (GOLD analysis project Ga0190313, IMG submission 169989) | Hydrothermal vent sediment bacterial communities from Southern Trench, Guaymas Basin, Mexico - 4870-07-10-11_MG | ecosystem: Environmental > Aquatic > Marine > Hydrothermal vents > Sediment ...
ATCCAAAACAACTTATTCAACTCCAGTAATATTAATACGGTCGTAATGTGTGCGCTTACATCAAACCTAAAAAGGGGGCTTTCTCCAGGCAATGTAATACTAAAAAAAGGAGAAGCAAATCTTCCCAAGAAGAGCGTCATAAATATAACACAAATTTATACCGTAGATAAAAGTGATCTTTTTGAAAAAATAGGCAAGGTAAACAACGAAAGATTAAAAGATATACTTCTTGGAATACAACTACTTACTGAACCAAGAGAGTTGTAAATAGAGGGCAATACGTCTGATATCAACATATTGTGGTATAACCTGGAAATTTTCTATGTAACGGTCATGTAACTGAGCAAATTCAAAACAACCAAGTTAATAGATTATGTTTGAAGGCCCGGAAAAAAAATTTCAACGTCATATTGCGGACTATTTCATCCGCAAACACAAGCATGCCATGCTTGAGCAGGATGAAATCATTGACAAGGAATATTATTTTGCCGAGGAACACCTGATCGCCTTTCTTAAGGCGACCCAAAAAGAGAGTTTTGAAAACCTGGTGGATTACGGTACTGACGCCGGGGATGAGATTTTCAAGGCATTAAAGGATGAATTACGGATTTCCCCTATGTGGCTGATTATCCGGCATGGCCTTACAGTGCGTGGCGTGGAATTTAAGCTCTATTATCCAAAACCGCGCTCCAGCGAAAGTGTTGCCAACCAGCATTATAGTGAAAACAGAATTACTTTTATACCGGAACTGGTTATCCAGGGAGGAAAACGGATTGATTTTGGTGTTTTCCTAAACGGCCTGCCCATTATAACCATTGAACTAAAGCACGAGAAAAATCAGGTTGTGCATGATGCGGTAAAACAATACGCTGACAGGAACCACAAGGACAGAATTTTCCAACTCCCTTTTCTTCATATTGCAGCAGATACATCGGAAGTTATGGTGGCCACTGATCCAAAAGCAGAAAAGAATTTTTGCTGGTACAACACAGGACTTACAAATGAGGCTGAAAACGAAAAGGAATATCCGGTTGAATTCCTCTACCGTGATGTACTGGCCAAAGAGACAATCCTTGAAGCTATATCATTTTTTCTGATTTATGTTCCTGAAAAAGAAGCTGAACATGATAAAGTTAAAAGACCTGCGCATACCATTTTCCCCCGCTATCATCAATCCAGAATGGTGCAAAAGGTGGCTCAGGACGCCCTGGATCACTTCACCTCAACATCAAACATCGGCAAAAAATATTTAATTGACCATTCTGCCGGCTCCGGCAAAACACTTTCCATCTGCTGGCTGGCAGACCGCTTTCACAGTTTGTACAAGCCCGGCACAAACAAAAAAATGCTTGATATGCTGTTTGTGCTTACAGACCGGAAGTCGCTGGATAAAAATATCCAGGATGAATTTGATAATTTTACCCACCTGCAGGGCGTGGTCGGCTATGCTAAAAGAGCCCGTAATCTAAAAAATTTCTTAAAAACCGGTCGATCAATAGTAATCAGCACCCAGCATAAATTTAAATGGATTTTGGATGAAATCGAAGATGATCCGGATTTAAAAAAGCTGAGGGTAGCATTTTTAATTGATGAGGCACATCGCTCCCAGGAAGGTAAAATGGGGGCTGCTATCAGGCTGCCTTTCCGCAACCCTGATGAGCCGGATAACGATGTGTATGACGCAGAAGCAGACCCGGATGAAAAAATTGCCAAAATTATCCGTGCCCATGATTCCAATCAGCTTTTTGTTGCCTTTACGGCTACGCCATCGCCTGCCACACTGCAACTGTTTGGCGACCCTTTTGATACATACTCCGAGGCAGAAGCAATCAGGGAAGGATATATTGTAGATGTAGCCACCAGCATTATTTCCTATAAAACCCTTTATAACCTCCATTGTGCAATAATTCCTTTTGCTGATGAAGAAAAACTTTATCCTGCCGGAGTGGTGAGCAAGGCATTAAAAAATGTCGCTTTTCAAGACGAGGGTCTTATCCAGTATAAAGCCGAAGTCATGCTCCGTATATTTGAGGAAAAGATTAAAGCATTGATTGGCGGCAGGGCCAAGGCAATGATAGTTACCAGTTCCCGGCTTGCCGGTTTGCGGTATTTCAAGATTATCAAAAACAAGCTTAAAGAACGTGAAGGCGCTGACTATAATGTTTTGTACGCATTTTCTGATTTTATCCATCCTGAAACCAACCAGCTTATTACTGAATTTCAGGTGAATGATTTGCGGCCGGGTGAACTCATTGAAGACCGTTTTGAAGGGGAAGATTTTCGCCTGATGGTGGTGGCAAGTAAATTCCAGACCGGTTTTGATCAGCCCCTGCTTGCCGGAATGTTTCTTGATAAGGCAGTGGTAGACCGCAATGCCGTGCAAGCTGTCTCCAGGCTGAATCGATGCCATGACGACAAAAAAACCGTAGTAGTAGTTGATTTCACCAACAATGCCCATGCAATTCTGAAAGCTTTTAACAAATACCGCAAAGGTACTCCATTTGAAAGTTCTGAACCTGACCAACAGCAATGCATCAACTATTATGAAGAAATTATAAAAAACGGAATTTTCAGCCCTGGTAATGCTGAAAAAATTGTGGACTTTATTGCAGAAAATAATGATGCGCAATTGCAGTTTACGGTGAATGCCTTAAGAAATAGATTTCAGGATAAAATTGACGCAATTGATGACCGAAAAAAGTTTGTTTACATGCTGGCGCGATTTGTTAAAAGTTATAATTTTCTGACCTGTTTTTTTACCTACCCCAAACATATCGGCATCTTTGCCGCCTTTTCCGAATATATCGGCCCGCAGTTGATTAAACAGGGCTCGATTTCAGAACTCATGAAGCAGGTGCGGCAAACAAGTGTTGTTAAAGCCTGTGTTAAGTATAAAGGGGAAGTATCCATCCCAGGCAAAATAAAACTGAAAAAAGGGCGCAAAGGCGGTGGCGGGTCTTTTTCTAAAAAGATTTCAATACAGGATATGATTGAAAGGATCAGTAAAGAATTTCAAATTACAGACGAAGAGGCTCTTTATATCAGGGAAGTGACAGAAGAAAAAATGCATGACAAGAATATTCAGTCCACAATCGCCGTTCACAAGGAAGATACCTTTTATCTTAAAAAAAACTATGTCGACCATTTGTATTCTTTGATACAGGATGCGTATAAAAAACAGAATCATTATGACGAACTTTATGATTCCAAATATATTGACCCAGGGGCAATCTTTGACACCATGGCATTAACGGTTATAGAATACGGCTTGCAAGCTGCCGGGGCAGCATAAAAAATAATGAAAACCATTAAAAACCTGCCTGAACATGAACGGCCGCGGGAAAAACTTATTGAAAAAGGGGCGCGTGCCCTTGCAGACCATGAGTTGCTTGCCGTTCTTCTTGGGAAAGGTTCTCGTAAACATGATGTTATCAGCCTGGCGAAAAAAATGATCCCGGTTATTGATGAAAAGGGGGAGAAATTATCAATTGATGACCTTTCCGAATTTGATGGTATCGGCAGTGCCAAGGCTGCCATTATTCTCGCTGCTGCTGAATTTTTCCGCCGCCGTATTCGTCCGGAAGGAATCCGCATCGAAACTCCCGCCGATCTGGTTCCGCATATCAGGCATTACATAGACCGAAAGCAGGAACATTTTCTCTGTGCGTCAGTAAACGGAGCAAATGAAGTTATAAATATCCGGGTTGTTTCTATCGGCCTGGTTGATAGAAGCCATGTACACCCGCGCGAGGTGTTTGCCGACCCGATTGTTGATCGCGCTTCAGCAGTAATTCTGGCACATAATCACCCGGCCGGCACACTGAGACCATCTGAACAGGACATTGAAACCACACAACGGTTACAGCAGGCCGGCAAAATTATGGGTATAACCGTACTGGACCATATCATTTTTAACAGTACGGGATATTTCAGTTTTTTAGAGAGTGATATTGGGTTTTAAGGGTGGTAAGGTGGTAAGGAGGTGGTAAGGGGGTCACATCTTAAATAATCAATATTGACATTAAATCCGGTCTGATTTAATGATGCGTGTAGAGACGATGCATGCATCGTCTCTACTGTTGAAAATTCGCATAAAAATTTAATTGGTGGTTTTATTTTAGGAGACCGGATTTTATTAGCTGAAAAAAGAAACATTTTTATTATCCAGGAAAAAAGACAAAGAGATTCCACAATTAAAAAAATTAAGGCCTATACTTACGCTGGAAGCCGTTGTGGCGGAAGTATGTAAAGAATTTGCAATAGACAAAGAAGCTGTGATAAAGAAGGGGATGAAAAGAAATAATGGCTATCTATCTCTCCAGAATCATAGCGGCATTACATGTAAAGAGCTTGTGGTATGTATTTCGGCAATGTGTCCGGTACGACAATAACAATGGCCTATAATCGTGTTGAAAAGGAAATAACACAAAATAAGCGGGTTAAGGGCAAGCTGAATAAAATAAAAAAGCGAATATTGAATATTTAAGATGTGACCCCTTTTACCTTTACCTGATCCGGCTATGTTTTTTTATAGAATCAGTAATGATATTAAGGTTTGTAAGTGGATGGAATATCTCTTTAACGCCTAGCTTTCTTGCAAGAATCTCATCTTTATCCGGGACAATACCTCCTACTACAACAGGTGTACCTTCTATACCTTTTTCTTCCATGATTTTAAATAATTTAGGAAGTACGATCTTAGGTGATGCCTGCATAATTCGATAACCGATAATATCAACATCTTCCTGAACAGATGTCTCGACAATCTCTCTAGGTATCTGAACATTACCTAAAATCACTTCCATTCCTGCTTCCCTTAATGCGTGCGCTATAATCCAATATCCTCTTTGGTGGTAAAAATCATCACGGCTTAACAGTATTTTTATTGGACGTTTCATAGATTATCTCCTTAAATCATGTTATTGCGTGGATCATTATTTTTTTATGCGAGAACTTTCCATCCAATGCAGCAATTTGAATCTCCCCCCTGTGCTTCTTGCCTGATTTTCCCATATTCACCCTGGGTCATATAGCACTTTACCCCCTCAATCACATGGGGGATGATATTTTCATCATTTTGGAAAGCTTCCAGGAGTCTTTTCTTTGCTTTTTTCAGTCTATCTTCATCCCTCATGCCGCGGGCTTTATTTAATCTTGCAATCTGTTTGTCTCGAATAGCAGGATCATACTCATATAAAGCTTCAAAATCTGCATGTTCCTGAAGTACCTTTAATGCTTTTGTCTGAATATCATCTTCATCAACAAAAACATTTGCTCCGACAAGTTTTCTGCTTTTACCGTCAAAGTCATTTTGCCATACTGCTGCTTCTTTTCGTATATCATCACACATCCAGTCCCAGGCTTTAAAAGCACCCCCCATTGAATCAATGGTATCGAGGATTTTTATTGCATCTGCTTCTATTTTGTCTGTAAGGGCTTCAACATAATATGAGCCGCCAAGTGGGTCGATCACGGAAGTGATTCCCGTTTCAAGATCAATAATCTGTTGTGTTCTTATGGATAGGGATGAAGAAAATTCCGTTGGTATGGCCAGGGCTTCGTCAAAAGAATTAACATGAAGAGATTGAACCCCTCCAATGATTGCAGCCATGGAATAAATAGTACTTCTGATTATATTATTAAAAGGTTGTGCTTTGGTCAGAGTCGGTGCATATGTTTGACAATGCATTCTGCATAATAAAGAGGCCGGTTTTTTAGCATTCAAACGTTCCTTGAATGTTCTTGCCCATAATCTTCTCATGGCACGAAATTTTGCAGCTTCTTCAAAAAATTCGGGACCTGAATTAACAAACCAGGTAATTCTGTGGGCAAAGTCATCAATATCGAGCCCTTGTTTCATGAGAATCTCTGCGGTGGAAATAGCCAGTGCAACGCCAAAGGCTATCTCCTGCGCAGCAGTACAGCCACCTTCCCTGGTATTTCGCATATCAAGATAACCAGAGTTAAAAAGCGGCAGATTTGCTGTGCAGTATTCCATGATATCTATACATTCCTTTTCGGGCCTAAGCATATTTGACATGCTTCCCCTTAATTCTTCCAAAGGAATCCCCTGTTTTTGAGCAATAATAATATAGTTTGCCAAAGAAAAGGGGGATGCTGTAATCATGTGAACAGGATACTTTCTTAAATCTATTCCCTCAAAAAGGGTTTCATAATCATAAAGGGTATCGCATACGACTTCATCCTTACCCACCATTCCTTCGGCCTGTTCATCATCTGCATCAGGACCCCATCCTCTGAGCCCAACAACAGAGAGTGCATTTGCTCCTTTTGAAATAAGAAATTTCCATCTTTTGTTTGTCTCTTCAGCGGTTCCAATACCTGTTACCTGTCGTGTATTTAATCCACGGGACAGATGCCCCGCCGGAAAAATACCGCGGGTATAAGGATACTGACCCGGGAAGGATATATCTTTTACAAAATCAATATTATTGGTATCTGCAGGGGTATAAAGGGGCTTTACCTTAAGACCGGAAATGGTTACATGCTCTTTTTTTTTACCAGGAACTTTTTCTAAAATTCTGGATATCTGTTCTTCATATTTTTCCTGCGCATCCTTAAGTTCTTTTATCAGTTCTTCATCAAACATGACATACCTCCTTGTTTAATCAAAATTAATAGTGTATGTGCAGCTTATTTACAACGGCACAATTTCCGGTTTGGAGATTAAAGGTGGTACTCTTTTAAATAGTGCAACTCTTGTAAGACGGTATTTAACTAATAGTAAGATTAAAGGTGGTGAAATTTTAAATAGTGCTCAAAGAAAAAACAGGATTTTTTGTTCAGACACTAAATAATATATAAACTTTATGCATAGCATGCAATATGTTAAAAAACCATCTGATTTATTAAATATTTGACATGAATCCCATTTAATTGTCCATAATTCTTTATTCCTTTTTTAAAGGCAATAGAGACTGTTTTGAAATTTAAACGGAGTAAATTATTCTGAACCGACAATAAGAACCAATCCCATTTTTACCACAGACAAAAGAAGGCCGACTAACATAATATCTTTTCTATTATAACTTTTGTTATCATATATGTAGGCAGTATCCCTTCGTCTCCCATGCTGCCCGATGCCAGAGTTTCACCACTTGTCAGAGGATTATCTGAAGCATAATATGCGTATCTGATTTTTACACTCTTTGATATATGCCCTCTGATTATGGCGGCATTTATTGCGCGCTGATAGTGGCCTCCCTCCATTTCCAGCCCCACAGCATTCCAGCTGGAGTTTTTGAACCTCTTTAATACGGCATGATTTTGAAGGGATGTGCCAAGGACAGTGACCATGGGGCCTGAATAAATATCCAGTCCGTGGCCCAAGGTATTAAAATCTTCAGGTTCCAAATCATTGTGCACGATGTAATTATGGGTTTGGCCTTCAAGTACATGGGCTGTGGCAAGCATTATATCCCCTTTTTTCCCTGGTAAAGTGCCGGCCTTTCCCATAATAGAAATCGATTCAACATTTTGCATCTGGGTCGGTGCATCTTCAAGGTCAGGATTCAAGAGCTCATCCATTGCATCAAAGGCCTGGAATCCAAAAGCATAATCGATTACAAGTATAATCGGCATTTTGTTTTTAAAAACAGAGGTGTCAATATGAATATCAGGATGAAATGATAAATTTTTCATCTTTGATGTGTCGATAATCTGACAGTCAATATGGCTTTCCGAATGGTCCGGCATTTCAGTTAATCCATATTTAAGAGCATATTTTTTAATTTCATCGGTTTTCTCCTTAACCGAAAGTATAAAATCGTATATACCCTCCTTTTTTGATTTTTTTGTGCTGCTTTTAAGTGCTGAGTATCCGTATAATAGATTTACAACGCTATGCATGTTTGCGCTGATTATGTGTAATGGCCTGTTTGTTATTTCTTTTTCCCGCAATTTTTCCTTTATACCCTGAGCCCAGTTTCGACTATACCTGTGATGCCCAATCATATTTTGAAAAGACGGGGTAAAATAGACTACCATTTCATTTTCTTTTGAACTCAATTCTTTTTCAACACGTTTTCCCAGTTTGTAAATAACCTTGAATAATCCTGCATTGCTTTTATATTTTTGTTTCATCTCCTCAAGATCATCATAAGCCTTTCTGGTTTCATGGTACGGTGTTCCAAGAAGAATACTCAAATTCCACAGGGCCCGGTCAAGGTTTTTCCCTTTAATATCATTGTGAGTTTTAATTGTCTCCTCGAGCCTTTCCCATTCAATTGAAATCTCTTTATTTTGCGGTTTTATCCTGTTGTAAATTTTTTTTGCCTCTATATTTAAAAAAGTTAAATGGGTAAGGATATCATACATTTCACTCCAGCCTCTGGTGATGATAAAACAAATTTCATCTTTATCAATTCGGTAGGATGTCCTTCTTCTTTTTGGAGGTTCAATTTTTTCAAAGGTTGTTTGATTAAATTCATCCTTTGCAGTCAAAATTATTCTTGTGCATGTTTCAATGCCCCTTGGGAGCCTGTCTAGAATATACTTTAATCCGTTAATTTCAATGGATCTGGGATCGTTTAAGGAACCGTATATCTCCGGGCTGATCTCTTTTAACGCCTCTTCCATTTTTTGGCCGGACAATGTTGAAGGTTTATAACTTCCTCTTAAAGCGGCAGCATCTGCGATTGTTCTAAAAGCCTTTATTGCAAGCCTTCCTTTTTGAGATTTTGTAAAATCCTGCATGTGGGTATTTCCTTAAGTTTCTAATTGCTTAAACAACAACTATCAATTATTTTGTAAGAATTATTCTTTCAAAAATTTGCAGGCTTGTAAATCTATTAAATTTTATTTTTTTTGTTCCCTTGTTATTGAATAAGTAGTAAAGTCTTTATAAATAAAGACAGATAATATTTATAGAAGGCTAATTGCAGGGGGAATCATTTGCTAATGCGTTGAATTTTAATTCAGATTAACGGAACATCATTTTATGACCTGTATTTTTTAGCAGAATGCTAAATCCGGACCGGAAAGGAAGCTGGAAGGTGTTTAAATTTATTCTGGTCCTCCTATTCTAAAAGGAGGTTTATTCTATGGAGATTAAAGTAAAGGATATATTGGCAGCCAATGATGACAAATCGCATAAAAGTATTTTTTTACGCAGATCTGCGGATCGTTTTCGGAGGAATCGAAGAAAAAACAGTTGGGATCGAAGAAAAAGTATTAGAAGCGGTGTGATAGTCTCTCTGTCAAGCAGGAAGGAACGCCGTGTTTTTAGAGAGAGAAGGAAAAATCCGCAAACCACATAGAAAGCTTGTTCACTGCTCAAAAATCGCCAACCGCCAGTTATCGCTCAAATAGACCCACTTGTTCGCTGATTTCAATTTCAACCAATATTTTTATAAATTCCATAGCCATTTTAAATTTTCCGGGGTATATTTACTAAACAGACTGATATATACTAATAAAAGGGCTAAGGATTCTAAATTATGAAAAATGAAATCGTTAATAAGTCAGTTGTACTTTTGGCAGTCTTTTTTATTTCGGCTATTTTTTTTTCAATGATTCGTTTTTTTCTAATGGCTATTTTCCTGGGAGGGCTCTTCAGCGCTCTGGCTCATCCGCTCTACCGCTGCTTTGAACGTTGGTTTGGTGGTCGACGCTCACTGGCCTCTTTGGCAACCCTTTTTATGCTCATTCTTTTTTTGATGCTCCCTTTGGCAGGGCTGATGGGGATTGTGACGAATCAGGCTATTAAGGTTGGGCATTCTGTTACTCCCTGGGTGCAAAAGCAGATCAGTGAACCAGATGCTTTTTTTGCATCCATGAAGTCTTTGCCATACTACGATCAAGTTATCCCTTACCGTGATTTGATTATCCAAAAGGCTGGTGAAGTGGTGGGGGAAATCAGCAGCTTTTTGATTAACAGCCTATCGTCATTCACTGTGGGAACCATCAATTTCCTTTTTACCATTTTTGTGCTCCTGTATACCATGTATTTTTTTCTCATGGACGGTGATAAATTAATTGAAAAAATTTTGTACTATCTTCCATTAGAGGAGAGGGATGAACAGCGTATGCTGGCGCATTTTACCTCAGTGGCCCGGGCAACCATTAAGGGTACTGCCATAATTGGCATTTTACAGGGAGGGCTGGCCGGAATAGCCTTTGCTGTGGTGGGTATTCCCAGCCCGGTTTTCTGGACTATGATCATGGTGCTCCTCTCAATTTTGCCGGGAATCGGTACTGCTCTGGTATGGATACCGGCCGTAATCATACTGGGCGCGTCGGGTCATGTTGGTGGTGCTGTGGGGCTGGCTGTTTTTTGTGGTCTGGTTGTGGGTAGTCTGGATAATATTCTACGTCCCAGGCTGGTGGGAAAAGATACTCAAATGCATGAACTGTTGATTTTTTTCAGTACCATAGGCGGAATCATGATGTTTGGAGTGGTCGGTTTTATTATTGGTCCCATTGTTGCCGCTCTTTTTGTCACAGTCTGGGATATTTACGGAGTTTCCTTTGCAGATATACTGCCGGCGACTAGCCCGGATCTGACCGGGGTGCCTGATGAACAGACAAACTCACCGAACGCATCTGGATGTCAATAGTTTTGTTCTCGTTCAAACGATTTGCGAAATATAATCGATTATGTTATTTAAAATGCAACTATTCAGCTTATTTTGGATATTTATTATGAATAAGGATTTATCAGTACAGATTTATGAAGTTCAGACCCCTTGTGAAGCTGAAGCTCTTGTTGAAATAGGGGTTGATACCATTGGCACTGTTCTTTTGCCGGATACAAACTGGAAATTTCCTGCAATAAAAGAGACAATTGATCTGGTTAAAAAGACTGCGTCACAAAGCAGTCTGATTCCTCTTTTTGAGGATCAGGATACTATTTTTGCTATTCTGGATTATTACAAACCTGATATTATCCATTTTTGTGATGATATTCATACAATATTCATTAAAAAGGGGAATGTTGACAAGCTTATACAATTACAAAGAGATGTTAAAAAAAGATTCCCTGAGATAAAGATAATGCGTTCTATTCCCATTGCTCAGTCCGGCTTTGCCCATGGTGTACCCACAATTAAACTCGGTAAAATGTTTGATGAATCAAGCGATTATCTATTAACAGACACCTTGTTGAAAACAGAAACTAAAACAGCTGCTGCATTACAGCCTGTTAATGGTTTTATCGGTATAACAGGAATAACCTGCGACTGGGATGTTGCGGCTCAGCTTGTGGAAGTATCCCGATGTCCGGTTATTCTTGCCGGAGGAATTTCACCATATAATGTGCTGGATGGAATAATTCATGTTGGGCCCGCAGGAATCGACAGCTGCACCAATACCAATGCCATGGATAATAATGGCTGCTCCGTCAGATTTAAAAAAGATATCAATAAGGTAAAACAACTTGTAAGAGAAACTCAAAAAGCAAAACAGATTCTTGAAAGGACTATTTATAAACTTTCAGGCATTACATCATGAGGAAAGACATATAAATGTATGATAGCAGTGATTTAAGAAAAGGACTTAAGCTTGAGATAGACGATGCTCCACATGTAATAACCAAATTTCAGTTTGTCAAACCCGGCAAAGGCCAGTCACTTTATAAGTGCAGACTTAAAAATATGCTCTCAGGCTCACAGTTTGACAGAACATTCAGAAACGGAGATAAATTTAAGGAAGCAAATCTTGAAGAGGCTGAAATGGAGTATCTCTATGCAGACAAAGAGCAGTATTGTTTCATGCATACTTCAACATATGAACAACATTTTCTTACAAAAGAACAGGTAAGCGAGGTTGTCAGCCTGCTCAAGGAAAATGTTTTATGCAATATTCTGTTTTTCAAAGATAATGCCATTGGAGTCTCCCTTCCTAATTTCATTGAGTTGCGAATTATTAAGGCAGAACCATGGGTAAAGGGTGATACAGCAACAGGGAGTACAAAACCTGCAACTCTTGAAACAGGTCTTGTTGTACAAGTACCTCCGTTTGTAGAAACGGACGAATTAATCCGAATCGATACAAGAACCTCTGAATATGTGGAACGTGTAAAATAAAGGGGACATTAACCTGATTAATGCTCCAAATCCCAGCAGTGTCCGGTTAGAAAATTGCAAGAAAGAAAATACGGAAACTTTAATTGTTTTTTCCGCTATTGCGAATAAATTTCTACAAAAACAATTAAACTCCCCTCACGCAAGATTCTAATCGGACACTGCTGTCCAAATCCATATAAATTATCTAACTATTCAGCGTCGCTGATTGAAGATACGCAGCAGGTTTCATCAGATTATACCTGCCACCGTACATATTAGCTGAATAGTTACTAAATTGTTTTACAAAAAATGCTTGCCATAGCAATTGTTTGTTAATACATTTAAAAATGTTACACTGCATTGAAAATGCTTTACAGTTTCTTAGGAACGAAAATTTTATAAGTTGAACGAAATAGCTTGTCTTTTGGCCCATCCACTTCGTTCAAATTATTTCATCTCCGTTCCTTAATAACATTTATGATAAATATTAAGGAGAAAAACATGCTGGAATTAATCAAAAAAACATTGTTAACGGGGATAGGCCTGGCTGTTGTTACTAAGGATAAAGCAGAAAATCTTGTAAAAGATCTTGTGGAAAAAGGAGAATTAACTGAAAATGAAGGAAAAGATTTTATCAGCAGTATATTAGCAAAATCAGAGCAGGCAAAAAAAGATCTGGAAGAAAGAGTCGAAACAATTGTAAACAAAGTGCTTGGTACGATGAATGTGGCCACAAAGGCCGATATTGAAAGGCTGGAAAAAAAAATAGACGAAAATGAATAATTCTACAATCTGCCCCGGGTTTATGGCTGCAGGGATTGCTGCCCAGATTAAAAAAAAAGGGGTCATCGACCTTGGGCTTATTTATTCGGAAAAAGATGCCAGTGTTGCAGGTGTCTTTACAAACAGCCTGGTTCAGGCGGCTCCTGTTATTCTTGATAAAAAACGGGTGAAATCAGGAAAATGCCGGGCAATAATAGTAAACAGCGGCAATGCCAACTGCTGTACAGGTGAACAGGGAATGCTGCATGCCCTGGCCATGACCGAATTTATTGCATCCCGGCTTAATCTCCCTGAAGAAAAGGTTCTTGTGGCTTCCACCGGTGTAATTGGTGAACCTTTTCCCATAAGCAGAGTGGAAACTGCTGTTCCTGGTTTGATAGAAGCCCTTAATCCCCATGGCTTTAAAAATTTAGCCAGATCAATCATGACAACAGATACTGTTGAAAAACTGATTTTTCGACATAAAGAAATCAATGGCAAAAAAATTACAATTGCAGGTGTTGCAAAAGGGGCGGGGATGATAAGGCCGGATATGGCCACCATGCTCTGTTTTATCTGCACAGACGCAGGTATTGCTCCTGATTTGCTTCACACCCTTTTGTTATCTGCCACTGAGAAGTCATTTAACAAAATTACAATTGATGGAGACACCAGCACAAATGACACTGTCATTATAATGGCGAATAATGATTCCCAGGTGACAATTGAAAATCAAGCGGAAATAAATATTTTTCAGCAATTACTGGATGATCTCTTATTATCTCTTGCAAAAATGCTGGTAAAAGATGGTGAAGGTGTAACTAAATTTGTTGAGGTAATTGTAAAAGGGGCTGAAAATAATAAAGACGCCGGAAAAATTGCAGATACCATTGCAAACTCCAATCTTGTTAAAACAGCATTTTTTGGTGAAGATGCAAACTGGGGAAGAATTATTGCCGCGGCAGGAAGAGCAGGAGCACAGATTAATCAGGATTTGATTGATATATATTTTGATGATGTAATGATGGTGAAAAACGGAATGGGATGCGGCAAAGATGTTGAGGCCCTGGCCACGAAAGTTTTGAAAAAATCAGAATTTGTCCTGACCATTGATTTAAAAATAAAATCCGGGTCTGCTTCTGTGTTCACATGCGATTTTTCTGTGGATTATGTTAAAATTAATGCAGATTACAGAACATAGTTTCCCATGCCTTTAATCCGTTTACAGAAATTTTTATCCATGGCAGGAATTTGCTCAAGAAGGGAGGGTGAACAGCATATCACAGGGGGGCTGGTAACGGTTAATGGAAATATTGTTACCCAGCTTGGAACAAAGGTTGATTCAGACACAGACATGGTCAGTTTTGATGGGAAACCCTGCATTATAACGAGCAGCCTGATCTACATCGCCTTAAACAAACCCGAAGGATATGTTACAACCTGCAGCCAGCCCGGGGATAAAATTGTACTCGATATTCTTGATATTGATCAGCGGGTCTATCCGGTAGGCAGACTTGATAAAGATTCAACAGGGCTCCTCATACTTACAAACGATGGTAATATGCATCACAGGCTTTTACATCCATCATTTGATCACGAAAAAGAGTATGAAGTTACTTTAAGGAAGCCCTTATCAGAAAAAGCATTAAAAAAAATTGAAAAAGGGCTTCCTCTAATGGGGACAAAGACCAGGCCTGCAAAAATTAAAAGGGTCTCCCCTGAATTTTTCAGGATTATATTAAAAGAGGGGAAAAACAGGCAGATCCGGCGAATGGTCAGAAAGGTCGGGGGCCGTGTTGAAAAGTTGAAAAGAATAAGGTTCGCAACTGTCAGTCTGCAGGGTCTCCCCATTGGTAAGTGGCGTTATCTCACTGACAAAGAAAAAAAATTGCTCATAAAAATCTGACGAATATCTACCTCTTCGGTTCAAAATTCTCTCACCCCTTGATCTCGACAAAAATTTTTGTAAATTCATAGGATTCTAAAACTATGCGATATGAAGGCCCCATATACCGGCCTCCAAGTGAGGCAGAGTCACTACTGATCCAGGCTACAGTGGGATGTCCCCACAACAAATGCACCTTTTGTATGGTCTACAAAGACCTTCCCGCTTTCAAGATCCGCAAAGTTTCAGAAATAAAAGAAGATATACTAAGTGGCAGAGATGTTTACGGAGAGAATGTCTCAACCCTTTTTTTCCCGGCCGGAAATACAATAGCCATGAAAACCGATGATCTGTGCGAGATATGCTCCTTTGCAAAGGAGACCTTTCCGCTTTTGCAACGAATTACTGTATATGGTTCATCCCAGTATATTCACCAAAAAGGTCCTGAAGGGTTAAAGCTTCTTGCCAAAGCAGGATTGTCCAGGATTCATGTGGGGCTTGAATCCGGTGATGATCTAATACTGAAAAAAATTCAAAAAGGTACAAACAGCCAGGAACAGATTGAAGCCGGAAAATGGACAGTCGATGCCGGCATTGAGTTAAGTCTGTATATAATTCTTGGAATAGGCGGCAAAGAACGTACCATGGAACATGCTGTGGAGTCTGCCAGGGTACTGAGCAGTATATCCCCCGATTTTATCAGACTGAGGACTTTTGTCCCTAAAATAAATACCCCATTGTTAGATGATGTGAAAAAAGGAAAATTTATTATGCTGGGACCCCATGAAATTTTAAAAGAAACAGCTTTGCTTATAAAGAACTTTTCAGGAAGATCATACTTAACAAGCGATCATTATACTAACTATATCAATTTAGAAGGTAAACTTCCCCAAAAAAAAGAGAGGCTTTTAGCTAAAATAGAAAAAGAATTAAATAGAGATGAAAGTACCTTTAGATCTTTTTTTATTGGTAATGCTTAAAAACAGGGTAATTGTATCAGCCTATAGCAACAGGTATAATCTGATTAATTCATGAAAAACTCACCCATAAAAGGGCGTAAACACTATTGCCCGGTTAGGAAATTGCGAAAAAAGAAAAGGGGATTGGATGGTAACATATGAATCTTTGATTTCAAGGGAAGAGAAAATAGCGATCATAGGCCTTGGGTATGTTGGTCTTCCTCTTGCTGTCTCTTTCTCGAATTATTTTAATGTTGTCGGATATGACATTGATGAAAAAAGGATAAAACAACTTAAAGCAGGAATTGATAAAACTTTGGAGGTTTCGAAAAAAAGCCTGCTTGGTACAAAAATTAATTTTACAAATAATCCCAAAGAGCTGTCCAGGTGCAGGCTGATTATCATCGCGGTTCCCACACCCATTGATAAATACAGAATTCCTGATTTAGAACCCCTTGAAAGTTCTTCCAGAATTGCTGGGGGGAATATGGTAAAGGGTTCATGTGTTGTTTTTGAGTCCACAGTCTATCCAGGCGCCACCCAGGAGGTCTGCATACCTATTTTGGAGCAAGAATCAGATTTGAAA
>Ga0190313_1000951_pt1 | contig 16180 bp, 14 predicted proteins | sample 4870071011_MG_FD_169989 | JGI IMG/M metagenome (GOLD analysis project Ga0190313, IMG submission 169989) | Hydrothermal vent sediment bacterial communities from Southern Trench, Guaymas Basin, Mexico - 4870-07-10-11_MG | ecosystem: Environmental > Aquatic > Marine > Hydrothermal vents > Sediment ...
TCTTTTCATGGCTTCACAGTAGGCAACTACATGGATTATGTGAGGTTCCAAGTACGATGCGTAGAACATCGAAGATACCAGTTGTCCCATAGCACTGTATGGATCCGCTGGAAATGAGAGAAGGCCAGTCCTTACCATTCTGAATACCACGAAATTTTCATCCTCCAAAGTTTCGATGAGTTTTCTCTTTGCTACCATCTTCGCTATATCCATTTTGGGAGAGAGCGAAGGAGGCGTGTTCATCATGAACTGCTGGACGTACCATCTAACGCCGAGTTTTTTTGCCACATATGCAGCCAAATAAGCGGTTGCAACAGCAAGGGAATCGTGGGCATACCTCAGCTCCCATTGATGAGAGTCGTTTACCTCAACGGGAACGTCGTTTTCGGCATTCCATTTTATAGCTTCAAGGTTCTCTTTTATAGCAGAGAGTAGATCTCGATTCGATCTCCGATCAAGCTCTGAATACCAAAAGATAGGGATAGCAGCCCAGGCATTGTTTATCGTTTCTTTCAAAATTTTTGAAAATTCCAGAAGGTGTGTCGTACCAGAATAGCATCTAACCAGAGGATAATTCCCTCTTCTAGTGGCTTGGTACAACCTTTTAAAATCCTCTACCGATCTTATGGGAGCTCCCCCAGCACCATCCTGGTTTGGATCCATTTTTTCAGGTTCGAAGAAATACTGCTGGCAGTTTTGATCTGGAGCTATGGATATTATGTCGAGAAGCCCCGATTCTGCCAGTTTCTCGATCTCTTTCACAGTTTCTTCCATCGTTGAAAGCCCTATGTGATGGCGAATCAGAGGAAAAGGTTTCTTGAATTCGATCCTCTCATGAAGTGTTTGAGGAAATTCCATCTCTTCTTTTGAAGCCCTCATGGTTTTTCTCAGATACATCACAACGTCTTCCAGTTCCTCTGTTCCATCGAATACTTTCTTGAAAATACCCGATGCTCTTGCAACCTCTCCCGTTTCCATCGTTCCTCCAAACACGTACTCTATCTTATCGAGTCCCTTTTCCCTCACCTCACGCCGCAACTCATCTAGAAGCTTTTTCAAAGGTTCAGAGCCTAGTCTGTAACTTATAGCAACGATATCTGGTTGGTTTTTCTCCATCTCCCTTACAAGTCTGTCAACAGGGATCGCTCCACCAAGATACACAACATCGTATCCTTCCCTTTTTGCTATATCCAGAAAATTTAAAAGCCCCACAACATGCACATCGCTTCCAATGGAAGCTCCCAGTATCTTCACATTCCCTCCTCCACGATCTTGAGAATCTCTTCAACACTCATGCCCTTTAATCCCAAAGTCTCGATGGTTCTTCCAGTTTTCCAGAAATCCTTCCCAAGCATGACACCTGCAACATGTATGATCGCGTCTATGGTCGGAGTTCCCACTCCAAATTCCTTCCCAAACGAAGATATGGGGACAAGACTCATTGGAATATCCTCCAAGATGTACCTGTTCACTATGCTTGGAGGTGCGTATATCCCCTGATATCCCGAATTGCTGTGAATAGCCTCATACAGATTGTCACCGACAACATCATATGCGTAGTTCAACCATTCAAGAGCGGTTAAAGGTTCCACACCAAAGATACTCATGACTTCGCATCTTTCCGAATCGACTTTCTCTAGAACCCTTGCAACAGATGGTGTGATCCCTTCAAGATAGAATTCGAATTTACCGGCAGTTGACTCTATCCTGGCAGCGTTCAGAAGAAGAACGGCAGGATGAAAAACGGCACCGATGTTGTTGAAACTAGTGTATATGACGTTGGGAGCTATTTCGAATTCCGGCATCAAGTCGCTCAAAACCTCTCTGAGTTCTTCGTTTCTCTTTGCAGGAAGTGCCGAGACGGGAACAGCATTCTTTATCCTGAATATCCTCACGACCCCGGGATTGGACATTCTCGAAGCAAAAACGAACGTTTGAGTTTCAGCAACTATCACATCCTTCTTGATTCCCATCGTTTTGAAAACGTTCAGAACCTCTATGGCTCCACCTGTTCTCCCGGGATTCAGGATCACGATTTGACCATCTTCGAGAAACGGAGCGATTTTTCTTGCCACATCCTTGTGCGCAAATGCTGGGACAACTACCATTATGACTTTTCTATCCCTAATGGCTTCCTCAACGTTAGTTGTTGCAAAAGAGACCCTATATGTCCCAACGATTTCCCCCTCAAGCCTTATTTTTCTCGTCGCTATTATCGGAGCGATCCTCCTATAACTTCTGTTGAAGAGAGCAACATCATAGCCTTTCATGGCAAGATAACCAGCAAGAGCCTGTCCTCCGTTCCCGGCTCCAAGAACGGCTACCTTCAAGATTTTCCCTCCTTGTCCTGCAGTGGAGAATCAGCCTGAAATTGAAAAGAAGGCCTTTAATATTCTACCATATCAGACTCTTCTCAATATCTCTTCAGCAATTTTCCTACTCTTTACCACCTCTATCAATTCCTCGATGCTTGCTTTCCGCATTTTGTCAAGAGTTCCAAATTTCTTCATCAGCTCTCTTTTTCTCTTCTTACCTATCCCGGGTATACCATCAAGCAAAGATGAAAGGCTTTCTTTTTCTCTTACCTTCCTATGAAACAGATTTGCAAATCTGTGAGCCTCATCCCTGACAGTCACAAGCGCCCTCAACGCGGGATGAGATAAAGGTAACTTCAATTCGAATTTTTCAGTCACAATCCTTTCCTCAGATTTTGCAAGACCAACAACGGGACATTCTTTCTTCAAAATCTTTAGCGCTTTAAGAGCTGCCATCACCTGACCTTTTCCACCATCTACAAACAATAAATCTGGAAGCTCATGCTTTTCATACCTTCTTTTCACGATCGTGTACACGGATTTGTAATCATCTGGGTTTTTCAGATCGAGTTTGTAATGTCTGTAACTTCTCTTGTCGGGTATACCATCTTGAAAAACAACTACGGATCCCACGGTGAACTTTCCTTGAGAGTGGGCTATATCTATTCCATCTATTCTTCTTGGAAAAGAAGGCAGTCCCAAGATCTCTTTCAATTGCTTCAAACTTTCCTTTCTTATACCCCTCGTTTCTCGTTCTTTTAAAAGATTTTCCTTTGCTCTTTGAAGAAGATCCTCTTCAACCTCGTCTCTTGGACTACCAAAGTACTCAACACCGAAAGAGGAGTAGTTCTCTTCAGGGGCATCATCGGTTATTATCACCTTAGGAAACTCTCTTTCCTTTATAATATAAAAATCCCTTGCGAAATCATCCATAGTTCCTTCGCTCATCTCGAAAACGAGTTTCCCAAGCAAGAAGCCGTTTCTTATCCTCAAAACGATGAATAACCAGTCATCGTGTGTGATGATATCTAGACTCCGTGGCTCTTTCAATATAACACCTTGCGAGCTCAGAATGTCTTCGAACCGTAAGAGAATATCTCTGTATCTTATGGCGTTCTCAAAATCGAGCATCGAGCTATGATGCTCCATTTTCTTTCTTATTTCTTCAAGAACGTTTTCCGTCTCTCCTTTCAGGAACCTTTCCAGACTTTCTATGGCCACTCTATGTTCTTCAACGTTTCCTATACAGGGTGCAACGCATCTTCTGAGATGATACTCAAAACAGGGCCTTTTGACTCTCTTCAGATTTTTCTTACACGTTCTAAAACCGTACAGTCTCTGCAAAATATCGAGAAGATTCCTGACGAAAGAAACACTGGTGTATGGACCATAGTATCTCCCACCGCCGACTTTGTTCCTCACCACCTCGACATATGGTATTTCATCGTCAGATATCCTTATATAGGGATAGTACTCGGTTTCTTTAAGGCGAACGTTGTATTTGGGCTGCTCCTTTTTTATGAGTTCTGCTTCGAGAAGGAGAGCTTCCCTTTCGTTTCTGAGAACTATGAAATCCAACCAGTCAGCTTCCTTTACTATATAGGAGGCCTTACCATGACCTTTCAAATAGGATGTGAGCCTCTTCTTCAGATTCTTCGCTTTACCAACGTATATGGCTTTATCATCTTTTTTGAAAATGTAAACACCAGGATCTTCAGGTGCTATTTTTATTCTTCTCACTATCTCCTCCTTCAAGTATAGACGCCACCTCCTTTTCGCTCAACTCTCTCCAACCTCCTGGAGGTATGTTTTCATCGAGTTTCAAGTTACCCAATCTGATTCTCTTCAGACTCAACACTTTCAATCCTACGGCTGAAAGCATTCTCTTCACTTCGTGGTATTTCCCCTCCGTCAGCACCAACGATATTTTCCTTCCATCTTCCGATAGGATCTCCACCTTCTTTACTTTAGCAATGTGACCATCTCTCAATTTGACGCCGTTTGTGAGCTCTCCCAAGACTTTATCATTCACCCTTTTATCAACCCTCACCAGATACTCTCTTTCGACCGCGTACTTCGGTGATATGACTTTGTGGGCGAATTCTCCATCGTTCGTCAAAATGATGAGTCCCTCGGTATCTTTGTCCAGCCTTCCAACGGGAAAGAGATCTTCAGAGTAGGGATGATCTATCAGATCGACAATTGTAGGATCTTTGGGATCTCTGGTGCTCGATACAAAACCTTTTGGTTTGTTCAGAACGATGTACACCTTCCTTGGTGGCTCAACTCTGTTTCCCCTAACCTCAACGGTATCATTCTTTTCGACATCAAACGACGGGTCTTTGACGATCTTACCGTTCACCTTCACCACACCCGCTTTTATCAACCTTTTGACCTCTTTTCTGGTACCTATCTTGGAGTTGGCCAGGAATCTATCGAGTCTCAAAAACATCACTCCCTGATGATATCCTCGGTCTTTCCAGCTTTTACCATTTCCCATAGAATCTCCAGCTCTTTGTAATGCTCTATGAAAACCCTTAGCACATCTGGATGGAAATGCTCTGGAATAGTTCTCCCATCACCTTCTGTTACGATCCTGAAAGCTTCCTGCGATGAAAAAGCCCTTTTGTAAGGTCTTGGAGATCTAAGAGCGTCATACACATCGACAAAAGCCGCTATCAAAGCCTCCATCGGTATATCATCATTTTTTAAACCGTAAGGATAACCTGATCCATCGAACTTTTCATGATGATAGAGCGCAATGTTCTTTGCCATTTCAAATTCCTCATTTTCATCCAAAGGCTCAATTGACACGTTTTCAGGATCTATATTGAATATCTCACAGGCTTTTTCAAGAGCTTCTTCGTCATTCGAGTGTTTTTCTATGTATTCGAAAAAGGATTCGTACAGAACATCTTTCTTTTCGACTATTTCCGAAAAAAGCTTCACATATGAGTTCACGAGTTGCTCTAATATATCCCTTTTATCCGTCAAATCCTTATGACTCTGATATATCATGAATATTCCTGAGAAGACGAATGCTATGAGAAGTGCTATCATAGTTAAAAATTGCATCTTGTCCCCTACGAATTTCTCGAAACTCTTCAACCCCATCACCCCAATTTGAGCTCGTCTCATGTTATATTTTCTCATACACGAGGAGGGATGGTATGAGGAAGAGAGCCAGAGATTACGGTGTAACGTTCGGCGATTTCCCAACAGGGAAGAACAATCTCATAACCGATGTCCCTGGGGTCCGTGTTGGGCATTACACACTCATAAAGGATGAACCATCCATCGCAAGAACAGGGTTAACTGTCATATTACCTCACGATGTAGATATCTACGATTTTCCGGTTTTCGCTTCATACTTCGTTATAAACGGCTTTGGGAAATCCATTGGCCTGATGCAGATAGAGGAGATGGGAACGATCGAGACACCTATAGTCATAACCACCACTTTGAATGTTGGAAAGATCGCAGATTCCGTTGTGAGCTACATTCTGAAAAATCATCCAGACGTGATCTCCCTAAATCCGGTCGTTCTCGAATGTAACGACGCTCGTCTGAACGATTCGAAAATGAGATGGTTGGGAGAAGAAGAACTCTTCAAAGCCCTGGAGAGCCTCAGTGATGGTATGTTCGAATTGGGGAGTGTGGGAGCCGGTACTGGCATGGTTGCCTTTGGTTTCAAAAGCGGTATCGGTAGCTCTTCAAGGGTTATAGAACTTTCCAAAAGCGATAAAACGTATCATCTTGGAGTTCTGGTAGTTCCAAATTGTGGAAGAAGAAAGGATCTCATGATAAAAGGTGTGGAGATAGGAAAACACTTCGAAGATGAGGAAGAACCTAAAGGGTCCATAATAATTGTCATTGCGACCGACGTTCCCCTCATACCAAGGCAACTCAGAAGGTTATGTGTAAGGGCAACCCATGGACTTGCAAGAACAGGAGCAAAATCTACAAACCACAGTGGTGATGTTGTACTTGCGTTCTCGAACTCTATGAAAATTCCGAGAAAGCGTGCTTCACTGGGATTGACCTATATACCTGATGACACCGATTTGTTCCAGAAGTTACTTGATGCCACAGTTGAGACGGTGGAAGAGGCCATAATAGACGCTCTTTTCACAGCTGAAACTACGACAGGGGTAAAGGGTAGAAAGTACGAGGCATTACCTGTTGAAAAAGTTCTAAATTTGATGAAAGGAGTGATTGGTAAATGATAAAATCAATCTGGGTGATCGATATGAGAATATGGTTGATTGTCCTGCTGTCGATATCCATATCTGCTCTATCCAGCACTATGATCTCCTTCGATTCTGAGGAAGGGTTATCTCTTCTTTATCGAACAGGTGAATACGAACTGCGTGTGGGTTACAAGTACTCGGGTTTTGGTTATGAAAACTCCTTTGAGAATTTTCATTTTGGTTTCGAAACCTCTTTGAACATCTTTGATGAGGTCTTCAAACAATTCTTTTACTATGGAGTGGAATTGAAACCTTTCAGGATAGATCTGGGGCTTTCACTTTCAGCTGAGAATTTCGAGAATCCCTCAGGGGGATTGGATTTTGCCACGTTCTCGTGGTTTGAAAAAGATATGATCAAAGCAGGTTTGGGTTTGAACTTCAGGATAAAAAAATTGGAAGGAAGTTCGGGGAACGTGATTATAACCAATCCTTTACCTGATGAAAGATTGGGACTTCATCCGATTTTTGGCGTTTCGTTTAAACAGTGGGAACTGCTGATTTCGTACAAACTGGGTGTTTTTGGGGTTTCCGGGAATCCCATCATCGACCTCAAAGGATTCAAGGTTACGGTTTCCTTCTCTCCCCCCTTTTAGAAACGCTTGATAAGGAGAGGGGCGCTTCCCTGCAGATTCATTCTTCTGTCTCTCATCCACTCCACTCACTCCAGAGTTCGTTCAATAAGTGGTATCATTATCTATGAAAAAGATTGGGAGGGGGAAATTTTGAAGCTCCGCTCAATTTTCCTGAAGGGTTTTAAATCCTTTGCCAAGCCGACCCTTTTGAATCTATCGGAAGGTATAACAGCCATCGTGGGACCAAATGGGAGTGGCAAATCGAACATAATAGACGCGATAAGATGGGTTTTCGGAGAGCATTCAATGAAGCAACTGAGGGCTGGTGAGAAGTTCGATGTACTCTTTGCAGGTTCTGAAAAATTCCCACCAGCAAATTCCGCCTACGTGGAGCTATATTTCGAAGATAATGGAGAGATTCTGAAGATAGCTAGGGAACTTTCAAGAGATGGAAGGAATAACTATTACATCAATGGATCTCCCGTCAGGTTGAAGGATATAAAGGATAAATTCAAGGGAACGGGCATAGGAATGGATTTCTATTCCATCGTTCCTCAAGGACAGGTGGAAAGAATCGTCAACGCTTCTCCCGAAGAGCTGCGATTTCTCCTTGAAGAAGCCGCCGGAACATCTTTCTACAGGGAGAAGAAAAGAGCTGCTCTTGTCAAGCTGGAGCATACCGAAAACAATTTAAGCAGGGTGGGAGATATCCTGTTTGAGAAAGAGAGAATGAAGAAATCTCTGTATTTGAAAGCCAAAAGAGCTGAAAGATATATCGAATATTCGGAGAAGCTGAAAAAACTGAAGAAGATCTACTATGGGAATCTATTCGTGAGGGAGAGAAGAAGGCTGAATCATCTCAACGAGGAGAGAGCAAGAACCAGTCAAAAATACAGAGAGATACAGAAGGAATTGGTTAACTTGGAATCCAGATGGTCGACTTTGAGAATGGAGTTTAGCAAAATAGATGAGGAACTTGAGAGTTTCACAAAACTTCTGGAGGATCATAAGAAAAGACAGAACACTCTTTTGGAACTCAAAGAAGTGTACGATAGAAGATTGAGTGAGAGAGAGAGCAAATACGTTGAAGTCACAACGAGAATGGATTCACTCACAAAGGAGAAGGAGGAACTTGAAAAGAGAAAAGGTGAAATAGATTACATATTCAAAGGATTGATAACTGAGATAGAGGAAAAAGAAGCGTTGCTGGAGAAATACGAAAAACAACGTGAAGAGATCGTCTCCAGGTACTCAGAAAGGGAAAAAGAGTTTGTGAGAATGAAGGATGAATATGATTCCCTTGAAAAAAAGTATATAAAACTCGAGATGGAAGTCTCAAAGATAGACGATATGATGGAAGATATGGAGAAAAGAAGAAAGATGGTGGAGAGTCGACTCGATCTTAAAAGAAACGATCTGGAGGGAAAGAGAAAAGAATTTGAAGACCTTGTGAGAAGAATGGAGGAAATGGGAAGTGAGGAAAGAAATCTGGTGGAAGAATTGAAGGAAGTCAGGAAACAACTTGGAGAACTTGAAATGAAAAAGAGGAATATCGTTGAGAAGCGCGACACCGTACTCAAATCGATCAAGGAATTGGAAATGGAAAAGGATATAATTGAGAGGAATCTGAGAGAGTACAGGGATTTCTCCAAGGCGGTTAAAGAAGTTTTCAGAGTTAGAGACATGTTCCCTGGTCTTGAAGACGTCGTCACCAACATCATAGAGGTGGATTCTGAGAATGCTCTTGCCATAGGTGTTTTGCTCGGTGGGAATGCTCAGAATATAGTCGTCAGGGATGTTGAAACGGCGAAGGAGATAATAAATTACCTGAAGAAAAACGAGATAGGAAGGGTTACGATCTTACCGCTCGATCTAATAGAAAGCAGAGAGCCAGGAATCGATGGCGTTGAGAATCATCCTGGATTCGTTGGATACGCTTCAAACATGGTCAAGGTACCTCCAGGATTCGAAAAGCTGCCAGGTTATCTCTTTGGAAACGACATCGTTGTAAAAACACTCGATGATGCGATAGATATAAAAACCAAGTATGGTGTTAGATCGAGAATCGTCTCCCTGGATGGTCAGATGATCCATGGAAAGGGGGCCATCTCAGGAGGGAGTACGAAGTCTGAGGAGATAAGAACACCTTTCAAGAGGAAAATAAGGCTTGAAGAGATAAAGAAAGAGCTTTTGAAACTCTCACGAGATTTGAACAGACTGGAAGAAACCCTCGCATCCTTGGATACGGAGATTGAAACGCTCACAAAGCAGGAGAAAATAGTTGAAAGGGAACTTTCAGAGCTTTCACTTAAAGTTGCCAATGTCAAGCGTACAAGAGAGGATCTTGCAAGATCCATAGAAAGGATGGAAGGAGAAGTTGAAGAACTTGAGAAACTGAAAAAGGAATATCACATGAAATTGGAAGGTATGAAAGCAAGGAGAGAAAAAGCTCTAGAGGATATGGAAAACATTTACAAAACGAGGAAAGAGTTGGAAAACAGGATGAAAGAATTCTCTGAAGATCTGAATAAGGAGAAAAAAGTTCTGGATGAACTCTCCGAAAAAATTTTGGATTTAAAACTCGAGATAGGAAACCTTCGTGAAAAGAGCAAAAGGTATGAAGAAGAGCTCGAGAACATCAGAAGGAGGAAGGATAGGATCGATGAAGAGATGGGGAATCTTTCCAAGGAATCCACGGATTTGGAGAAGGAAATAGAAAGGTTGAAAGGGATGATAAGAGAGAATCAGAAAGAGCTGGAAACTCTGAAGAAGGAAACTGATGAGCTTTTTGAGAATTTGAGATACAGAAAGACAGGAAAAGAAGAGAAGTTAAAGGAAATGGAAGATCTGGAAAACAGAATGGGGAAATTAAAAGAAGAAGCGGAGAATTTGAGAGAATATTTACATCATATAGATCTATCACTCCAGGAATCTGAAATGAAACTTTCCAACATACTGAAAGAATTGGAGGAAGAACCTCAGGAAGTGGAGGAAGTCGATCAGGTCACCCTGGAAAATATAGAAAAAGAGATCAAGGACCTCGAAAACAGAATAAAATATCTGGGCCCAGTGGATCTGGAAGCTGTGGATGAGTATAAGAAGGTCGAAGAAGAGTATGAAAACCTTTTGAAACAAAAGGAGGATTTAGAAGAGGCGAAGAAAAAATTATTGGAGATAATAGAAAAAACGGATAGAGAAGCAAGAAGTATTTTCATGGATGTTTACCAGAAAGTCAATGAAAATTTCGGTAGATTCGTATCCTTGCTGTTCTTTGGAGCGGAGGGTGAAATCAGAATACTCCCAAGTGAAGATATCTTGGAAGCAGGTTTTGAAATTTCCATAAGGAAACCTGGTAGAAAGGCTCAAAAACTCCAGCTTTTGTCTGGTGGAGAAAAAGCGCTGATAGGTATCGCCTTTCTCTTTGCACTTCTTCAAGTAAAGCCGAGTCCTTTTTACGTTCTCGACGAAGTCGATGCTCCTCTGGACGATTTCAACGCAGAGAGATACAAGAAGCTTTTAAAGGAATACTCGAAAAAATCGCAGTTTTTGATAATAACACACAACAAGATAGTTATGGAAGTTGCGGATATGCTGCATGGTGTCACCCTTGTGGATGGGATCTCAACGGTTATACCAGTTGAATTAGAAAAAATGATGGAGGTGAAGACTTGAAGGAGACAACGTTGAAAAGCGATGTGGTTTTCAAAGGTAAGATCCTGAAAGTGAAGGTCGATAGAGTAAGGCTCTCAAATGGTAAAGAGAGTATAAGAGAAGTCGTGGAGCACCCTGGAGCTGTTGTGGTGATTCCAATGTTAGGAAACAAAGTGATCATGGTTGAACAGTACAGATACCCGATAGGCAAGATCCTGCTGGAACTTCCTGCTGGTAAACTGGATCCTGGAGAGACACCGGAGGAATGTGCTCGAAGAGAACTCGAAGAAGAAACGGGGTACAAAGCGAAAAGAATGATCTATCTCGGTAAAATATACACCTCTCCTGGTTTTTCAAGTGAGATCATTCACATTTTTCTAGCAGAGGATATGGAAAAAGGAGAAAACAGAACAGATGAAGACGAACTTCTCAACGTTGTCGAGAGGGATTTCGAAGACGTGGTAAAAGAGTGCTTGAATGGGGAGATAGAGGATGCTAAAACGATAGTGGCTATCCTAAAATTATGGGGGATGAAGGGAGTTGGTTTTCATGAAATTGATAATTAATGGCAAAAAAAGTGAAGTGCCCCCTGAGGAGTTCAAAACTTTGGGAGAATTGATAGAAAAGATCAAAAAAGATCAGAGATCTCAGGTTCTGAAAAGTGTCGTGCTCGACGGAGAAGAGATCCCCCTCTCAAGGCTAGAAGAATTCAGCGGAATCACTCTGAAAGAAGATACCACAGTGGAGCTGATTTTTACATCATTGAGATCGTTCCTTCTTGAAGCTCTGGAAGAAGTGATATCGTATATAGATAGAGTTATGGAGTTACTCCCAAAGGTATCCAACTCGGTGATTTCCGGATCTCCGGAAGGTTACAGGTCGATAAACGACCTCGCAGAAGGCTTGAATGCGATGGAAACGTTAAGAGTCGATACGATAAAGATATCGGGATTGAGACCTGAAGAACTGGGATTGATCGATCGGGAGAAAGATGTTGTTAAAATCCTGAAGAATTTTGTTGAGGCGTTAAACAACAAGGATGTAGTTGAGATATCTGATATGATAGAAAGTGATATCCCTAAGGTTTTCAGCTATTACAAGGAATTTTTCACTAGAGCAAAGGAAATTCTTGAAATGAAGGAGTGTTGATTGGAGGAGATCGCATGAAGGAGGACGTTTACCTGGAGAACCTCGTAAAAACGGCGAGCCCTGCAAAACTTGTTGAAATACTCTATGAAAAATTTCTGGAACTCGTGGAATCCTCGAAAAAAGATATTGAAAACAAGGATTTCGTAGCCGTCAATGAAAAACTAAAGAAAGCCCAGGACATCATCACGGAGTTGAACATATCTTTGAACATGGAAAAAGGTGGAGAAATAGCTAAGAACCTGAGATCTCTATACAACTACATCTTCAAAAGGCTCATAGATGCCAACGTTGAGAAAAACGTTAAAATACTAGATGAAGTGACCGAATTGATGTCAGGCCTTTTGGATGCGTGGAGAGAAGCCATGAAGAGAGCCAAGGGCTCAACAAAAGAAGCTCAGAAAGGACTCGATATATCCTTGTGAGGTGATTTTTCTGGAAACCATAAAGAGATTGAACGAGGTTTCCCTTCTCGATTTTGTGAGTCTCGTTAATGAGATCTTTAAGGACTACAAACTTCCCATAAATTGGGATGTTTACACCTTCAAACTGGATGCAAAGGAAAATTCCTTATCTTTCGAGGATTCGTTCGTATTTTACGAGAACGGGGATCCAACAGGTTTCATAGTGGTTGGAATAAGAAGAAATAAAGCCAGAATCGATGCTATGGGAGTGATCCGGGAGAAAAGAGGAACGGGGCTCGCATCCAGGATATTGGAGCATGCAATAGAGAACCTCAAATGGAAGGCTGTAAACACCGTGATTTTAGAGGTTATAGAAGAAGATGAAAGAGCTGTCAGATTCTATCAAAAGAATGGATTTAAAGTACAAAGAAAGCTCTACACCCTGGGATTTGAAAACAAGGTGGTGAATGCTCCTTTCTTGAGGTTCTTTAAAACCGATGCTAGGTGGATTCACAAGATCGCTCTTGAGGTGCAGATTCACAACCATCGAAAACCTAATTGGCAGAGAGAACCACTTACTCTATTTCTATCAGGTGAGCGCTACAGTATGGAAAGGGTTGCCTTTAGAGGAAAGGAAGGATACTTGGTGTGGGGAGCGACTCCCACATCTGCTTTTATCGTCGATTGCTTTATACAAGATATATCGTTTGAAAATTTTCTGGAATTTTTCAAAGGATGCGTTGATCATGTTAAAAGAAAATCGGGAAAAGAACTGATAACGATGACAGCTGTTCCTGAAGATGATATACTTCACAAAGTGGCTGGGAACGTGGGATTCAAAGTTATACTGACACAACTTGAAATGAGCCTCAGGATACATGCCTGATATTCTCAGAATCACATTCCGATCAAGGAGGTGTTGTTCCATGTACGCGGAGATAGTGGATATAAGGGCAAGAGAAGTTCTGGATTCCAGGGGAAATCCCACAGTTGAGGCTGAAGTAGTTCTGGATGATGGTAGTATCGGAAGGGCGATAGTGCCATCTGGGGCATCAACAGGAAAATTCGAGGCTTTGGAGCTCAGGGATAAGGATGAAAAGAGATATAAAGGGAAGGGAGTTCTGAAGGCTGTCAAAAACGTTAATGAAGTCATAGCTCCAAAACTCATTGGTATGAACGTTTTTCAGCAAGTAGAAATAGATAGACAGATGCTGGAACTCGATGGGACTGAGAACAAGACGAAATTAGGTGCGAATGCGATTCTATCCGTATCCATGGCTGCGGCAAGAGCTGCGGCGAATTATCTGGGTATACCTCTTTACAGGTACATAGGAGGGGCCAATTCCAAGGTCCTCCCCGTTCCATTCATGAACGTTATAAACGGAGGAAAACACGCGGACAACAACCTCGACATTCAAGAATTCATGATAGTTCCTGTGGGTTTTGACAGTTTCAAAGAAGCTTTGAGATGTGGGGCTGAGATTTTCCACACCCTAAAAAAATTGCTCCATGATGAGGGACATGTAACATCAGTTGGAGATGAGGGAGGATTTGCACCGAACCTGTCCTCAAATGAAGAGGCAATAAAGGTGTTGATAGAATCGATAGAGAAAGCTGGTTACAATCCAGGAGAAGACGTTTTCATCGCTCTTGACTGTGCCGCTTCATCCTTCTACGATGAGGGAGAGGGGATTTACCTGATAGACGGTGATAAGAAAAGCAGTGAGGCATTACTTGGATATTACGAAGAACTCGTGGCGAAATATCCCATCATTTCCATAGAAGATCCGTTCGCTGAAGAAGATTGGGAAGCTTTTGTAAAGCTCACAGAAAGGATCGGAGGAAAAGTTCAGATAGTTGGAGATGATCTGTATGTGACGAACATAAACAGGTTGAAAAGGGGTGTGGAAATGAGAGCGACAAATTCCATACTCATCAAATTGAATCAGATAGGAACCGTAACAGAGACTTTGGAAACGATAGAGTATGCGAAGACTCGTGGGCTTACCTGTATAATTTCTCATAGATCTGGGGAAACCGAAGACACGTTCATAGCGGATCTTGCGGTTGGGACCAACGCGGGCATGATAAAAACGGGTTCTCTCTCGAGAAGCGAAAGAATCGCAAAATACAATAGATTGCTCAGGATAGAGGAAGAGCTGGAAAATGTGGGTGAATTCAGAGGTTTAGGTTCTTTCTACTCCATAAAAAGATGACTAGAGCCCCGCAATTTGCGGGGCTTTGAAATCATTTAAAAGGAATGATAACGGGTGAACAGGATAAAGGAGTCAAAAAAAGGGGCATGGATTGGGATAATAGGAAATACGGGTCTTGCACTCATGAAGATCATCACGGGGTTAATAACCGGTAGTATGGCTATCCTGGCGGACGGTATAGATACTTCCACAGATATTTTCACATCGGTTGTGATCCTCATCTCCGCGCATTTTTCAGCAAAACCTCCCGATAAAACACATCCTTACGGTCATGAAAGAGCAGAGACTCTCGCATCGAAAATCATATCTTTCGTCATATTCTATGCGGGCTTGTCACTACTCGAGGAGTCTATAATGAGACTGATTAAAGGAACGCCGAGTCTTTCACTGAATCTTCCGGCCTTCTTGGTCGTTGCAACTTCCATTGCTGTTAAATACTATCTTTACATATACAAATGCAGGCTTGGGAAGAAATTGAAGAATCTGGCTTTGATCAGTGATGCCAAGAACATGAGGAACGATGTTCTGATATCCTCCAACGTGATGCTTGGTCTCATAGTTGCTAAGTTCACAGGACTGTGGTTTTTGGATTCCGCGCTGGCCATATTGATATCACTTTTCATAATCAAGACAGCTTTTGAGATATTTATGGAAGCAGGCTACGAATTGATGGATGGTCTTCCCAAGGAAAAGCTTGGGATATACGAGGATATATTCTCTGCGGTCTCTAAAGTAGAAGGCGTTTATAATCCTCACAGATTGAGGGTACGAAAAGTTGGGCCAAAGCTCTTCGTTGAGATGGATGTTGAAGTCGATGGAAACATGTGTGTGAACAAGGCTCATGAACTCACACTGAAGATAAAAGAAGCTTTAATGGAGAAAAGAGGAGATATAGCGGATATAACGATCCACGTTGAACCTTTAGGGAACGTTGAGGAAGAAGGGTTCGGCATTTCTCTGGAAGGAGAGGAAAAAAATGAGGAATCTGGAAAACTTCACAGTGAGTTACATACGAAAGGACAAGAGAAAAGATATTCTGAATCTCTTGAGAAAGATGGAAGAACTGAGTAAGGAATTCGGAAAGGATTTGATACTCAGAAATGATCAGGACTATGGAAAATTCTATTTTCAACTCTACATATTTGAGAAAAATGAAGAATTTCCAGCATGTATCGTAAAGTTCTTGATCGAGGAAACAGAGGATTTATGGGAAAGACTTGGAGAAGAGGGAGTGCATTACTATGAGTGGTTTGAAACGAAGGAACATCCATTTTTTAAAGTGTTTTCTAAAGATAGAATCTGTCTGATCGATATGGAAAGTACAGTTGAAGGTGGTATATTTAGACTCATCGAAGATGATGAAGGGGTAAAAGTTTTCGTTAAGTATGAAGATATCGCGAAGATGAACAGGGAAAAACTTCTGAAGGAGTTTCTCCGGGTTTACCTGGCAACCAAAGGGTATGACGTGAACGTGGAGGACTACGATATACAGGTGACTGAGGATGAGATAGTGAGTTTTCTAGAATGATCTAAGGAGTGAAAGTGAAATGATAGTTTTGAGTCTTGATACCTCAACCCCCACCATTTTCCTGGCATTGTATAGAGATGGAAAGCATTACTCAATGA
>Ga0190313_1000952_pt1 | contig 16152 bp, 9 predicted proteins | sample 4870071011_MG_FD_169989 | JGI IMG/M metagenome (GOLD analysis project Ga0190313, IMG submission 169989) | Hydrothermal vent sediment bacterial communities from Southern Trench, Guaymas Basin, Mexico - 4870-07-10-11_MG | ecosystem: Environmental > Aquatic > Marine > Hydrothermal vents > Sediment ...
TTGTATCTAACGAATATTGGGTACCATCAGGAGCCGTATAGTTAATAGTAGCGCCACTTCCACTAATAGGGTATTTTCCTGCGATTAGTACTTGACCATTAACCTCCAACTTCGCCCCCGGGCTCGTTGTCCCAATGCCAACGTTGCCGTTGTTTTTGATTGTCATTACTGAATCAGATAAAGTAGCAATTGAACCATCTGCTACAGAATTCTGTAAGAAGTGAAAATCGCCTACATTATAGCCCCCCGTAGTTGCATAAACCAATGCCCCCTTTCCTCTTGTACTTGTCTGTGCACTATAACCCGTACCAAATAAAATTCCTGTTGCAGTATTAACCGTATCTGTGCTTGCACCATTATTTACCAATTTAAGACCATAAATTAAATTACCCTCAGAATTCTTCTGTAATTCAAGTAATTGCCCGGGGCTCGTTGTCCCAATCCCAACGTTGCCGGAATGGTCTATTACCATATTGGTGTTATATGAACCACTGTTGTAAGTTCCAAATTTTAACATTCCCGAAGAATCAGCCCCATCACGCACAGCGCCAATTTTCGCAATAGAAGAAGGAACAACATCCTTTATACTAAACCAAAGGTTTGGACCAAAACCGTTAGCCATGTTCCCAGAAGTATCCGCCTGCAACAACAACGCTGAAACCATACTGTTAGTACTGCCGGTATCAATGTTAACCATAGCCACCGGTTCATCGCTCCCAGTCACATGCAAATCATACGTTGGATTCGTTGTTCCAATGCCGACGTTGCCGGTGTCTGTTATTCTCATTCTTTCGCTGCTAAAGGTATCACCTGCGGTTACAGATCCACTTAATGTATGAAAAGTGATACCCTGCCCGCTTCTCATCTGAATAGCTCTAGCGCCGCAAGATGAATGAGTGGTTATAATCTCCATGCCAGACGTTCCATAACCAATAGGTTTTACATTATCGCCCAGAATAGTTGCTGCAGAGGAATAATCTTCACCAAGAGCAGTATAAGAACCAATTTGTATAACATCTCCATGCGCCCCTGTACCAACATGTAGTAACTCTGCCGGACTCGTCGTCCCAATGCCAACGTTGCCAGAATTATCGATAACCATCTGGGCTGTTTCAACACCCCAAGCATCATCTGTTTTGTAAAAATACAATTTCCCCCCATCCGAACGAATTAGTTTTCTTGTAGCATCTGCCCCACCACCTAAATCCCTCAGCTCCAATGTTCCACTTGTCCCACCTACTGCACTTAATATTGCTGGATGGGTACTATCAGCTACAACTTTCAACTCCACAGTATTACCAGCATCCTCCACTTGCAATTTATAAGACGGACTCGTTGTCCCAATGCCAACCCTGTTGTTCCCGATGTCAACGTATAGTGTGCCGGAGTCAATGTTTAGGTTGCTTGCAACATTCAGGTCGCGTGCCACAAAAGCATAGCTTGAATTTGTGAGCTTAATGCGCGGAGCCATTTCAGCGTCAGAGCCAACTTTTAAGGCAAGCCAGTACTGTTCCTTGAAAGGCAAGTCCAATGGAGTAATCTCACCCAACACAACAGAAAAAAAGCCCGCACTCACCGGAACAGCGTTCGCGCCAGTGTGCGCCTCGGTGTATAGCGGTGAGCCACCGCTTTCAGTGTTGTAGATGTAAAACGTGATGTCGTAGTTGCCGGAAACAGCAGAGCCAGCTTCCTTCAACCTGCCCTGAACGGTGAGCAGGCGCGGGACCGCGGCGGTGGCGGACAAGAATAGCATTACGAGGAATAAGAGAAATGCAGCCCTGGCAGGATTCACAATAACACCTTTTATCCTCTTATTATTAATGCACTCACATTAATAATTTTTTTGATTGCCTCGGCGGTGTAGGAATCCTGAATTGAATTCTAAACTGCATTCAATTGACAAAGGCAAGTGTTTTATGAAAGCAAAAAAAGCCCTTTACAAATTATTTCCACAGAGCCCGTTGCCCTTTTCCCCCAATGACCATTTCAACCGAACCAGTTCGCAACCTGGTTTGCGTCTGCATTGCTGTTAGAGTAATACATCCAGACATAGTCAGTGCTCGAGTCAGCGTCAATCTGGGGCACCTTAACCCAGACGACCGCGTCCTGCTGCGAGCGGCTGAACGTGTCAATAAAGTACTGCAACTGCGTGTGGCCATCGCTGTCAATGAAACGCAGGTCTCGGCCATCCTCTTGCACCTCAAGGAAGTGGAAGTTCCCAGAATTCAAGCGCAGCAACACCGAAGCATTAATTTTCGCGCTCTGACCAGAGTTGTCGAAGAGTATTTTTCTCCTGCGCGCCCAGTTCAAGTCCCACCAGCTAAGCTCTTCGAGCTGGGTTAACTGCGGCGAACTCAGCCACTGCTCGCTGTCAAACCTGTACTTGATGATGTGACGGCCTGACCCTCCTTCATCCACGCAGGTCAGCGCAACGTTGAAGTCAATGTTCACACAGCCAGATGGAGCCTCTGCAAGCGTGAACGGATACCTCTTATCAATGCGCACCAGAACACTCTTCGGGCTCTCAGCGTTGTTGACATTGTCAACCGAGTAATACCTCACGTACTTGTTGCAGTTCTGGTTAGCTTCGCATGTGACACTCACTGTGGTTCCCGGAGTAGTGGGATTGCAGGAGTTGGTTGTGTCGATACAGTAATAGGTCGCAGCAACACCACTCTGCGAATCGCTTGGAAGCAAGTTGAATTGCATGTCTGTGTTTTGCCAGAACGTGTTCGCGTCATTAGTGGTAGAAGGAGCGGTTCTATCAATTCTCACATACACTGTTTTAATTGACTCAACGTTTCCAATGGAGTCACGCGAGTTATAGTCAATTGTGTTAATGCCGGTTGCACTCACAGTGAAAGGCGAAGAATAAACAGTCCAGGAACCACCGTTAACCCTGTAAGTTGTTTCAATACAGGAATTGGTTGAAGAGCTACAAGTCAATTCAACATTTACATCGTCACCATACCATTCCTCGGTAACATTGTGGGAAGTGTGTGGGCCGTTTTTATCGATTTTTACGAGTGCCCAGTTAACGCTTTCCTGATTTGAAACATTATCAATAGAATAATAGCGCACATATTTCTGGCAAATAGAATTAACATCACAGGTAACTGCTGCAATTGTGCCACTCGAACTCGGAGAACAGGAGTTCGAGTCATCAATGCAGTAATAAGTGTCTGCAATTCCAGAACCAGAGCCATCGCTTGGAGAAAGTGCTACATTCACGTCATAGTTCACCCAGTCACTTGGAGCATTGTCTGTTGTAGTTGGTTTTTCCTTGTCAATTCTTACAAGTGCAACGTTTACGCCTTCATTGTTTCCAGCGACATCTATAGAATAATAACGCAAGTACTTCTGGCAAACAGAGCCACTAGGACACTGAATTGTAATGGAAGTACCGCTAATGTTTGGATTGCAGGAATTCGAGTCATCATAACAATAATAAGTGTCTGCAATTCCAGAACCAGAGCCATCGCTTGGAGTCAAAGTAATTGTTTGATTAGAGGACTGCCAGGCAGTTGGAGCGTCATCAGTTGTCACTGGCAACTGCTTGTCTATTTTAATCAAATTAGAGGTTTTAATGCTTTCCTGGTTGCCTGCATTGTCTGTAGAATAATACCTCACATACCTTTGGCAAATCGAACCAGTTGCACAGGTTACACTCACAGAAGTGCCACTGGTTGAAGGAGAACAAGTGTTGTCAGAATCAATGCAATAATAAGTATTAGCAATCCCGGAGCCAGAGCCATCGCTTGGAGAAAGCGCCACAAGTACGTCGGTTTTCTGCCAGACACTGTTGGAGTCATCGCTAGTGCTTGGAAGCTGTTTATCTATTTTAATCAACTGGGATTGAATGCTTTCATTGTTTCCAGCGTTATCCTTTGAGTAATACCTAACATAGTTCTGGCAAACAGAACCACTAGCACAAGAAACAATCACTGTAGTGCCACTCGCACCAGGAGAACAAGTATTGGACTCATCCACACAATAATAAGTGTCAGCTATTCCAGAACCAGAGCCATCGCTTGGAGTCAAAGTAATTGTTTGATTAGAGGACTGCCATTGAGTGTTTGCATCGCTTGAAGTGGTTGGTGATTGCTTGTCAATTTTAATCAATACCGACCTAATCTGGTCTTCGTTGCCCACATAGTCAACTCCCTTATAACGCAAGTACTTCTGGCAAACAGTGCCTGCTGCGCAGGTAACAGTAGCAGAAGAATCCAGGGTAGTGGGAGTGCAGGAATTTGTCTCATCAATACAATAAAATGCTGAATCACCGCCAGCACCAGAGCCGTCAATGATTGTAAAGTTAACCGTTTGGTCAGCATTCACCCACTCAGTGTTTGCATCGCTTGAAGTGGTTGGAGGCTCTTTATCGATTCTTATTAAAACAGATTTAACTGTTTCAGTGTTTCCAGCAACATCAACAGAATAATACCTCACATACTGCTGGCAAACAGAACCACTAGCACAAGAAACATTCACTGTAGTGCCACTCGTGCTAGGAGAACAAGTATTTCCAGTATCAATACAATAATAAGTGTCTGCAATCCCAGAACCAGAGCCATCGCTTGGAGAAAGAGTAATGCTTTGGTCTGAGCCCTGCCACTGAGTGTTGGCATCATCTGTTGTGGTTGGAAGCTGTGTATCGATTGGGAATGGCCCTAAATGCACTGTTCCACTGGAATTATAAGCGCCATCTGGGTTTACTGCAATGACATGCAAGTACCAAGAACCATCACTTGAAGCGGTTTTAGTCAATGCAGAGCCATCCCAGGCAGTATCACTGGAGGAAACAGTCGTATCAGAGGCTTGATTCCATACATAGTAATAACTGGAAGCCGCTCCACTGCAAGTGAAATCAATCGTGTTATCATTAGAGCACTCGTTTACAGTGTGAGAGGAAGAAACAGGGACTGGGTCTTCTGGCAGAGTATACTTGCAGACCTGACTGGAATACGTTGTTTCAATGGAATTGGCATTGCGTGCCTTGACTTTATAACAGTACTGGGTGTTTGCATTCAAGCCAGAGTCTACAAAACTGTTGGCTGTCTGCCAAGAAGTGCTGTCAGAGCCCCCTGGATTGCCACTTGTTTCTTCAATCCAGTTTTCAGGCGAATTGTTTGCACATTCACTCCAGGAAACAGTTAATTGAGTGGAGGAATCCGCATTAACTGAAACAGAGGATGGAACTGTTGTGAGAGTGTAGCTGCTGGTTGTAGAAGAATAACCTGTTTCCGCATTATCCTCGTTGCGGGCTTTTACTCTATAAGAATACTGGGTATTACAAGCCAAACCAGAATCAGAATAATTCAAGGCAGTGCTCCAGCCAAAATCACTCGCGCCACTATTGGCAGTGGTTTCATCTGCATAGTATTCCGGAGAATTATTTGCACAAACCGAATTCCATGAAACATCCAATTGAGTTGGAGAGGCAGCTGTAACACTTGGAGCAGTGGGTGTATTAACCAAAGTATACTTGCATGCCTGCGAACCATAACTGGATTCATTCAATGCATTATCCCTTGCTTTTACCTTATAACAATACTGGGTGTTGCATACAAGGCCTGAATCAGAATAACCCGTGCCAGAACCCCAGCCAAAATCACTCCCACCACTATTAGCAGTTGTCTCATCAACAAAATAATCCTTCAAACCGGTGGTGACAGTGGCTGAGGCAACCTCGTGGATTTTCACGTTGTCCACTGAAAACCATTCAGTGCCTGCAGAAGAGCTATAATAACCCCAGCCAATTTTCATTTGTTTCATACATGTATCAACACCATCATCATAGCCACCGGCATCTTCCCCTGTACAAGACGATGCCATTTCAGAAGTGTAAGTAAATGTGTCGCTATAGTGCTGCCACTCACTTGTAATGCTTGAATTCGGGATGCTATCTAAAGAAAGGGTGGGCCAGCCTAAACCCTGTGAACACCACCCAACACTATAGCAAAAGTACACATCAAGTGAATCGGATGTAACAGTTGAACCCTTGTAATCAAATTCAAGTACGTAGGTTTTCCCCACCTCTAAATCCCAGTTGGGGTAGACGGTTGTCGCCCTCAAACCACCCCATTCATTGTTGTTGTTTGGGTCGCTGTCGTCATCGTGGACTCTCGTGCACTTTACTGCATAAGGTCCCGAATATGAATCAGTTGAAAGTGTGCAATCAATGTCTTCCTGCTCGTAGTAATTCCACCCATCCGGCTTGTCATCACCATCAACATCAGCATCCAAGCCAGGATTTACTGTCTTGCTACTTTCATTCCCGGCATCATCAAAGGCTTTTGCATAAAAATACCAGTCATCTCCATTATCACTCACAGAAGACCAAGAAACATTCAATTGACTAGTAGAAGCAGCTGAAACACTTGGAGCAGCTGGCGTATTGGGAGCAGACTGGTCGCTTGCACTAGAATCGGAAAAAGAATTGCTTGAATTCAAAATAGTTACTTTGAAGTTGTCAAAGTATCCAACAGAGTCATGCTCAAAGAGTCCTGCTTTTCCCGAAGCAGTGTCAACAGTATAAGTAACGCTATATACGCCATTGATATATACTTTTGCAGTTGTCCCGGTTACCACAATTTTTGCACGAAACCATTTATCCCACGGGATTGTTGCTGTACCACTTGTCTCAGACTGCAGCGAGCCATTTACAGTTTTCCTACATGCAACTGCACTCCCTGTTCCAGAGGAGTGCGGTCTAAAATAACAAACATGGTAGTTTCCTGTATCGGTTGCCCTGAAAACTATTCCAGGGTGATTGGTTGAGTCTCCAGCAGAAGGAGCATAAATTTCAGTTTCCACAACATAGTCAGTCCAAGAGCTTTGCCCAATAATTGATTCGCGGGTTGCTGAAGTTGTATCAGTTTGCTCTAATACATAGGTCCTGCCACCTGCACTTCCAACACTCCAAGTCCCATCGCCATGAGTCCAACCAGAATCATCTCCATCCTCAAAGTCATCCCATAATCCACTAACAGGCTCATAGGTTCCACTTGAAGTAGGAGAACGATACAATCCATATTTTGCTCTTGACTGAATTTCGCTTTGGGTTAACGCGCGGTTGTAAATGCGGACTTCGTCGATCAATCCTTTGAAATACTCTCCATTATTTCCCTGACCTATTCTTAGGGCCTCAGTATTACTCGCAAACCTATAAGAACACGAAACAGATGCCCTTTCGATCCCGTTAATGTAAACTTTTTTAGTAGAGCCATCATAAACAGCCACTACATGAGACCATTCATCCAATGGAATAGTACCACTAGCAGTATTTGCAGCACCACAACTCCCACCGTCCAATTGATTCGTTTCAAAGTGAATATATCTGTTAGGGCTATTCAAAGTAATGGCATACTGCTGACCATTACCCTTGCTGACAATTCCATACCATGTGACACCCCCGCTACTGGGATTTATCCAAGCTTCAATAGAAACTTCATTACTGCCATGCAAATTAACACTATCCGAGTTTGAAACCGAAACCCAGTCATCTGAGCCATCAAAACTCAACGCATTTCCAAATACCCCGTTAGTCGTCCAAGTTGCCCCGCTAATTGTGCCAGTGTTGCCGTTTCCGCTTGCATCTATTGTACTCGAACCAGAGCCCTCGTTGAAATGCCACAAGCCAACAGTTTCATACTTGTTGTTTACTATTCTATTTACTTCAGTTTCTATTTGGTCGGGAATATTATCAGTATCACTGTCTGTTGGGTCATAGGAATCTATATCTACTGTTGCAATATACAATGGAGTTATTGATGCCGTATAGCCTACACTGGGACAAGAGTAGTTTAAATATAGCCAGCGACCCCATGCCCTCATCTGCACATCACCCATTTCACTTACACTGCTTGCATCCCAGAATATAATTCTAATGGAAGAAGTTGAACCAGCTGAAACCTCATCCCAGTCTGCAATAAAATTCTGGGATAAAGAAGAGGCTGAATAAATATGGGTAGAATTATCAATCCAGGGACCTGCATACTGGCCCGGAACCCAAATAGAATCAGAAGTAGTAAGACCAGGATCTAAAGAATAACGTAAATAACCTGAACCAGTACCAGAACAGTGCAGTTCAAACCAGCTCTTAGCAAAAAGGGATCCTTTTTCTATCTCTACATATGAATCAATATAATCTACTTCATTACCAGTGTATCTTATATTGCCAGTATAAAGAGTAGGATCGCCAGAACAATCACAGTTATTGGCTAGGCCCTCAGCACAAGTGCCTTCATAATCATTTGGGCAATTAGTTGGGACATTTGCTTGAATGTTATCCGTATCGTTAATTCGTTTCTTTAATCGGATTCTATCCCCTGTTTGCAAATCTATGCTATAGGTTGTATTGGGATATTGTTCAGGAACAGCGCTATATGCGTCATAACAATACCAAGCGGTTTCATACCTGTCGTTATAAGAGGCATTAGTGATATAGAGTCGACATCCGCCAGAATCAGTGGAAAGATAAGTTTCCCACCAATCATTATTGGCATTACTGGAAGTATCATTCCATCCAGCATAATATCTTCCATAAGTGTTATTGTATTCGAACTTAATATTTTCGTTTCCAATATAACTATTATTAACATACAAGCCTGAGCCTCTGCCCCCAAATCCATCACTGCTCCAATCCCAGCTTAAATCAACCTCGTTGTTTGAGTTGTCAGCTGTTGCGGTTAGGTTTGGTGGGTTTGGACCAGTGCGGTCTGCCGTGGAAGCACTCGCTGTATTACTGTAACCGGAATTATACGAGCCATCATAGGCTCTGACTCGATAATAGTAAACCATGTTATCCTCCAAGCCAGAGTCAGTGTAAGAGGTTGTGTTGGCTCCAGCTGTTGCAATCTGGGAAAAACTTGAACCATCTGTAGAGCGCTCTATTTTAAAACCATCCTCAACTGTTGAGTTGTCTGCCCACGAAAGAGTTATTTTTCCAAGCCCGGAATTCAATGGCTTGTCTGTAGCAGCTGTAACAGAAAGGGAAGTTGGAGAGTTCAAACAGCCAACGTCAGCAATACACTGGCCGCCAGTGTTAAGAGTGCAGCTCGAGCCATGGGAGGCACTTCCATCACTACAAGTAATGTTTCCATAATAACAAGTCGAACCAGAAACATAACCATTTCCATAATAAGTGCCAGAAGCACCACTAGCACCACTATTGGCATTACAAGTAATATCGCCATAATAGCACGTGCCGGAAGTATCAGTTGCAGGAGAAGAACCACTCCAATAACCATTTCCATACAATGTGCTCGGACCGTATTTTGATGCGTTGAGACAACGAGTACAACTCAAAGAAGTTGCAGTGGTTGGATCTGCAGAGTGATAGTAAAAGTCATCGCTTGCTCCATCATCTCCACAACACTTTCCATTTGAGCCACCGCTTACACTGGAAAACCAGTTTGCACTGCTCCCAGTCTTGCAGGTGCACCAATTACTCGAAGTATCCCAGTTTACCGAGTAAACGCTTGTCTGCCAGGCACTTGTCTCCCAGGCACTATTGGTATAAGCACGAGTGCGCGCATCATAGGCGCCTTCCTGGGGACAAAAATTATAACCATAATTCCTAACCCATGTTTCTTCAGTGCAAGAAGTAGAACAAGTTCCAACTTGACTGGAGTAACTCATGTTCTGCCAGCCAGTTGTAGTGGAATCATCCGGTGCACGAATCTCAAAATCCATATCTGTTACGTCACAGGAATGGCATGGTGAAGCTGGAGTGCCGGTGCAGTCCTGTAAATTCGAGCCAGCTAGTCCACCGGAGCAGGTTTGGGCAGGGGAGAGCATTGGCAGGAGTAGGAAAAAAATTGCTGGAAATAGCCATATTAATGCACTCTTTTGATTATCAAAATGGCTCATTTTTGTTTCTCCTTCTTTTAAAACACTCTGGGCTTGGTGCTTTGAATTTCTGTATTTAATAATCTGTTGATTAATTTAAAGGTTTGTATTGCGAGTAACTGCTAACAGGATAGGAGGTTTCGCATTGTTGGGTGTGCTGGCTTGTTTTGTTGTTTCCATGTTGCCAGCATGGAGTGGATTGTTTCCATTGTTTGTGCGCCTTTTGGCCTGCGCAGGCAGCCTATGATTTTGCGTTGGACTACGAGTTCTCTGAGTGCTCGTTCTGCCGTGTTGTTGGTTGGCTTTACTGACAGGTTGGTTATGCAGGTGAACCAGTAAGGTAAACCGTTTCTGAGCTTGGTTGCAAACTTTGTGAAGTGCTTGTGTGTGTCCATTCCATCCAGCATGTGTTTCATGCATTCCTCTAGTTTTTCTCTAATGGTTTGCCGTTGTTTGACAGGAGGTGGCTTGTCTCTGGTTTTCTGTATTATTGCGTACATTTGTTTGAGGTTGTCGTGGAAGCCAGCGAACTCTTTGTGGTTTTCTTTTAGTTCGTGTGATTCCCTGAGCGCGTGCGCCCAACATCTCTGCAGGTTGTTTGTGTAGTGCTTGTATGCACTCCACCCATCACAGCAAATGGTTTCCTGAAAGCGTTCTCCAAGAACCTCTTCAATGACTTTTTTAGAGCGAGACTTGCGTATCACGAATATTGTCTGCTGCTCTCCGACAAAAACCCAAATGTGATATGCCTGCCTGCTGACCTTAATCTCTGTCTCATCAACATAAACAACCTTGTCGCCCCTGAGGCCAAGGACTTGCAATCAGTATTCTTCTCGCAGTTTTCTACTGGCCCTATTGGTTATCCTGAGTATGCCTGGGCTTGTAATGCTCACGCCATATTGTCTCTCCAAAGACTCTTGGGTGTCCCCTGGGAGCGCCCAGTTTGCCATTGCCCTGCTTAGGCGGTCGTTTCTTTTTACTCAAACTAGGAGGCGTGTGAGCATTCTCGCACGCCCGTAACCTAGCCTTTAGTTCCTCGTTCTCTCTATGAAGCGCAAGGTTGTCTCTTTCAAGCATTGCAATACGCTTGGATTGCTCTTTTATAAGTTCCACTTGCCCGATTACAGTTTTCTCAAGTCCCATAACACGCTCAAGCAGAACTTGGTGTTGAGAGTTCTGCATGAAAAAGACAAAAGAACAAACTCATATTTCCCTTTTTCGGTCAAAAACACAAAAAAAAGCCCAAAACCGTTAGCAGTTACTGTATTGCGATAAACTTGTTCCTCGCAGCAAGTAAGTTTTGAGTCATTCTTCTGCTCTTTTCATGCAAGGCTTGATTTCGTTCAAACCGTACTTTTTTGCATAATAATGCCAGACACCGGGGCACCTTTGGAAGAAAACGCACCCAGAGCACTCCTGTTTTTTCACTGAAGCCCTTGAAACGCCCTCTAAAAAGTTTGTTGATTGCTGTTTTGAAAAAACCAGTTTTACATCTGGCGGCAGGGAAAGGTGCTTTCTTTTCTCAGCATTTAAGAGGCATGCTGGAATGTTAAAAAGCTTGTATTCAAATGTGAAATTGGTCTTGTTTATTTCCCTGCAGCTTTCACTGTATTTGGGGCATAATTCAAAAAAGTTATCTTTTGCTCTGCCACTTGGTTTCACGTGGATGATGCTTATGGAATCAATAGAGAACCTCTTAAGAAAGGAGTCAAGTTCTGCTATTTCATTCAGGTTTTTTTTGGTTAGGACAAATTCCACCGAAAGACCTATTGCGAGCTCTTTTTTCAGCTCTGAAATGTTTTCCAGAGCCTGAATTGTTTCACTGAAACTGCCTGAAACACCACTAAGGGCATCGTGTGTGCTGGGGGTTATGCCAAGAAGTGAAACCTCAAAAGAGTTCACACCAGCAAAGACAAGTTCTTCCAGGAACTTTTTGTCTTGAAGCCTGCGGCCATTGGTGTCAATCGAGATTTCCTTAAACCATTTAGCTGCGTACTTTACAATCTTAACCAGGTCAGGCCTGATTGTTGGTTCTCCGCCAGTGAACTGGAGCTGCGTGCTGTTTTCCCTGTGAGCCAAGTCAATCATTTCCAGGACTTTCCTGGTTGACTTCACAAAACCATTCTTTGGAGAACAGGAATCGATGCTGCAAAACACGCAATTGTTGTTGCACTCTCTTCCCAAAACAATTGAGTTCATTTCTTATCATTACTGGTTTTGGTTGTTATTTCAGATAATAGGGGTGTTTTGATTACTCATTTAAATTTAACTATGAATGGAATAGGTATGAAGAACGTGGAATTGTTTCCAAGGGAAGGGAAGGCAATCATTTCCATTAACCCAAAAGTTTACTCGCTTGAGGTTGTCTATTCCGCTGCATATGTCTTCTTGGACAAGGCATACTTTTTCTTGGATGGAGACCCGGAAACAGACATAAAGGTCGTAATGAAAGCAAAAGATGAAAAAATAAAGCAAAAGGAACTGGGGAGGATGGCACGAGACTTTGGAAATGAGTTAATTAACTACTCTGTTTATATCGCGCAGGCTGCAAGAAACCAGGGCGTGAGAGAGGCAATAATCAAGAGAGCACTTGCAACAAACCTCGGAGAGGAATATTCTCCAGAGGAAATTGAAGAAACCGAATTGAAAGAAGCAGCAGAAAAAATTAAAATGCCGGAAGAAGACGAAGACTTATACATAAAAGACCCTGATGGAATTGCCCAGCCCTGGACTCCTGAAAAAGCAAAAGACCTAAAGAAACCAAAGGACTGAAAATGGAATTCAAAATTGAAAAGAAAAAAAATTCCGTAGAACTCAAATTCAGGAAGGAAATTTACTCCGAAGAATCAATCGGTGAAGCACTCAAAGCTGTTAAAAAAAACCTTAAAGCAAAAAAAAGCAAGGACAAAGAGTATTTTGTTGTAGAACTTGCCCCACCAGAAAAAACTGACTTGGAGGAAATTGCATGGGAGTTCTGTAACTTGGTCATAGCTTCCTACAAAAATGGTGTTCTTTGAGCATCAATAAACTCAGTTTTTTTAAACAAGAAACCCTAGGCATTTGAAATCTCTGCATGTGCACTGGTTGCAAACAGGAATTCAAGCACAATTTTGGAGAACTTCTAGTTTTTGATTACTCCAATCCTTTCTTTTAGTGGAATGAGTTCATCCGAACCATAAACTTTTAGGTACTCAGGCCACGTGCCAGGGCAACTCTTTGAATAAACGCAAGTCTTGCAAGCGGGCACTTTGACGCAGGTTTCCTTTGTCCACTTTGTCATGTTGTGACTGTGCTTTTTCGTCTTATCCAAAAAAACAAAAGCGCTATAATTTTGCTTTGTAGCAAAAAAAGGGGGGTTTAAGCCCTTTAAAACACAAAACGGGAAATCTAGCAATATTGTTGAATGGCGGGACTTGAGCTTGCTTAACTGGTTTCTTGTTTCAGTGTAACTGGGAGCAAGTCTTTTATAGGACTCAACAGCACGCCCCTGGGGTTTTACGAAAACAAAGCTAAGAAGGTCTATGGGGAGAGGGTTAAGCAGGGGACCCAGAGATTGAATGTCTTGGATGTTCTGTTTTAATATAACGAAATCCACTGATATGAAAAGCCCAAGCTTTTTTTTGAAAGAACAAACGTTTTTCAGGCCCACGAGTGTTTCTCTAAGGCTATTCTCTCTGCCGGTTATAGAATCATGCGTTTTTGGAGTGGCTCCAAGTAGTGAGATTTCAAAACTGGAAATGCCTGCAGCCAGCAGCTCTTTTAGGTAAGACTCTTCAGATAAGCGTCTCCCGTTTGTATCCAAGGAGATGGTGGAAAAACCACTTTTGCGCGCGTGGGAAACAAGCTCTGGCAGGTCTTTTCTTACAGTGGGTTCCCCCCCGCTAATCTTTAATTTTCGCTCACCTTGCGATGCCAGTGAGTCAATTAGCTTCAATAGTTCTTCTTTTTTTGGAACTGCTTTTCTTGCCTGCAACCCCTGGTTTGCATTCACGGAACAAAAAGAGCAATTGTTGTTGCATACAAAGTTCACTGCTAGCAAAACCATTTCCATGCCCCCATTAGTATAATAGAACCTCAAAAACCGAGTCCTTTTTAATTGTTCCAATCAATTTTTCTCCTTTATAAACCGAAAAAGAAAAGTAATCCATCACCAGTTTATTTCCCTTTTCCATCAAAGAAACCGTCTTTTTCAGTTTTTCTCTTGGAACAAAGTCCATTTCATAACACTTTTCTGCCTGAAGTGTTAATGGCCAAAACTCCTCGTATTCAATTGTGTTATCTTCTTTTACGCCATCAATGAGGATTTTGTTTGATTCATCCCAAAACAAGGAGTTTGTTTCGAACAAGAAATATTTAATGGAGTCCGCATAGAGCTTATTGTCTTCTTCAATGAAAGATAATAGTTTCCGCGCATATTTCTTGCTTGGCTTGCAGTTAAGGTGGCAGGGCATATGGGAGACCAGTGATTCAATTGAAAAAATGTTTAAGTATCTTGAAAACTTTTTTGAGTTCTGAAACGATATTTTCCTGATGTTGGAAAACCTCCAGCCTTTTTCTTCGTTCTCAGTTCCCTTAAAACCTGAAACATGGTCTGCAAAATCCACGCAACACTTTGGATAACCCGCCAACAAACCAAACTTGTGGCAATAAGAAGGGCTTTCCTTTCTATCGCTTCTTTTAAGATAATACTCGTTGGCTCTTTCTACCAGCTCTTTTGATCTTGAAATTGAAAAAACGATTTGCTCTTTTCTTGAACCAGTGGGGTGCGAAAAAGCCTTGAAATAGTTTTTGTCACTATTTACAAGTATTCGCTTCCCTGAATTAACCAAGTATTCAATGGAATAAATTTTCTTAGCTTCCTCTAAGCCGGAGAGCAATTCGTTCAAGTTATAGTAATTTGTAATATTTGTTGCCACTGGTTTTATTCCCTTTAAAACAGCAATAAATTCACTGTGGGGCATGAATTTTAATAACTGCCTCGGAATATAAACCTTGCTAACTTTTAGCCTTTCCTTTGAGGAAAACAGCGCCTGTCCCGCTTTTCGCTTAGCCCAGCTTTCCTCAAACCTGCTCTTCTTCATAAAAATCTCATCCGCTGTCTGGTTTTGCAAGAATACACTCGTACTTTGAGTTTTTGTTAATTGTTCCAATCAATTCATCTTCAGAAAACACCTTGACGCAATCATCTGATATCTCTAGGGAATCGCCTTTCTCAACCAGTGAAAAATACCCCCTTAAGCTTTTTACCCTGTTTTTGTCTGGGAGCGCGTAAAATGTTTCGGAACCAAGGAAGGGCATGCTGTCCCAATAACGGAACCTCTTATTTTTCCACTTCCCGCTCAAGAGGATATAACCCATGTTTTCCCACCAAAAAGAAGCTGTTTTAAGGAAAAACTCGGCATATTGCCTGAGTTTTGGATTTTCTTGTCCCAAGATGTTCAGCATTTCTTTTGCATATTTTTTACTTGGCTTGCAGTTAAGGTGGCAGGGCATGTGGGGCACGACACCAAAGCCATGGAAGATATTCAGGTAATAGGAAAAATAATTCGAATTACGAAAAGAACGAAGTTTTGCCCTTGACCAAACAAAGTCTTCTTTCAGTTTTTCCTCTCTGCCCACGTTGTTGCTCAAACTCTTGCCAAATTCAAGACAACACTCCGGGTAACCCATCACTCTGCCAAATTCAATAGCATCGCAGGCATAAGAGTTAGCCCCTCTTTTAACCAAGTCAAAATCCTTGGCTATAATCACGTACACATCACCTTTCCTCGGGTCGTCCAGTGGGATTGGTTCGCAGATATCCTTGTTGGAATTTATGATGTACTTATGCGTTGTGTGACCTATTTCAAACGAGTTTTCCTTCGCCCACTCTTTTGCTGACTGGTATGCTTTGGGTTCAAACGGAAGCCTGAATCCAACAGTTGGCTTCAGACCTTGCCTGAGCGCAAGTAGTTCCTTGTAGTCAGCGTGCTTTAATAGTTCACTTGAGGCATAAAACTCTTTGCTTTCTTTTTTCTCCGATTTTGAGAACTCGCGAATGCACTTTTGCAAGCTTGAAAAGACTTGTGAAATCGTGGTTTCCTTATCCACTGGCATCATATATCCATTGAATAAAAAATGATTAATACAGTTGCGGTCGACGAGGATTCGCTTTATTCTTTATCTGGGATAGCTAGCACTACATCAAACTCGTTTTCTCTTGAAATTTCACCTATCTTTTTGCTATAAGAAAAGAATTCTATTCTTTCCTTTTTTACTGCCAGGTTGTTCCCCTGCTTTACAAGTTCTAAACACGAACTG
>Ga0190313_1000953_pt1 | contig 16149 bp, 36 predicted proteins | sample 4870071011_MG_FD_169989 | JGI IMG/M metagenome (GOLD analysis project Ga0190313, IMG submission 169989) | Hydrothermal vent sediment bacterial communities from Southern Trench, Guaymas Basin, Mexico - 4870-07-10-11_MG | ecosystem: Environmental > Aquatic > Marine > Hydrothermal vents > Sediment ...
GCCCAGCCCAGAGCCCAGAGCAGAGATGGAGCACAGGGAGAGGAGCACAGTTCAGATGTAGTTGTAGTAGTATGTAGTAGTAGTAAGAGCAGCCCCCCGCTTCAGTTCCATGCGAGGAAAAAACGTGGTCGGCGTGCACACGGGTCTAAGCCTTCCTACACACCCGAAGGGGGGTCTTGTAGAGGCTGCGGAAAAACGAAGCCCCAAAACTCTCAAGAATACACCCGCATAAATCGGGCCTCTTTCGGCTAGAGGACCCCACCTTACCATCTAACTTTTGGGGCCTCGTAAGTCCATTCCACAAGACCCCAAAAATCATTTCACGCCCTACTCCAAAAAACACCGAAAATTTTATATGGGCACTTGGGGCCTCAAAAGTGGGATGGTGGGATGAAGCGAACGGGTCGTCCCCCGAAATACCCACATGGCCGAAAGCACATCAAGGTGTATTACGATAAGAGCGATGAAATATACATGAAGCTCCTTGATATGATAGCACAGAGAGAAGGAATGACCCGGAGCGACCTAGTATTACACATCATAAAAGAATACGTGCAATACCACCTTGGCGGGAACCCCGAGATACTACTGCCGGAGTTCAAAAAGGATGTAAATGGCCTTGAAGCTGAGCTGGTAAAAGAAGAGATAAGAATGCTCTTAAACAGGCGTGTAGTTGATGATTTCACAAGGACACTATTCATAAAAGATGCCATGAAAGTAATCCCAGAAGCAAGAAAGGCCCTCGCCAGGACAAATGACCCAGAGCTAAGAGACCTCCTAAGAAAGCTATTAGAAAAAGTCAGGGGAGGACCGCTAAAGCAAGCCAAGCTAGGGTGATAAAATGGGCGTAGCCCTCTATTTCGTATGGAAGTGCCCAAGGTGCGGTCATCATCGCCCGGCTCCAATAGACAACCTCTATGTAGTATGCCCCAAGTGCGGATACATGATATATGACCATAATCGCAAGCATAATCCAGCACCCGTTCACGGACCTGTCCATGAGACGGACGCCAAGCGGGTAGCCACCGTGCTGAATAACGGTGGACGTGCTGACAAAATAAACATACCAAAACAATTAGAGCTAAGCACTTTCATGCATTAGTTCTATGCAAGGAAAAAACGTGCACGTCAAAAATCATTCCAGGCCCAAAACTTGCTTAACTATCTTCGCTATACGGTTCGGGTTAATCCATCCCACAGGGTATAATATACTTGCCACATGACGCAATTTTACACCTTCACGTATGTAAACATTATAATAACCCATGTGAAGCCGGACCCTCTCTACTAACACTACCCCATCATCATATATCGTATGATAAGAACGCTCAAGATTACCCGGCAATTTGATGGGCAAAGTAGCCGTCTTATAATGCTTTTTCAAGGCAATTACAATTTCAACTATAACTTTATTGCTCATACTCTCCCACCCGCTCTTTTTCTCTTTGCATTTTTAGCCACGATGCAGATATATAGGATATGATATAACCCGCAAGGATTAGACCAAGACCAATAGCAAGCTTCATCAATTGTGCCCAATCTTGCAGCACAGGTCTTAACACTTCCACGATACAATAAAATCCAGCTCCCATGATAACTAACCCGCCAATTCCTATTAACGCAAAAATAATGTTAATCACACTCATTAACACTCTAAAGCGTCTATTCTCCCATGCCATAGGCTACATCCTCCAATATAGCCCCTATCTTTACGTCAAGAAGCTTGACGGGACACCTTGATACATCGCAGCCTTCCCGCTTGCATATCAAGCAAATAGGACACCATACGTTAAGCCCATCCCACAGATACAATAGGACTTTTCCTATCACTCTTATCAACTTCATATCCCCTTCCCCCGTGAAGCCACATATCGCCCGCTATATAAGCCTTTCGGCTACTGCTCAAGGTTGTCCAAAAGAAATGCTAATTTAAGCCTGAAATCATCAAGCTCAAGCCTTAATTTCGTGAAAAGCACTCTCCTATACTTCACTATGTCGGGATAATACATGCACTCCCTTTCTAAAGCCTGTAAGGCTTCCTCAAATTCCCTAAAGGCTTCCCACGTCTCTTTAATCCTCTTTCGCAAAATTTCTTTTGAAGCACGTATGGCTTCCCGTCTTAAGGCGTTCATCTTGCTATCCTCTCCCCAAATCTGAATAAGGCTTCTATCAGCTTTAAGCTCCCGCTTTCCACAAGGGCCTTTATGACCCTGAACTTCGGATGGTTCCGGTTCAGCTTGATAACCTTCGGTCTTCCCCTCTTATGCTTAAACCGCTTACTAACAAGCAGCCCCTCAGCCTCTAAAGCCCTAATCACCTTATATAACGTCCTCTGGTCGCAGCCTACGGTCCTCATTAACGCCCGTATGTGTATGCCATCCTCATGCTCATAAATGGCCTTCAGGACCTTAAATCGTGATGGGGACGCTATGAACGGGGAAATGTCCATCCTAGCTTCACGTATCGCCTTAAGCAATTCTAATCGTGCATCATGTCTGGACATCGCCCTTCCCACACTAAAGAGGAAGAAGCCCCTTATAAATTTATAGGGGACCCTTAAATCCCCTCTCATACAAATGTTTATAAGACTTGCATACTAAACCCCATCCGAGGGGTGAAGTTAGAAAATGCCCGCAAGGAGAACTGCCATACCTGCCGTGAGGACCGAGAGCTACCGCCTCAAAATGCTTCGCCTCCACGGTGCACCGCTCGCTCTGATATTCGGCTCCGAGCTGGCCTACACCATCACCAAGCCCTTCGTGGACGACATGACCCGCAAGTGGCAGGAACGCTTCGGTGAGATAAGGCAGCAATACTTTGAGGTGGTCGCCAAGATACTTGACGATGAGGGCCTGATAGGTGCCGAGAGGGCCAAGTATAGGGCCTTCACGAACGAGCTGATAAGCAAGGTCCTAGTCAAGGGCACCGAGGACGTAGAGTTCGTCATCGCAAAGCACGTCAGGCTAAAGTGCGATGAAAGGATACTGAGGCGTATAGCGAACGCCCTGGTACCACTCGCAGCCAAGGGAGAGGTTCCCGAAGCCACTAGGCCCGGCTGAATAAGCTAAATATCGCCCGAAAAAAGCCCCCACTTATTTTTTTCACTTAACCTCGCTAGGCTGAATTTTCTTGGCCTTGCCAGCCCTTATTTTAGCTATTACTGCTTTCTCCCTCTCGGTAAGCTCAAAAGCTTCCTCCTCTTCGCCCTCAGTTATTGAAATTCCCCTTGAAGCTGCTACTTGCTGTAATGCAGATGACATAACCATATTCCACAGGTCCTCCCTAGGCCCATAACGCCTGTAAGGGGCCACCCTAGCCAATAACCGCTCCACTCTTTGTGCGGTTCTTAGGAATTTCTCAAGAATTCTGCACATAATTTCTATGTCCTCAAGCGTTATTGAATTAGCTTCATCTGCCATCTTAACCACCCGCCCTGTGGATGTGGACCACTAACAGGTCCCCTTCACGGTAAGCTTCCGTCTTGAACCCCTTAATATCTGTCGGAAGCCTTGAAACGATGAAGTTAATTATGTTATTAATGTCTATGAAGATAAAAGCCTCATCTGGTCTTATGTCATACTTGGGATTTAGACCCAGCCTTCGCATCCTCTTTAAACTTGCCACTAAACGTCTCCTAGTGGCCCCGGTTAATCTTACCGGTGCACCCATCTAACATTCCCCCCGTCCTCAAAAGCTAATATGGGGCCTTAGTTATAAGCCTTACGAAGGTGGTGGGCAAAAAATGGCGACCCCGGCTTACACCATCGGGGAAGTCCTGAACTACATCCTGACGGCCATCCAGGACATACTCGGCGAAGTGGCCAAGACCATAGCCGAAAACGCCTCAGTCATCGCTACTGTCGTGGTCCTCGGTGGCCTCAGCATGGCCCTCTGGCGTTATGGCGGACGCATATTCAGGGGCATAGCTGGCTGGTTCAGAGGGCTATTCTAAGCGACATAGCACCGTCCCACGAACGCCCCCCAAAACCCCCAATATTTTTTTCTTCCCGAAAAGCTTAAGAAGCTAGACCACACTATACCAGCGGTGAAAGTGAATGGCAGAAGCCGTAGCCGTAGCGGGTGCAGCTCAAGAAGTAGCCGAAGAAGCCACATCAATATTCGCACATTTGATAAACATCATAAGGCAAGTATTAAGCTGGATTTATGACCAAATAAAGATGATACTAACATTCATGGCTAAAGACCCTATGGCGTTCAGTATGCTGTGCGTGAATATGGCCATAATATTCGGGACGTGAAAACCTTATAAGCAGCCCACAAGCACAATAGCCGGGGTAGGAAATTGACGTCCACAACCCTGTTAATGGTCCTGGAAGGGATGATACGGGAGAGAATACCAGATGCACAGGTCCGCCTAGAAGGCGATTACATCTGCATACACATACCCGAAAGCACGGTCAAGAAAATGCTAGCCGATAGCCTACCACCCAATATAAAGTCAGCTGCGGATATAGAACTCAGAACGAGTGGGTGCGTGATAAAACTAAGGCTGAGGTAAGCCCAAAATGAGCTGGGAATGGCTAGAGGAAGCAAGACAGAAAGTAATAGAAATATGGGACAAGTTCAAGGAATGGCTATCAGGTGCAGTAAAAGAAGCCTATGACGCCCACTTCGCAATAGGGCGTGGCATAGCAGATGGCCTTACCGCACTAGGACAAGCACTCATCGGTGCTTTATCATGGTTTTGGTCCGGCTTAAACACCCTCGGAAGCTGGTTATGGCAAGGCTTTAAGTGGATCGGGGAGCAGTTCTATAACGCATTCTATACGTTCGGGGAATGGCTAAGTAGTATAGCAAGCTGGGTCATCAATCAGCTAGCAAGCTGGTTCACCGATGTTTATAATAATGTCAGGGACGCTTTCGCAGAATGGGCAAGCACAGCACAGGATTGGTATCTAGGCGTCATCAATACGTTTATTGACAAGATGGAAAGGATAATCCTAGCCGATATGACGCTCATAGGAATGTGGAAAGGAATAGAACGCTTCGCAGAAACAGGACGCTTTAGGTATCTAATAGCTGCATTTACAAGCCCATTCGTGGCAGCCCTGGCCTCTGGCGTGGTAGGCAAGGTTATGAAAGGCTCAGCCGAAGTAAAGCCAATACCTAAAGGCACACCAATATGGCCAATATGGACCGGTGTAAGCATATCATACCGGCCCACCGAACCCGAAGTAAGCGAATACAAGCAAGAGAAAGTGCCAGGACCCGAAGTAAGCGAAAGCATAACATACATAGTGGGCACCAGAAGCTCTGCTACATATCAAGAAGGAATATCCTATGATGTTGAGATAAGGGCACCGAAATCCGTATCCGAGCAATTATCCTATGATGTGAGCATAAGCACAGCTTAAAGCTTATATTACCAGCTTGACACTCCATAGAGCGGGGAAGGCCGTGAAGGTGGAGTTAGCCATATACAAGGACGGGAAGCTAGACTTCAAGCAGAAGCTAAAGACCTTCACTAATAACTTCATAAAGATACTAGAGTGCCTGCTAAGACATGCTACTGCGGGTTCTATTCAGCAAGTAGAACTGATAAACACAGCCGGAAGTTCATATTACTTCATGTTCCAAGGCGTGCATGACCCAAGTGCGAACCAATACTTAGCGAATAACACATCTGGAAATGACTTACCGTGCGAGATACAGATAGGAACCGACAGCACGCCAGAGAGCCGGGATGACTATGCATTAAAGAACATGGTAATGAGTGAGGAAGCCACAAGTTCTATCGTTGATGGTTCATTAAAATTCTCAGCCACCTTCACGCCCGGCACGGACATAACCGTGCGGGAAGTGGGCCTTGTAAAACAGTTCAAGATAATAGATACCGATGTGCCGACACCCATACTACTGCTAAGAAGCGTCATAGCAGAATACACCATGCACGCCGGGACAACTTACGTGGTTGAAATAACCATAAGCTTCACGTAAAGAGGGGCCTAAAATGGCTGGGCCTGAAGTGCCCGGACCCGTATTCGTCCCGCCCCGCCTGACCTGGGAGAAGACAACACCAAGAAAGCCGGGGAAGACCGTAGTCAGGCACGCTAAGAGCGAGGAAGAAATCAGCATAACCATAAGCATAAGTGCCTCAGAAGCCACCGTAGGGCTGGAGGTGGTCTAATGAGCTACAAGCTACAATTAATCCAAGATGGAGTAGTCAAGTATGAGATAGCCGAAGGCGAGAGAAAGAAAGTAGCCATCGGGACATATACAGTCCGGCTGGTCCGTGATGGCGAAGTCTTGAAAGAAGAAACGGTCAATATTGATGTCAGCCAAATATTCTTTTATGGATATGCGATTGAAACGAAATACCTGGCAGATGTTGCTGGTGAAGCGTCCGTGTCCGGTCCGGAAGAAAGTTTAAGTGAAAGCGTAGGTGAGGTGGTATGATGCGCACCTACGTGCGTGCTGTGGTTAAGGACCGTAATGGGCAGGTCATCAAGGATACGGGATGGAAGCGCACCAACACGCTCACAAAAAACTTCTATGCGTTTCTGAATGCGGCAGCGAGAGACACAAATACATCTTGCATTAGACTTGATGGCACGACAGGGACAATACAGGCACCAGGAGAGGGCGCTCAATCATTTATGAGAATGAGACACGGCGAAGGCTGGGATGACCGAGGGCTTGTGGTCGGCACAGGCACTACGAGCCCGACCCGTGATGACTACAAACTTGAGAGCCCAATAACACACGGCACAGGCATAGGGCAACTGTATTATGGTGCGAGTGATGTGTATTATGGCTCCGACCATATTGAGGTGAGGCGGTCATTCGGGAACAATAGTGGTGGTGATATAACGATAAACGAGGTAGGTCTCATAGCCCGCTATTATGATGTAGATGCGGCTGAAGTTCGGGGCGCTCTCATAGCCCGCTCGCTCTTCACCATAACAATACCGGATGGTGGCTCGGCCACGCTCTATTATAAGATAAGCGGATAAACCATGATGCGAAAGAAGATTACGGTCCTTACTAGGACGGCTCATAGCATAATCCAGGTGGGTCGGGTCCTAGCTAGAGCCATAGGTGCTGATTTCATTTTGGGCCGTTATGTCCCTGACGCAATAAGGGGCACTATAATATTAGTAGGTAATCCCGACCCATACTTTTTCTTCGTGGCAAGTAGGCACCTACACAATAAGCAAATATGGTATTTGACTACGGAAGGACCGGTAGAATTAAGGTCCGGTATAAGATGGTATAGGGCAATTCAGCCTTACGTGGTCGCTAACAGTTATTATACTAAAGAATGCCTTGAAAGGTCCGGTTTACCGGTGGATGAAGTTATCTGGCATGGTTGTAGATTTCAGGCATTAGAAGATGTCCCTAATAAGTCCTTGGAATTCCTATACGTGGCTGGTTATCTCAAGCGGAAGTATCCTAAAGCATGTGGACCCGTAATTGAACGTCTCGGACGTAGGCTACTACTGATAACAACTATGAATAACCCATACAAGCGTGATTTTGACTTAATCAGTATTTATGACGCTCCCCATGTTAAGAGACGCTATCCCGATAAAGTATGCACAGATGAGATGTTAGTTGAATTATACAAAAGTGCCAGGTTCTACCTAAATCTGTCGGATACTGAAGGATTTGGGCTTACCGTGCTTGAAGCTATGGCCTTTGGGGCCATTCCCATAGTATTACAGATACCCCCCTTTACCGAGTGGCTACCTAAAGAATGTGCTTATTGGTTCAAGCCCACGGGAAGAATTGAGCTTGAGCCCTTCGGTGCCCATAGAATTGAGCATAAGATATACACCACCAAGGCCCTGTGGAGGGCCATAGAGCGGGCGTTAAAGGACAGGTCCCGGTGGACCAATAAGGCCAAAAAGTGCTTAGAGGTAGCAAGAAGAATGCACTATGAGAACCTCTATCATCGCTTCCTGGAGTTTATAACATAAAACGGCACAGTTCTTAAGATGGGCAAATTAGAACCGCACGGATGATTAAACTTGCCCCCTTCCCCTAATAGCTCTCCGTGGTCCGATGTTATCACTATCAAATCATGGTCAAGCCTATCAATTAACTTGGCCACGTAAGACAGAACCAACCGAAGGTTATACTCATAAGCCAAGCGAATAGCGGATAGACTTAGCTTCCCTTGCTTCCACATCGTTTTTATTTGGTTCGCATTCATAATCAGCTTGAGCTTACCTATTGCCGGGAAATGGGGCTGCATATACCATATTAACATACGGTCATCCATATTCTCTAATGCAGCCTTATTAACTTCCCAGGGCGGAACTGTCTTCAATTCTTCCGACCAGCCATGAATGAATAGGTTTACCACCCGCTTGAAATGCTCAGGACCATTAAACTTCCACCCGTCCGGGTGCTCTATCAGCCTATCCTGAAGAAAGCCATTAGAGCTAATAACCGTGCAATCATAAAACCCCTTAAACTCATTATTCAAAAACTCTAAAGTGCACGAACCAGGGCTTAACCTCTTTTCCAGGACACCACCGGGTATATAGCCCCCTATTAGCCTACCGAAATAATCATAACGGCAAGCGTCAAGTATTATTATCACGTATTCATCCCGGCTCATCACGTCCTCAAGCATCCCGCTACCCCCTAATATATCCCCCCCATATAAGCCTTCCCGTAGCCCCCCAGGGCAAAAAGAGCCCCAATTTCACCATAAACTAAACGTGCACGTTTTTTCCCATTATCCCACCAATCTCCCCTATAATTTTCCTATAAGGGTCTCGGTCCTTTTTTTGATAAGAAACCCCTGGGGAAAAACAGAAAGAGAGACTTAAGAGGTAATAATGTGAACACAGTAAACCTTTTAAACTCAGGTGCACGGTGGGATATTGGGGAAAAACATGGACCGGTGGACGACCCAAAGGACCGACCTGGACCTGGGTCCTATGGCCCACCGACAAAAGGACCGATGGCTCAAAGTAAGAAGGCCTATTTATTTTTTTCTCTCTACCCGGATTTTCAAAACCCCGGCTCAAAAAATAGAAAAGCTTAAATACCCCTAGGTCATATGGGGTGGTGGAGAGTGCGAGGATGGCCGTGGAGGCTCACCTGGCCGTGAAGGCCGGGGCTGTGGCGGACCTGATGAGCGAGGTAGAACGCCGCATAGCCGACATAATTAATGATGAACGCAGGACCAAGGCCATAATCGCCACGCTCAAGGCCATATTTGGCGATAAGAACGTGGTCATCAAGGACAAGGCGGATAAGGACGAGCTACCGGCAGAAATAAGGCACGCCGGTTATGCTTTGGTCCTGGACTTCTGGCAAGATGGCTGGTTCACCGGCATACAGGTCATGGCAAAGAAATATGGAACTTGGACGGAAGTAATGATAAAGAGCCCCCAGGAGCCCTGGGAGCTTGAGGCTCCCAAGGAAGACGAGCCAAGGGAGCCCCGAGCGGTCATAGATAAGGCCGTGCTTGACGTGCTGAGGCAGAGGCTACCGGCTGAGTTTAAGCCCTTCGTCCATGTAGCTGAACGCTGTTCCTACTGCGATGAGGCCACACGCATGTATTTCGGCTTTCAAAACGAGGCCATACCGCTCTACATCTACGTGGAAGAAACGTTTCCCTGTGCTTGCGAGCGGGACCCGTGAAGCGGACAGGTCCCCACAGCCCTGGGTGAAGCCCCCGGATGGGGGCGGATGGCCCGAATTCCCTTTTTTGTCCTTTCCCATGTTTTTCACCTAAAACTTTATAAACCCCGTCCGGTCCTTTTTTCTGGTGGTCCGAGGTGGAAGCTCTAATAAGGGAGATAAAGCACATTCTAGAGACCCATGAGCCCCCAGAGGTAGCCGGGAGAGCTGCTAAGCTGTTAGATATGCTCGTAGCTAAGACGGACTTGAGGGCTTTCGGTATCAAGGACCCGCTTTATTTCGCCTGTGCTTTGGCCTATCTGTGTAGGTATGACGACACGCTACCCAAGGCAGCATTTAGGTATGGCATACCCGGCAAAACCGGCACACTTTCAAATCTCGTCTCAAGGATTAGGGCCGTCTTGGGCCTGGAGCCGAAGGTAATCCCCGGGACCTACGGCCACCGCTTGGTCCGCTACGGTGGGGATAAACTAGCGTGGCCTATACCGAGGGAGCTGGTAGAGCGGTGGGACCTTAAGCCAAAAACACCGGTGGAGTGGGAGATAACGGGCGAGCGTGAAATAAGGCTAAAGTTCAAGTCGCCCTTTCCGCTATTTGAAGGATAGCGTAAACCTTTTATACCTCGGTGCACGCTAGGCTATTGGGGAGGTGGCGGAGGACCCATGCCCCGGAAGAAGCTCAAGGCGAGGATAATCACGGCTGAGGTATGGCTGGAAGTAGATGGGGAGCTGTTCAAAATGCGCAAGCACAAAATCAAGCTGATAACTGAGGACCGAGGCGTGATAGTGAAGGACGGCAGGCCGGTGGTAAAGGAAAAAGGCCGATGGGTCTATCATGTCATATAAGCCCATGAGGTAGGCCCCCAAAAGGCCCAATTTTTTATTTTTTTATCGCCCTTATCCTCATGGCCCCCTTTAGTAGGATGGGAGTGAAAAACGTGAATGCCGTAAACCTTATATACCTAGCCCTACAAAGGGGGTGCGGTGGTCGGGGTGGCTAACCACAAGTGGGTGCGGGTCTTCCCAGAGGACCATGAGGTTCTAAAGGATTACCTACTGCTGGTCCAGCTCAAGGAAAGGCGACAAATGAAGTTCCCGGACCTGATACACTACATCATAGAGAAGCACGTCAAGCCCCACATGGAAGAACTGAAAAAGGAATTCGGCCTTAGCTGAGAGGGGTCTTAGCTATGACCTTCGGCAAGTTCGGGAGAGCTAAGACCCTCGCACCGCCCTATATCTTCGGCCTTGCGAGCTGCATAGCGGGGGTTCCCACTTTCATCGTGGGACCCCCGGCTTCTGGCAAAAGCACGGTCATCTTCGCTATCAAGCGGAAGCTAGACGAAATAGGCGTCCCAAATGCCGTTATAAGCCGTCTTGGTCTAAAGGGCCTAAAAAAGCTATGTGTTATCATGCACAAGGCCAAGAACTTCGCCCTTCTTAACGAGGAATACAGCCTGATAGGCTCAAGTGATTACATGGTTGAAAAAATGGGAGAGCTAGTCGGGACTCTCAGCTATCAGGGATACTTCTTTGACCCCGGTCTCGGAATAGAGATTAGCGTTCAACGCCTTGGCTTCGTATCAGGTGTTCAGCCCCTATGGCTTATCAACTTGGTATCAAACCCCGTCTTTACAACATTCCTGAAGGAAAAGTTCATCCGCTACTACATGCTCCCCTATGAACCGAGCGAACCCATATCCCAGATGGAAGCGATAAACATCCTGGTAGAACGCCTTGAGGTAAGGGACAGGTCCCCCGGCTACAAAATCCCTAATGAGTTCATAGAAGCCCTTACCGTCCAGCTCGGACCTACCCGTGCACGGGAATATGCTCACCGTATAGCTAAAGCCCTCAGCATACTAATGCCACAGAAATACATATACAGGGCCATGAAGTTCTATGCCGAACGGATAGCTTTTGAAGACGAAATAATGACTAAGGTCCTTACAGAAAAGGGCTTCCGTGCGGACGTAAGATGGCGTGAATACACCGTCCTATATTGGGCTCTACGCTTCGGCAAGCTGAACCCCGAAAACCTAAAGCAAGTCCTGGGCCTAAGAAGCTCAAAAAGCGTTTACAGCCTTATAAACGCTGGAATACAGGCAGGGTGGCTTGCCGGATACCCAAATAACGGCAAGGTGATATACGTCCCTAATCCGACACTTGTCAAAAGGCTTAGGTGGGGGGGTGGTGGTGAAGAATGAGCGAAGATAAGAAGAATAAGCAAAAGATGCTTACCGTAAAGGACCTTGCCGATAGAATGAAGCCCATCTATGAGGAGCTGAAAAATCTCATGTGCGAAGGCGTAGAAGAAGAAGCGGAAAGACGCTTCAAAGACGATTTCGTAGCAAAAGCGGTATGGAAAAAAGAAGAAATAGACAGAAGAACCACGTTCTCAGCATTAATGATGGCACGGGTGGCACTCGCTTTCCCAAATAAAATGCTATTGTCAAGATTTCTATCGCTTCCACTTGAAGCTCAAGCTACAATAAGCCATCTTACGCAGCTCATAAGGCATGAGATATTGACCACGCTTAGGTTCATCGCTGATAGGCATTTGGACCTCGGAATTGAACTAAAAGACGGGGATATTGAAAACCTCTTATACCTGATAACTCATGCCGTATCTGCCGAAGCCACTTTCCTAGCCGTAGAAGCGAGGGAAGCCGTAGTAGATAACATCTTAAAGGTTCTAGCCGTGAGAAAGCAGCTTGAGGAAAAAATGAAAAAAGATGGCAAGTCAAGATTTAACTACCTTGCATGAGGGGGGATGGCTATGAACTGCCACGTATGCGGAAAGCCCATCACGGACGAAAAAGAGCACGTCAAGCTTGTTTACGGTGGCGATGAACTGCATTTCCATCTGCCATGCTTCCGAAGGTGGATGTGGGAATACGTATTCCGGGTTCGCCCAAGACGCAAAAGGACGGTGGGAAGATGGCCTTAAACCCACGTATCTATCAGGAAAGGGTAGATGGATACTTCCTTGAAGTATATACCAAAAGGCCCTACATCCGCTTTAGACATATAAAAACGGGTCGCTTCGTGAAAAGGCCACCGGAAATATACATAGAGGTAGTAGTCGGGGCTGAGACCGGGGGCGGTGGAGAACCCTTAGAAGTTGAAGGTATTGGGGTCATGGAAATCCCAATCCCATATCTTGAGAAAGTAGCACGGATACACGGACCAGAGCAAGTAGAGGAAGAATTAGACCGTGCCGAAGATAACATAAAAGAGCACTTAGAATATGAGATAATGGTTGCCTTCGGGGATTATATAGCCGGTATGCTTGAGAAAAAGAAAAGAGAGCTTAAAATGGATGCCGAACCCGGGGGCTGGATAAAATACCGACATCCTAAGCGATATACCACATGGAAGGTCATGGAGATAAGCCCCTGGGATGAAGTATGGAGAGGATAACATGACTACCAAGCTCAAGCTTGATTTTGATGAAATACCGGCTGAGACCCTACTTAAGATATTTGAAGCTCGCAGATTTGTATGGGCTTATTTCAAGCTAACCCCCGAGACCGTCATCGTAATGAGAACTAAAAGGGGATGGCACGTCTATATTGAGGTCAAGGAAGACCTGGATGACCTTGATATTGCCTTCATACAATTGGCATTAGGGGATGACTTTAAGAGGGCATGTTATAATTGGACCCGTGCACGTCTCGGTATCCCCAATTGGAACGTCCTGTTTACGAATTCGGAAATAGCTTACGAACCTGAACTAAGCCGGAAGATACTTCAAATAATCAGGAAAGAGGGCGAATAATCATGTCGGGTAGAAAGCTAGAGCGAATAGGACGGATGGCCACTAAACGCAAGGGTAGCTACTATGAAATGACCGATTTTCAACCTGTCTTACAGGTTGAAGTTGATTACCATGAAGATGAAATAGTGCTTACCATAGATTTAGTTAGCCTTGGGGACAGGTCCAAAAGCCATCCAAAATTCTTTATCCATCTTGAACCTAAGCACGTATGGAGATTAATAAAACTGCTTGCAATAGCCCATCATAAACTTAGGAGAAGCCTAAGCCCCCCGGGGCTTCTTGTTAAAATAGCACATGAATTAAAGCACGAACTAAGGGGGGTCCGCTAGATGGGCGAAAAATGGAGAGCACGCAATAAGACAATTGGGGATGAAGCCGAACTTAGGGTCCTTGAAATAATAAGGCGTCAAGGCTATGACGCAGATTTTGACCACAAGATTGCCGACATCATAGCAAAAGATGACAAGGGCTTAATTTACGTGGAAGTCAAAACGGTAAAAGCAAATCATAACGGGAGAGAGGGACGGGTCCATCTTTTTAAGACACGAATGGCTAATATGCTGTGGAAAAGCCACGAACCGGATTTCAGAGCCGTAATCGTGCTTGAAGTTCGCCTTTCTGACGGTGGCTTCCTATACTTTACTGTGCCATTTGAGAAAATACGGCTAAAGGTATCTTCAAGGTGGTGCTGGTCCGTAAGATGGACGGCTCTAGCAGCTCTAGGCCACCCGGGGGTGGTCCTAAGTGCGTCTCATATTCAAGCGTGAAAATATCAAGGTGGAACCCACAGGCACGCCCACATCAATATACATCTTGCTGGACCCCGATGGAGATATATACGTCATCACCAAGCTCAAATTTCTTGGACGCCTGGATGTAAGCATACCTAAAATTTTAGAGATAGCAGATAGGTCAATATTTCACTTAGCTCTCTCCCTCCCGAAAATGCCCCCCTCATGCTGGGTTAATAAGCCTCTGGTCCTCTCGGTAGCCGAGGGACAAGAAATGACGTGGACAAGACCCATAGAAGTGGCCCATTTTGAAGCGATAGGCAAGGTCAAGAAAGCGATAAAAGCCGGATGTCGGACATTTGAAGAAATCGTAGAATACACGAAGCTTTATCATACGGATGTATTGGCCGCTTTAGCTGTCATAGCTCAAGAGGACGGGGGATACGATGTCTCAGCTAAGGCTAGACGAATTTGCAAGAAGGACAAAAAGACCCACTCTTAATGAAATAATGAGCCGTTTTCACAGTAGCTCAATATTCGTGGAGCCATCTTTAGGTCCCTGTGATATGTGCGGTGAAGTAAAAAAGCTATGGGTGCATATAATCTTGCGTGCTAAGGGTCCTCTCCCAGAATGGGAGCACCTATTTATATGTGCCAAATGTGCCCTCAGCTTACCATCAAAGCTAAAACCTTGCGATGACGACCTTCTAACCATGCTGCTAAATGAGGATGGGTAAAACTTATATGCCGTGCTCGCTATTCTATCCCGGGCGGGAGCATGATGGAGTGGTATGTGGCCTTACTGCTAGGGCTTTTCGGTGCTGCTGCATCCATCGGCTTGGATATGTATAGGCATAAGCGATGGCCTAACCCGGCTGAGGCGATAGGCCATCTAATAATCGGTGGTTTCGTAGGTTATGCATGGTGGGCTCTAGGGCTACCAAATCACTTTAACACATTAATGGCTGGGTTCATGGCTGATACCGTCATCCAGGCACTTCAAGAACGGTGGGGCTTTACCGGACCTGAAGGTGAATAACACATGGCTGCCGAACCGATAGAAGTCATCGCCGAAAAACCCCACATCTTTATTGAGCGATATGCAGAACTAATTCACCAAGCCCTACTGTGCCTTTCTGACGCCTTAACAAATGAATGGGACAAGGCTAAAGACAAGGTCAGGAAAGTATGTGATATATTTGACGATATGCTAAGAGAGGGCTTCTTTGGTCCAGAGGATAAAGAAGCCATAGAAAGAATAAAAGACCAGCTCAGGGCTGCCGTCCAGGACAAGGACCTAGACGAACTAGGATACGTCATATCAGATTTATTTGAGGACGCAAAAGATGCCGTGTCCTATGTATTATTTGAATTGTGGGCGTGAAGCAAAATGGAAGACGAAATGATAGGTGAAGCCCTAAAGGAAGCCCAAGAAAACCTTATCCTCCTACGTGATAGCCTTGAGAAGGCTTATAGTCATGCTCAAAAGGCCCTAAAAGCCTTAGACTTTCTTACTGAGAGAGGCGTTATCCCACCGAATAAGCAGTTCAAGCTAGAGACCGCTATGGGCTATTTCGCAGCTATAAAAGGCATGATAAACAAGCTCGGTAAACACATATTCGGAGAGAAATGGCGTGCCCTAAAGCTCTCTCAGTAAAGCTTTTAAGCTAATGGCCTATACCTGGTCCCGGTGGTGCTATGGGGCGAGAACGGCGATGTGATAATTGCGGTAAAAAGCTAGAGTATCCCAATTATTATGGGATTTCTATTGAGTGGACCCTTACGGACCCGAGATGGGGAATTGATACAGAGGATAGCCTTTGCTTTGCTGTGTGCAGTATCAAATGTGCCGTAGAGCTGCTTAGGAAGTGCCTTACCGAGGGAAAGCCCCTAGATGGAGACTACTTGCAAGCTGCAAAACGGATAGACATCTATGCGTTATAATCTACGGTAGGTTAGGGGAAAGACTTAAATAGGCACGTCCTCTACCTCAGATGGGCCTAGGCCACTTAAATCC
>Ga0190313_1000955_pt1 | contig 16133 bp, 20 predicted proteins | sample 4870071011_MG_FD_169989 | JGI IMG/M metagenome (GOLD analysis project Ga0190313, IMG submission 169989) | Hydrothermal vent sediment bacterial communities from Southern Trench, Guaymas Basin, Mexico - 4870-07-10-11_MG | ecosystem: Environmental > Aquatic > Marine > Hydrothermal vents > Sediment ...
TTGATATTCGGAGACGCTACGTTCAGCGGACGAAGAGCTACGATAAGCTGGGGCTCAGATGGATTCTGCCGTTTGACTACCTGGCACCGATTGAGAACCTCACAAGGACCGTGAAGAGGGAGATAACGAAGCAACTAAAGAACTACCCCGTCTATGAGGAGTGGATGAAAAACATCAAGGGTATAGGCCCCATAAATGCTGCCCAACTGCTCACGATGGCCCACTACTCACGATTCCCAAATCCATCAAAGTTGTGGAAATACTGTGCCGTAGCACCGATAGATGGACGCATACCACAAAAGCGTAGAGGAGAGCGGGGCTTCAGATTTGAGCTAAAAGCTGTCGTCTGCTACAAAATCGGATGGATGGGCTTCGTCTTCAAGCGAAGCGTCTATCGCCTCCTCTTTGACCAATTCACCGAAGCATACCAGAACAAGATATACGAAGACAACCCCATGAACAGGACGGGAGACATCTTAGCAGAGGACTACGGCAAGTATAAGGCAGGCACGGTCTTGGACCAGAGAAAGGCCAAGTGGCTCATAGACCACGGCTACACCGTGGTAAAGGTAAAGCCGAAGCCCATACATGCCGTAAAGATGGGCCTCATCAAGATGGTCAAGATATTCTTGACACACTATTGGCTAGTGGGACGATGGCTAGACGGCTTACCCATCACTACGCCTTGGATAATCCAATACGGTGGCCACGGAGACATCTATCCACCGATGATAGATGTCCCTGAACCGATGGTATGGCCGGAATGGTGGCATATAAAAGAGGCCCTAGAGGAGCAACTAGGCCGTAAGCTAAGCGTCATAGTCCCGAAGGGCGTCAAGGTCAAGGAGGAATAAGGGGAATGCCTATGCCGAAGATAAAGAACCCGAAGCTCCAAAGATACTACGCACGCAAGACGGGGAAATGCCCCGTCTGCGGTTCAAAGCTGAAGGTCATCTATGACTACGATGAGGAAGACGCCTTCACGGTCAGATGGCTCATATGCCCAAACTGCAACTTCAGATGCATAAAGGACGTAAAGCCATAGCTAAGGGGGGTGAGCCACATGGCCCACAGAATGGCCTACCGAATAACCTTCAGGAGGCCCAGGGCCAGAAAACCCGTCATCGTGTTAGCAGAAGACTTGGATGAAGTTGCGACTAAAGTCAAGCTATGCTTGGAAAGATACTTCACCAAGACGGACGTGATAGAGATGGAGATGCGGGATAGCAGGAGACGCCTACTAGGCCGTCTAATCATCACCAAGCTCCAATAATTGGCCCGAATCCCTATTTTTTCTCATCATCTCCCTTTCTCTATCTCCAACCAAGGAATCTCATGTAAGACCTTATGGCCCGTATCATCACGGGCATTTCCCGGGTGGAACCAAGCTCCACCCTCACCTAGATGCTCCCCGTGGTCCGATGTTACCACGAATAGCCCAGGTCCTCTCAGCTCCTCTAGGAGTTTCTCAACATATGTAATAGCCCACCTGAGAGCCTTCACGTAAGCCATCAACACATCCTCACGGCTTATCCTCCCCGTCCTAATCCCCTGACGTATCTCCTCCTCAGCCCTAAGCCCTTCCTCAGCCCTATCCACGCTAAACCTACGCTTGGTAAGGCCAAGATAAGGATAGTGGGGCTGGAGGAAATGAACCACCATCCTCGGATACTCATGTAGCAAGGCCATCCTACATATGCACCCAGGATGAGTAGTCCTCAGCTCCTCAACCCAACACACACGCCACGCATCAACAAGCTTCCTGAACTTACCCCTGGCGAACTTCCATATGATAGGGTTGCCAGAGATATAGACCAAATCATACCTGGCCTCCCTAAAGACGCTCTTAAACCACGTAGTAGTATTGCACCAAGGCACCCAAATACGCTTGTAACGCCCTCCATACTTCTTGAACCTCTCCAAAGCTATCTGCTCAAAAATATCAGCCCTACAACTATCCAGAACTATAAGACAGAACCTCTCCCGCCTAAGAAGCTCATCGTATTCCATTTTTCACCCCCACCAAGAATATGCTTGTGGTATCCCGAATATTAGTCAAAACCACTATCCTGAAGTATTCTTCCACAATATCGCCAAGCTCATCCTTGGTGTATAACGTGATGTGGGTAGGGTCCCCCAAGTCAGGGCATAGCTCTCCATCGGGCGTAATGATTATAATCCTTCCTTCAGACTTCAGGACACGCTTGGCCTCACGTAAGGCCCTATGGGGCTCTACATGCTCTATGACGTGTATCATGCTTACGCAATCAAAGACCTCATCCCTGAAGGGAAGGAAGTGGCCGTCAGCCATGACCACAGGAGCGAAATCCCTGGCTATGAGAACGGCATAGATGATGGGGTCTAAGCCGATGACCTCCCTAGCATTAAGCCACTCCAAGTAATCACCAGGCCCACATCCCACGTCAAGAACCTGCCCGTAGATGAAGGAATTAGTAGCTGCAAGCTCAAGCTCAAACGCCTTACATGTGTAATCCCGCCTACGCTTCTCCATATACCTCTCTGTGTAGAAGGACCAATACCGTTCATACAGCTCCTCTAGCTCCACCTCCTCATAACCTCCCTAAGGCTGTTTAGGGCCATCTTGGCTGCCCTCTCCCAGGTCCAATTCTCCTTGACATGCTCTCTTGCCCTCAGCCCCATCCTATCGCATAGGTCGGGGTCGGCATATAAAGCCCTAAGCCTGTCAGCTAGTGCCTCAACATCAATATCAGCCCACATCCCACCGGAGGATATGAGTGGCTTAGCCGGACTAAAGCCTACTATCGGTATCAGATAGCCCGTCTTGCCATCTATAATCTGCCCGTCAAGCATGGCAGACCACTTGGTAGCACACACAGGCAAGGTCATGCTCTCAGCCTCTATGATGGGGAGCCCAAAGCCCTCACTATGGCTGGGTAAGACAAATACACCACGCCTCTTGTTAAGTGCCAAGCCGTATATGATGGGCATTTCATCATGCTTTAAGCTCCACAGGCGATAACCCACATCTTGAGTGTAAATCACATGCTTGATGCCCAACCCCTTAATGAGCTTGAGGTCCTGTGGCCTCTTATCACCATGAATGACCAAGACGGTATCATCCCTCTCAATCATCTTGTAAGCCTTAATCAGGGCAGGGAGGTTCTTCCTATCATCTACCCTCCCCACATAGAGAACCACAAACTTGTCGGTAAGCTTGAGTTTCTCATTAAGCCTGGGGTCAGCATTCTCGGGAGCAAATACATCCGCCCTAACACCATGAGGCACGTAGTAAATCGGCCTCCTGACACCATACTTCCTGAAGACCTTAATGGCATACTTACACGTTACCCAAACGGCATCCACGAAGTTAAGTCCATTCCTCCACACATCATTAATGGCATCGGCTTCAAGCACAGTATAGCCTATCAGCTTAACCCCCGGCACGGCTCTGAACTTAGCCATAGTGCATACGTAACTGTCAGGATGGCTAATCCTGACTATAACCCTCACGTTAAGCATATCACGATACCTCCTCACGTCAGAGATAGAGGGGTCCCAACCCCACCTGGGCAAGACATTATCCTCAGCCCTCCCCGGTGGAATGGGCATCCTCCAAGGCATTACATATGTCGGGACACCAATCTCCCTAAGAGCCCTCACAAGCTCCCGGCAGACAATAGTCCATGAACACTCAAAATGCCAAGGAGCATATAACGCCACAGCATAATCAACAACAGCCTCACCCTCATATGTAGGCATAGGAGCAACACTAGACAGAGGAGCCACCACAGGCTTAGATGGAGGGGTCGGCACACCAGCTAAAACCTGAGCCATCCTCCTAACCACCTCCGGCTTACTAGGCAGAGTAGCTATAACGTTCTCTAGCCCCGACCTGGGAAACCAAGGCTTGCCGGGCGTAGCATCAACAATAAAGCACTTCCCTATGGCATCAGAGCCCTTACTGAGGTTCTCAACAACAAGCTCCCCATTAAAATACACATTAACAGGCACATCACCCTCATGCTTAAGCACATCAATAACAAACTGATTACCAGCCTTCCTCACGGCCAAAAGAGGACTATCCCAAACCCCATCCTCCCTGGGACAGAAACTAATAACCCAAGTGCCATCAGGCAATACCCTAAACCTAGCCCTCCTATCATGCATGTGAATGTATTTACCCGTCTCCAAGTCCTTAATACCCACCATCCACTCCGGCATACCAGAAGTCGTTTTAGAGCCTAGAGGTTTAAGGCTTATCTTATGCCTGAATTATCTGACCTACATATGCATAGACTACGTGGATGGCGTAAAGCCTCCTCTCTGGCGTCCCAATCTTGAAGACAGCATCAGCCAAGGGCACTAAGTCCCTGTGAATGTAGCCATAGACATCCACGGCACTCTCAAAAGCAAGCCTATTAAGAATATCCACTAGCTTATCATACCAATCCTCAGTAATCACGTCCCCCGTCTTAAGCTTCAACTCCCTTATCTCCTCCCAAGTCGGCATGTCTTAGCTCCCCCTCCTACTCCTGACCAACTCTCTTCTGGCCTTCCTCATCTGGTAGATGGTGAATAAGAACTGCCTCTCCGTGGGGCTTAGGACAACCCATTCCACGCCTAAAACCCTCTTGGCTTGACCCCATAAAGTGGCTACACCATCAAGCTCTCTCTTGAACTCATCGTCCGTCAAGAGCCCTTCTACATACCAATTGCCAAGCTCCCTTACATATGCCATTATCTCCTCACTAAGCTCCCTAGCCACGGCATAAGCCGGATACAGCTTGGCCTCATCCTCAGGCACCCCCATAAGCTCAAGCTTCTTGTTGAACATCTCATCAGGAACAGGCACGTATTCCCTCATGCTCACAAGCCTCTCCACAGTAGCCACGTAAGCCCTGGCGGACTTTATAATCATGGCATCTATCAGCTTCTCATCCTTGATAATCTTCTTAAGAGCCTCCTTGGCTTCCTCCACGCTTATAGCCCCACGCCTCAACTTGTCAAGCACAGCATCAACCATATACTTCTTGATACGCCCCTCCCTATACATTTTCCCGGCAGTTATGAGCAAATCAATCTCCACGTCCTTCAGGTCATAAGCCTTAAACCTCTCCTTGGCCTCATCTTCGGTCAGGTAGCCTTCCTCAAAGTCATCCAGAATACGCCTAATCACTCTGGCACGCTCATCCCTAATCGGCCTAACCCTAAACACTTGAAGCACCAATTCTTTCTCATCATCGGGCACGCCAAGAGCGTCAAGCTTCCTCTTTAACAGGTCCTCTGGGACGTGTATCACCTCAGCATAGCTCAATAACGTGGCGATACTCAAGACGTAAGGCTTGGCCTCACCTTCCACTATCGCTTGGGCAATATCCTCCGGGATGTCAAGCTCCGTAAGCTCCCTAACAGCCTCATCGGGCGTGATAACACCTCTCCTAAGCCTGTTTATGATAGCCCTAATCTTCCTCTCCCGCTTATAGATATTCACAAACATATGGGCAAGCTCTTTCATAAACTCAAGCTCAGTATCTGTCAGCTTAGCCTTCTCAGCATACTCAGCAAGTATGTCATCAACACTATAACCAGCCTCCGCCATCTGAGTAGTCCTCCATACGAACACCCACATCCACCGCCTCAAACGCATGATGATTTCTCTCTCCCACCTGACCTTGTAAGCCTCAAGGAGCTTCCTTACATATGTCTCATCAAGAACCACCTTGGGAGCAAGCCCCTCAGCAAACTTCTTAATGGCGTTTATGGCATCATCAGTTGTCATCACGTTCTGGTAGTAGCTAAGCGTAACCTCCCTAGTTATGGCGTCCATAAGTCTCCTAACCTTATCATACTCAGCCCTAAGCTTCAACAGCTCTATTTCACCAGGTAAGAACCTCACAACTACATCCTCATCAAGTATCTTGATGGTCGTGAGATTACCAAGGATACTCTTGAGCTTGTCCATCGTGATGTAACCTCTAGACGCCAAAGCCACTACTCCCGTCCTAGCATACGTCCTCTCCTCAGCAAGAGCGTTCATAGCCTCACCAATCGTGATATTCTTAACCCAATCGGGGTGCATACCCCTCGCCAACACAATCCTGAACAATTCCTTATCCGAAATCACGCCCCACTTATACATCCACCTGGCATCAATCCTAGTCGGAATATCAGCCATCAAGTCCATCATAATAGCCCTATCAGGCGGGAAGTTCTCTACCCAAGAGAAGGGGGCGTAATCCCACCACTTAGCATACAATATGAGATACTTCATGGCGTCCTTAACACCCTCAACACCCCTCGCCTTTAACGCATCACTAAACTCCTTGGGTGATGGTCCCTCAAACCCAAGGTCAGCTACTTTCTGCCCCCTCTGAGTTACCCAACCGAACCCGGCTGCTGCTCTACACACGAACTCAAACAGTTTCTCCAAACTCGGATACCTGTAATGTAACAGGTAGTAGAGCTTAGCCACATCGGGAACGAAGCCCCTAGCTCTAATCACCTTCTGGAAATCCTCATACGTAGCGAAGATGTCATGTATCATCATACGGCACAATTCACTAGCACTAGGCATGTCATATATCATGCTAAGCGGAATAGTTCTATCCACGCCAAACCTATCCTTCACCTTTACCCCCATCTTATCAGGCGATAACAGGAACCAATCAATCACGTTATCAGCATAACCGTAGAGGGCCATTACTTTCCATGCGTATTCGGTGAAGCTCTTGAACTTTTCTTCATCATACATGAACCTCCTCCCAACTTCAATTATCACAGGAATAGTGGGTAATTCAATTGGGAAGAGGTTACGGGCCATAGCTGACATGAGCTTGGAATACGGTTGGCTCAACCAAATGGCAAAACCGTAAGCCATAGCACGTCCTATGATGTCTGCGTATTCAACGAATTCGGCACCAATATGCTTCAGAATAGCACCCAAATTCACACGGAGGGTCTTCTTGACCGCCCCACCCGTGCCTAATATGGTAATCTGAACACCAGGTGCGATGTCTATATGATGGGCAAGCTCTCCCGTCCAAAATAACGCCTGCCTCAACCACCTAGCCACAATTTGGCCACTTAGCACCGCTAACCAAATAGACGCCATCTCACCCCATACCTCAGGTGGTGCTCCTTTGAGCACCTTCTCAATAATCTTCCTTAATCGCTCATCTAGTGGGGTCAGAGAGGCTCTCACAAAAGGCCCACCAATTTCTAATGCCTTTTTCGCAATCTCGCTTACTTGACCTCTACCTAGTTCCTCAAGAATATCAAACAGCTTGATTATTACGTCAGCTATGCCCTCAATAAACAGCTTTCCAACATTCGTAAGCCCACTTAATAACCACTTACCGAAATCGCTAATTACCCCCATGAAGAACTTGGCCATTCCTTGTATCTGCTCCCATAGCCATTTGCTGAAGTTCCCCAGATAAGGCCCTATCTTCTGCCCTATCTGCACAAGCCCTTCGCCAATCCTTTCTCCTGCCCACATGAACACTTGCCATACGTTCTCAGGTAGCTTAGTCAGCCAACTCCATATGTTAGTCAGGCTATTCACGAAGCCCTGTAAGGCAGTTCTTACATCTGTAACCCTCTGGGCTAGATTGTTGTATCGCTCTGCAAAGAACTCCTGAAGCTCTCCTACATATGTCTTGAGGACCTGCCCTAGTTGAACAAGCTCATCCACCACGCTCTTAGCGAAACTTGCTATCCCTACCCCTATCTGCTCTACACCCACAATCAGGTTGTTTAATATGTTGGCTAAGCTGGAAAAGCCCTGAGATACCATCCCACCTATGCTTACTAATCCACTCTCCAAGCTCTCAAACACATTCACCAACATGTCAAATAGGCTCTGTATGGCAGAACCCAAGCCCTCCCCTAAGTTCTCAATCACGGAGGATAAGCCTTCAATTATACTGTTGGGTATGGTTTGGACGAAATTCCATAACTGCTCTATGCTGGAAACTATGCCTATGAGAGTTTGAGTTACCCCGCTGATTGCCGATGCTAAAGCCGGGAATTGGGCCTCAAGAGTTTCACCAATAGCCGTAATAGCACCCTTTATCGTGTTAAACCAGCTCTCAATAAAGGCTTCCAAGACGTTAAACAGGCCGGAGATAGTAGTGCCAAGGACATCAATAGCACTTAGAATGGTATCCCTTACCGTCCTGATGAAGCCCGTAACCGCTTCTTGTAGTGCTGAGAGTGCATCTCTTATCTGCTCCCAAAGCCAATTGGCAAGTTGGCCTAACGGGTCCTGAACACCACCAAGCTCCCAAGCCCAAAACTCCTCGGGTATATTTTCTATGCTGAATTCCTCAAGCTCAAAGACCTCCACGCCTACCTCTACCATAATGGCTACGCCTACCTCGCTATATGCCTCAGCTAACTCCTTAGCCATCTCCTCAGCTACCTTTTCCTCAGCCTCACTCATCTCCTGAACCTCCCCCTAATGGCAAGGTAGTTCCTGACAATCTCCTCAATTTTCGGCCTAATATCCGCTTCCTCCGGTATCCAGAAATGGGCCACAGGGCTGGTGAAATCACCATCTATGATACGGTAGGCAATCATAAGCATCCTACGTCCCCTAAACGTCCTATACGGCATGACTTCCTCTATCCTTACCCTTATGCCCTCTACCTCATGCTCCTCCCCAGCCCTGACCACAGCTCACCCCTCCCCCTCAGCCACCTATAACGCCCTTGGCCCTAAGCTCTTGGAGCCTATCTATTACTCCCGCTATCTCTTGGGCCTTCAGATACACAGGGCAAGTATCCTTGTTAGGACACCTACAAGCTGCCACCTTGATGATTAGATGAGTGCAAGCATTCATTAGTTGCGTGAAAAGCTCTTGTGCTTGCTTCTGCCCAGGGGGTATCGTTTCCTCTACGGCTCCTGTTTCAACATCAACCTCAGGCTCACTCCTACGGGACCTACGCCTGCTCATACACCCACCACCGCCCTAATCTCACTCAGTATATCTGGGTCCAAGTCCAGCCTTAAATACTTTTCTACTATATCGTCAGCCGTAAGCATCTCTTTCCACCATTTCCACCGCTTATGGCCTTTATACTTGAAATACATCAGCTCCCTAGCAAAGGAATAGTAAAGTCCCCTCAGAGGCCCCATGACACCATGCCTGTCCAATATGCTCCTAACGGCCTTAACCACGTTTCCCATCCTAATCAGGTGGAAGCCCCCTCTTTCCTTCATCCGCTCTGTCCTTGGGAGGAAGAATACTCTCTGGTAGAGAACTTGCGTGCCAGCCACAGGCACAATACCGCTCCTCCTCCTGAACTCAGTAATCGCCTCAACAATCTTATCAACAAGCTCCCGCTTAATCCTAGCCTTAAGGGACATCACCCTAGCATAACCTACCCTAGCATGACCTACGTGGTTCTCAAACACATAGAAGCTCTCAAGAAGCTTAACCGTCTTCCAATCCCTGGGGTCCCTGACCGGGATTACACTACCAGAGCCCTTCCGCACCATAACTCTCCCAAGCCCTACCATCGTGAAACCTACATATGCACCGAAAAGAAGCTTCCCCTCTACCAGGCTAAGAAGCTCCTCCATAGCATCAAGATACTCCCTCTTAATGCCAAGTTTCACCAACAAGTCCTTATGCGTCTTCAAATGGCCAACTAAGGCAAGGCTTGTCTGCTTGAAGAATGGAAAGCTCTTATCGTCAATCCTATACCTGACTTCCCAAGCTTGCCTCTCCATGTTCTCTCCCGTAACTTGCTCAGGGTCATAATACGATTGATTATACTTCGTCTTCCCATAATACGCCTTCTCAATCTTCGGAAAAGGCGGGGTAAATTCTTCGGTGAATTCAATAGGCCACCACTCAAACTCCGTTCCAGGCAAATGGACACATAAGTTCAAGAATAAGTCCATCAGTATCCTCAAAAGGACGTTATACCCTATGCTGAACCATATGTTAGGGAGCATACTAGCCCATCGCCTCATAGCCAAATCCACGCCCTCAGGGCTGGCCAACTTACGTATGTAAGCCAGCTTCCACTCTAATGGCTCCCTCTTGACCATCCTACTCCACTCCCAAGTGGTCTAAGAGCCTGGGATAGATAAGCCTGTAATCCCACCTAGAAGCGTGTTCAATAGCCTTGGCCGAATAATCCTCATACTCCTCACGGCTATTGTAAAACACGTCAAGAGCGTAGTCAATCATATCCGCAAGCATATCCGGCACATACTCATGCATGATAAAGAACTGCCCACTCCTAGTCTTCATCGGCCTCTCCAAAAGGTAATTAAACACGAAATTAAACTCCTGAGAGCTAAACTCGGATAATGGTGGGAACCATGAGTGAATGGCGGGCACTCCTAAGCTATTGGCTTCCAAGACGGGAAGCCCAAATCCCTCACAATTATGAACTGCTATGACCTCTGCTACATAGCTGTTGTCTTCTTCAACCTCTAGGTTATAAACATAGCCCCGATAGGTTCTCCTCTCAATATGGCTGATGGGCAGAAATAGATAATTCTCATCTTGCTTTGCATAAGACGTTCTTGCTTTTTCTTTCCATTTAACAATATACCCGTGTTCCACGCTTGTTTCATCATAAAAACTAGGTAGAAATCCTAACTTAGCAATTGCCAAAAATGTGCTTATCGCAAGTTCTTCGCTAACGGTGGTGTATTCTTTAAGACCGTTTTTATTTATGTGGCCATCGCCAGCGAACATCGCATTTATCAAAACCGTTAGCTTATCTCTATCCATTTGTAACATGAACGGTGGTATCCTCTTTTCATGCGATTTCTTGCCAAATAGATTGCCAAACAGATTGCCATAAAGCCTATGGCTACCATATATCACGCTTCTGTTTCTTTCCAAAACCCTAAATCTTGGGTTCATGTCAAAAAGTTTCATCAAATTCATTCCGTCTTTGATTAGTTGTTTCTCTAGAGCCCCAAAACATAAAGCGATACCATCCTTAGTTTGGCAACCCTCAGCGATATAGTAGCCTGCAAGTTTCAGAAATTCATCACTCGGATTAATTTCACATGGAATTGGCTTAGATTGCGGATGGATGAACTCAGCTCCAAATTGGTTTCTTCCCTTCGCAAAGATTAAGCCTTCTTTTTCTACTATGTCGTTTAGGTATCTTCCACTATTGATTACGACCTCTCTATCAATCACCTTGGGAACTACAACAGCATGATTGGTTGTTAGGTCTTTTGCTCTCACCCATGTAGTTGTAAAATCTGGAGGATACCTTGACCATTTACTCGGTTTTGTCCATCTCCACGTTATGTTAGCTACAAGTATTGGGTGCTCTGGGGTGAGCCAAATTGTTTTGTTGAACTTTCTTGGCCTGATACCTATAAGCTCTCCTACATAAAACCTCTTATAGACCCTCGTAACCCTCCTAAACCTTCCCTTATGGGTTAATACCAAATCTCCTACTCTTACATCCTCTATCGGCTTTACTCTATCCCAACAGACTATATTCGTGCTTGGCGGAACACACATGCTTGGGAAGACTAAGTAATCACAAGCCTTCATAGCCATAAGCGTATGCTCATACGTCAGGTTGCCGAAGTTAGTCAGCCAATAGACGTTAAGCCCCTCAAAGTATTTCTTCGCCTCAGGCTCACTAATCATAACAAGCACATATTTGTCCTTCCACTTCTTATGAACCATCCTCATGGCCTCAGCCAGGAGGGGGAGCCCTTTGCGTGGGTCATGCCTCCCCACGTAGATTAGCTTACATATGTCCCCAAAACGTCTCTCCAAGAACCTATCAAACGGATTCCTACGCTTCTCCGTCTCAGAGATAACCTTCTTGGCCAAGTCCATGTCAATAGCATGATGTATCACGTCAATAACGTTAAGCCCCACCTTCCTCAGGCAATCAGCCGTGAATTCACTATTCGCAATATACTCTAGCCTCTCCAACCCACTACCTTGGATAGCTGCCTTGTAAGGTATCCCCTCAATAGTAACGTATAACGCCACAGGCTTACCAGCATCCCTCTTAGCATAATGAAACACCCAAATATACTCATGCACATGAGCCGGAGCTGCCACCGTCATAATCAAGAGAGACTTAAGCTCCTCATCCCTAATCTCCCAAGCAGTAATGCCCCTCCTATACTCAACATCATAACCCCTATCCTTAAGCAACTTCTCCACCAAAGCTGCCTGGTTCAGGATACTAACTGCCTTCAAGTGAAGTATTGCCACCCTCACAGGAAAAAAATAAATGGGGGGCCAAATAAGCCTTTCGGCCTAGAAGGCTATCGGCTATGGGCTAAGCTATCGGAGCTGGGCTGTCGGCTTAGCTATGTTGGGCTGTCAGGGCGTCTAATAGGCCGTGGTGCCTATGACTATCTGTATGATGGCGTCCAGGATGTCGGGGTCCAGGCCATACTGCACGAACTTGGCCTTCTCAGCCGTGGCTATCTTCCTCAGGGCCAGGCCAGAGTTGTGGCCCTTGGCCCTGTAAAGAGCCCTGGCGAAGTTCAGATACATGACACGCATGTTGGCCATTATGCCGTTGTCGTCCAGGAGAGCCCTGACCCTCGTCTCTATGTCGCATATTTCGGCCTGGGCACGCTCCTGGCCGTCCAGCATTAACGGCTTCAGGGCCTCAAACTTCGCCCTAACGTTGTCCGGTATGACGCCCAGCTCATACTTCCTGACCCTGATTTCGTAGGTCCTGTATGGCATGGCCTTCCCTCACCGTCCCACATTCACCCACATATGTATTTAAACATTACCACCTCTTGGTAATCAAATTCAAAAAAGGGCAATACCTCATCAGGATGCTATGTCCTTTCTTGCTCCTACTCCCCCTCAGTATCTCTCAGGTCTCCCCGCTTTTGGCTACTTATCACATCCATTTTCTCTGCCATCTCCTCTACCTTAGCTTTCATTTCTTCCTCTGTAAGGTAGTCTATTGGAAGCCATACCCTGATAATCAAAATATATTCCTCCGGCTCTCTAGCATCAGGATTGCATTCTTTCCTAATGATATGCCAATAAATGGGATAGCCCTCCAAATAGGCCCAAGCATACTTGGCTGCCCGCTCAAGTATTCTTATGACATAAGCTCTGTCTTCCCAACGATACTTCTTTTTCAGCTCCTCTAGATGCTCTTGTCTCTTACCTTGCCGTTTCCCCGTCCAATATCTCGTCATCGCCTATCCCTAACTTACCTGTGCTCTCCTCCTCTTTATCCTATCACTTATCCAAGCTAATAGCACGATTATTGGTGCCATTATGAGTATTGGGCATCCCACCATTATGATGGGTGCCATGAGGATAAGATACATGGCACCCATGCCGAATAGGAGGTTAGTGGTCGGGCTTTCTACCTTTGGCGGGTTATAGAACAAGTAGTCCATGAAATAGATATAGCCCAACATAAGGCCAAGCCCAGCGAGGGAAATAAGGATTGAGATAGCGAAGGTCTTAGGCCAATTACGCTCAGCCCTACTCCTCGCCCTCACCATCGCCATCTCCCTCACCCCCGGCTAAGAGCGTCATCATTATTTGAGCCACCACCAACTTGGCTTGGTCATTCAAAGCCCACCTGTTTTTCTTGGTGGGCCTCTCCTTGTAACGGTGTATGGCCCCTACTAAGGCATCGGTGTTTATCCCCAGCCTAGTGGCTATTTGCTCTACGGTCTTTAGGAGCCTTTGTAGGTTCTCATCGCTAGGGTCAGCCTTGAACTCCCCGATGCTGGATGAGAGCTTGAACGCATACCAAGACGCCTTATCTATATTGCTGACATCCTTGAAGTGGCCCCGGTAGTTGGCCAAGTAGTGCGTTACGGCCTTCTGGATGAACTGCCACATCGGCACGCCCTCCGATTGGGACATCTGCTTAATCACAGCCCATAGCTGCCAAGGTATCCTGACGTGCTTATCCGCCACCAACTTGTCCTTCCTTCCTACCTGCCCACCCATCCGTCCCCACCACTACGTAGTAGGGGCCACACCCTTATAAACTTTTCCCCATCAACTCCACCTTAACACCAGGACTACATCTGTAAGATGAGGGCAAAACTTATATACCCCTTCCGCATCACTTCAGACGGCCTGAAGGCCCCCATCGCAGGGCTGCTTTAACGCCTGCGATGGCCCCCTGGCGGGAGGCCCCCACCGGGGGGCTCACTTGCGATGGGAGCCCGATGGGCTCCACGATGCGGGGGCCACCATTCCGCTATTCTCCTTGTGTCAATACCAATCAACTCACCCTCTTTCGTCCGTCCCCAGAAAGGTATCAAGAGTTATCCCTACATCTGTAAGGGGTTTTCCCATGACCAACCTTTGTAAGATGAACCTATGGCAATACGGCTTAACCTCTTGGGGACAGAAGCATACTAGGACAACCGTCCTCCCTTGTTTCAGCATATCCCTAATCCTCTTTAGCCATTCCCTAGCTTCCGGCCTGCTTCTAATCTCCAAAAGATAACGGTAAGCATACGAAACCTCCTCCCAAGCTCTGATATGGGCTTCTTTCTCAGGTAGGAAGTGCCTAAACTTAGCTTTAGCCCTTAGAAAATCTTTTAGCAATTTCTCAGATGGGGCAAGGGCTTTAACCCACTTTACCCTAGCCCCCTCAGGGATATGCTTGGCTCCAACAGGTCTCCTAGTTACTATGAAGAAAACGGCTCCAGGAATGTTAGAATGGATTTTCCTCATCTCACGAACACTAGCCGTTAATAAGGACATTACCCCTAGACCTCACTTTTTGGCATACTTTTTCTCATAAATCCACCTCGCAGCTTCTTTCAGCACCTCAGTTGGAGATATGCTTGGTAGGACATGGGAAACAGCCCTAGCCAAAGAACATATGAGCCTAATGGCAGTATTGACATCCATATGCACGGCATACCACGCATTCTTGCCCTCCTCCCCTGGCTTTAACCTCAAGTGCAGTATCACAGTTATTGGTCCCCACTTTGCATCAGCAAATATAACGGTATCTGGAGCAGCTTCAACAGTAAGGTAAGCATCATACTTCCTGAGATTACTTCGCACTTCCCTTATCTTATCAATAACTTTAGCCTTCACACGGGACATGGTTCTTCACGCATAACCCAGCTCCTTAAGAACTTGCCAACCAAGCTCCGTTATCCTCCAAGCTCCAAAGCCCACGTTCTCAACAACACCTTTCTTCCTAAGCTTAAGCAACACGGCCTCCACGCTCTTCATCTTTTTCTTCATATACCTGGCAATTTCACTAGGTCTGGCAATACGATACTTCCTCCTCTTCGTTATCTTAGCCATAGTCGCTAAAACCTTGATTTGAAGGGGACTCAACTTCACGCTTACCATTTCTCCCTCCCACTACTAGGTGCCCCTACATTCCCTTAAAAACCTTTCCCTACTCACGTAAAATATAAAAACTCTCACGCAAATTATAATACGATGAGCAGGGAGGAAGAAATCCTAATTGACATACTAGGCTCCAAGTCAAAAATCAAAATCCTTACCCTACTCTGTCATAACCCGGGGCGGGAATACTCATTAAGCGAAATAGTAGAACGCACGAATTTAAATTTCAAAACCGTTTCAACAAACATCCGTGTGTTTAAGAGCTACGGCATAGTGATAGAAAGACGATACGGACCAGCCAAGCTCATTTCAATAAACCCACAAAACCCCATAGTTATGAAACTAATTGAACTGATGAAGGTGGGAAAATGGAGAATTCACCGTTCAGAGACGATATGTTGGTCATAGGCTTGCTAATCCTAACCCTACTATTCATAATCGTAGCCATTACGCTAACAATACACATAATCAGCACCACCGAAAACATATGTAGGGAATTTCCCCAACTCTCAGGAATGCTAAAAACCACGTCCATCACCCTACTACTGATAATGTGGTTGGTAATAGCCCTTTTAGCCATTTATGTTCTAGCCCTCACCTTCTTATGTAACGATTCTCCTACGGAAAGTATTTAACCTTTACGATGCTTGTCTTCACAATCACAATCAGAACGTAAGCGTTCTAGGGTCTTGCAAACCATACTCTCTCAAAGCCTTAAAGCGTTTCAGGGCTAAATCATAGCCACACCCTCCGGTAGGAGCAGCCGTCAATCTCTGCGTATATATCCATGTGCTGGTGTATGCTATCCTGCCTGTTGCTTTTCTTTGCT
>Ga0190313_1000957_pt1 | contig 16096 bp, 13 predicted proteins | sample 4870071011_MG_FD_169989 | JGI IMG/M metagenome (GOLD analysis project Ga0190313, IMG submission 169989) | Hydrothermal vent sediment bacterial communities from Southern Trench, Guaymas Basin, Mexico - 4870-07-10-11_MG | ecosystem: Environmental > Aquatic > Marine > Hydrothermal vents > Sediment ...
AAGAATTTTGCATCTAAAGAATATAAAAGAATTGATAATAAAATTGAATTATTGGTTAAAGATTTTGAAAATGATGATGCTCAAATAAAAAGTGATGCAGCTAATATTATTCTTTCTAATAGTAAGTCTATTTCCTTATCTACCTTTACTGATTCTAATAGTATACTTGCTGATAAACAAGAGGTCAAGACCCATTTTGTAAAAAGTTACCAAATAAAGCTAAAAGAAATCACAGGTAATGATGTAAAAATACCTTGGTCGGGAAAAGAAGCAAAATTACTTTCTCAAGATCTTGGAATACATGGAAAAACAACTCTATTAAAGTATATTGATATTTTCTTTTCAGATAGGGATAAAACAATTGCAGATTTTACCAGATATAAAAATATGGCAGGATATTCTTTTGGCGTTTTCCATGGAATGATCCCGAAATTAGCATTAAGTAAAGTGAGACAGAGTCCTGTTTGTCCAGGATGCGGATATACGATTGGACATTCACCTGACTGCCCAGTTGTAAAAGAAAATAGAATAAAAAAGAAGTTAGAAGATGATGAAATAAATAAATCCAGAGATGAAAATAAAGATTTTTCATTTATGGCTGAATTTGGTAAAATAATAAAAGGAACAATTCATGAATAATTCAATCAGACCTTGGGATGTGTCTTTGTTTTATCATATAGGAAACAGAGTAACAATAAATGGAAAACTATATGAATTAAAAAAAACAAAAGATCCATATAATATGATAGAATCATTACAATTTGTGAAAATTAAAGAAGGAGATTAACATGGCAGATCTAAATTTATTTTCAATGCAGTGCAGACTTACAAAAGATGCTGAATACAGTACATTCGGACAGAATGATACTGCAAAACTCAAATTTTCTATAGCCAACAATGTTGGTTATGGTGATTACAAACATGACAATTTTTTCAATTGTGAAATGATTGGAAAAGGGGCCGCTGGAATCGCCCAGTATATGGTAAAAGGAAAACCGATAATCGTTTCCGGAGAAATTAAACAAGAAAGATGGGAATCCCAGGAAGGAAAAAGGTCAGCTGTTAAGCTTATTGTAAGAAATGTCAATTTCATAAGTGAAGGCAATCGTGGACAAGCTTCAAATCAGGCACAGGAAAACAATGTAGGGGGTACCAGTCCATCAACACCAGCAAGTAATCCATTTGCCCAAGCTTTGAATAATAACGCTGTAAGCCCTGAAAATTACAAAAAGCCTGATAGTAATGGATATAAAGAATCTATGGATGATATTCCTTTTGGTACTTTTTAATGAAAAGAGATTATAAGTTCCTCCTTCAGGAGGGACTTAAAGCCCAGGTTGAAAAGCTTAGAGAAAATGACCATAAATGTGGATTTGATACTGAACAACTCCAAATATTATTCAACAAACTTCTTCGTGAAGTAGAAGAATTACACGCTGAAATCTTTACCCTTCCTCGTGATTACAAAAAAATCAGACGTGAAGCTGCCGATGTAGCCAACTTTGCCTTTATGATTATTTTAAAATGTGTTCAACTTATGAGGCAAAAACGCAAGTAGTTGCGTTTTTGAAAGGATAAAAGAATGGGAAAAACATTTGTCTGGACCGGAAAGGTCCAATCAGTAAACAGATGGCATAGTGCTAGAACAATTAAGAAAGGGAATAAATATATTGCTATGATATACGAAACCCCAGCTTATAAAAAATTCAAAGATTCTTTATCTTTTGCTTTTAAAGATATGGAAAAACTTTACGGATACATGGACCTGCAGGTAACTATGGTACTATCAAGCCGAGCGGATACAGGAAATATCGATAAACCTATTGGAGATGCACTAGAACTTGCTGGTGTAATCGAAAATGATAGATTTATCCGGAATATTACCTACTATAGACACTATCATCCAAACTCCGGACAAAAGAATAAATTCAATGATCTTATTATGGTAGAATTAACTCCTGTACCAAAAGATGAAATGGAAATAATTGAGAAACAGCAAAAAAAAGATCTGTTTGATTTAAAGAGGATAATATGACACCAGAAGAAGCAATTAAGCGATCAGCCGAAAATACTGCAGTATTACTTGATGGTGATTTCTGCTATTTAAAATATCCAAATGGACATGTTTTTCACGCAAGGACCGGGTCCTGGCATATAATAAAGAGATGTTATAAACATATTAATGGAAACTGGGAGCCATTAGGGAGAAGAATTGCACAAATTCCAAAAGATTTTTAAATGGCAAGGGATTGTTGCTGAGGTTAATCACTTATAAGATTAGAAAACTGATTATTTTCTGATTACCAACACCATCGGAGAAGCCGGGTTCGATTCCCGGCCTTGCCAATATGTATTTATAGTTCAATGGCTAGAACTCCAAACTTTCAATTTTGGGATTAGAGTTTGATTCCCTGCAAGTACTATATCAGGTTCGTCCATATAACCTACACTGATAAACAAAGAAGTCATAGCCCCAGGAAAAATATAAGCAAAATTTATTACATTTTAACCTGGTTGCCATTACCTATTTGCTCCAAACAAACTATACCCTAAAGCTATTGCACCAATAATAGCTGCCATAATAGATACCCCTAAACCAATATTACTTTTCTTCTGCATCGATTTTACTTCTTCTTCTATATTCATAAAGGATGTCCGCAAAGTCTCTACTGACGACAACACTCCTGCGTACTGATTTTTCAATGTGGTCAATTCCATCACCGAAATATTGAAGCTCTGATTGAATCCCTTCATATTCTCTGACATGTTCGCTTGATCTATCTCGAAGGTCTTCAGCTTGTTCCCAAAGTCCTCCACTTTCTGTACTAAGGATGGCCACTTTTCCTGCATACTTATCAAAGTTACTTCCGAAGTCACTGAGATTTGATTCAACTCTTTCCAGATCTCTGTCAGTTCGCTCAATAGCTCTGGATACGTTGGCGGTACTGATTCTGCCATAACTAAAAAAGGTGATACCACAGACAATAAGAGTAACAAGAACACCACTAAAAAAACTTTTAACCATTTCATACTCCTCCTCCATTATAAAAGATATGTTGAATATATCCCAAGGATTAAACCTATCCAGAAAAATAATAATATACGGGTTAAACATTTTGGGTTACCCATTATTTTCTACCTTTACCAGTTTTCCTTGTGGTCTTACATTTACCTCTACCTTTATTTGCCCTGGTCCCCTTCCCGGAACCATTTTTTTTTGGTATTCCTCTTTTAGCCATTGTCTTTCTCCTTTCTTTTCGCAGTTCCGATACCTACATAAGCCCCGGGAATCCCTACAAGTATAAGCATACTTCCAGCCATCCACCCTGCGTCAAATCCTGTTTTAACAGATATACCACCCAATACTGTGAATGTAAGCATCGCCCAGACAACTACCCAAAATTTCCTTGAACTTAATTTACTCATACGACTTCACTCCATATATATCTATAACCTATAATATATCCCGTTTGAACTGTCTTAGACCCATACTTACTCCAAGAATCGTAATCAACTAATTTATCAGGTTTTTCAAAGTTGGCAAGAACGAAATGACGGACAAACTTACTACTATTAGTCCTACGCTCATAATGAGCAATAATGTTGTTATAATTATCATTGCTCCCCACTCTCCGCATGTATACATTATGTCCAGTAAGTCCTGAAGCCACTGAAGCAACACCAGATATACCTTTCTCATTTAAGTAACCATCCTCTCCAATAAACTCTGCTCTTACTGAAACTTTCCTAAGCTTTTTTACCTGGTCTCTGGTAAACTCATGTTTACCTGTAAGTTCGTGTATTTTGAGTATGTCAAATAAGTAACAATCACTTTTAGCATTGAACTGTAGTTTTTTATCTGTTTGGAAAAACATTACTACCCCCCCCCTATTTCACAAAATATGAAACTACCATTGCAAAAAATGTTACTAATACTAATTTCCATAATAGCCTATCCATCTTAGAAGATAATATCTCTATGTCACCCTTTAATTCATTATGCTCTTTAGTGTTTCTTTCATCAATATAATTAACCTTGTTTTCAGTTGATTTTATAGAAGTTGAGAAACCGTTGTCAATTTTAGTTTTGATATAACTAATATCATTCTGTATATCCTTGTGATTAGTTTTCATTTCTTTTAAGTCATCTTCCAGCCTATTCATTCTAGTATCCTCGTATCTTCGTTGTTCAGCCATTTAAAGTCTCTCCATATTCTAAATGATTTTTTATTGAAAAGCGAAATAGTTTTCGTTTCTTCCCTATATGTATCAATTTTCCATAGCCTGTGCAGTCCATGGCGTCTTGCCAATATTTATTGTATTTGTTTACCATGTTCCCCTCAATAACCATTCTCCAGATACTGATTGGCTTGTATCACTATCCCCTCTGTAATGAAAAATTTCCATTCCTGTTGTAGAGATGTTCCTCATTACATAAATAGGTCCAGATACTGATAACGATACTGATGATATTTTAGGAATTGCTGATAATGTATATCCTATAGAGGCATTAATAATATCACTCCTATAAAGACCAACTGATGGTGTATTGATATCAACATTAGCCATCCATCCACCAGAGCCATCTACTGTCCTATTTGCATGTTTTATAATTGTTCTTGCAGTATTTACTCCCGATGAAGCTATTTCTATTCTATCATCATACTCTCTAACTTGCCAATTACTACCATCTGACTCAACTAAAATATGCCCTTTACCTTCACCTTCATAATCAAGATAATTTCCTTCAGCGTCTTTTATTCTTAGTTTATAAGTTCCGCCATTAGTCCAATATATAGATTTAGTTTGTAATACTCCTGTTATAGCAGGTAGAGTAACTGTAATATTTTCTGAAGTTAAATCATAAGGTGGATGAGGCCGAGAAGAAACATCAAAGATGGTTGAGACAAGATTGGGTTTGGTTACTACTACTTTGTAAAAGTAAGATGCTGTATTTAATACACCTTGATAACCAGAATCTGCTATATATGTAATACCAGTACTACCTGTCTGTACTTTAAAACTATTTGTGGTTACCTCAAAGAAAGTTAGCCCATAATCTCCAGCAGGTATCCCTGTGTTCCATCCTTGAGCATTTATACTAAAAGAATTAACATCTGTACCATCTGTCGATATAAGAAACTTTATAATAAGATTTGAAAGATTTCCATTTAAATTATGATTTATTACAAACTCTGCATCAGCCCAATCATCATTGAATACCCACCCAGTATCATACCTCAAAGCACTTATAGGTTCTCCTGACGTAGTAACATGTTCTACTTTTATATAACCAAAAGAGTAGTTTGTTTTAGGTCGGGTTTCATTTGTTGTTCGAGGTGTGCCGTTTAAGCCGTCTGAAATAATACTTCCTGATGCATAATTTGTAGTTACTAATTCCCAATCCCCACTTGTATCATTTTTTATCCTACCAGAAGATCCATAATGATAATTTAACATTGTTCGTGTAGAAGTAAAATGCCCCTGAAAAGCATCATCTAAAGTAATACCTTCTTGAGTCAGACGAAATGTGCCTGAGCCTGAGTCTGTTAAAGTTATAGCTGTCCCTTCTACTGCTTCTGCTTCTGTAGTTGCAAATGAAATAGAAGTTGCACTATTTATTATAATAAAATATTCTGTACCTGATACTAAAGGAGCAGGAACATCATTACCTATTAGTTTAAAAGGTGTTCCATTTCTTGTAATATGATGAGTAATATTTATTAAAGCATTACCTGAAACATCCCCTGCTGCATAATCTATATCAGGAATACCAGCTCTTTCATAAGCTCCCGGAACAGGAACTCCATAAAAATGATCTGAGTCAGAAGCTGTATCTCCTGCTGCTATATGTTGAGCTTCATAGATATCTCCTACCTCTGCATATAAAACTGGGAAATTAGCTTTTGAAAATAAAGCATCTTCACCGAAACAAAAAGGCCTATATCCATAAGCTGATCTATCTTTATAAGTTGAAAAGAACTTTTCTGATCCAACAGGGTTTCCATCATCTTGATTACGTGTAGGTTCTGGTAGACCAATATTAACATCCATAATAGTGTTACTTTTTGCTACTCCTACTGGTACTATGTAATCTTGAGTTTCTATTTCACCTTTTAGTGCTATGCCACCTGCTTCACCTAAATAATATCTTGAACCCTTTACAAGCCCTGTGAAACCATCTAATAACCCTTTAGACTGTACTTCTATAACTTCATCGGGATCTCCACCTGTAATAGCAAACCCTGAAAGAATGCTCTTGGAAAGTTCACTTTTATCTCCTATAGAGAGAGTTCCGTCTGTATCGAAATATACCAAGTTGAGGGCAGTTACCGCATCAGTATCGTCTACTGCCCCTTCTACTATAACAGCTCCACCCGTTTTTACTACTTCCCAATAAGTCTCGTCTCCTCCTGCTTCTATATTAGGAGGTTTTCCTTTATTATTCTGAATAGCTCTCACGAGAGTTCCATTGTAAGAAGTAATATCGTTTATTAGATAGTCAACATCATTATCCCATCTTGAACCATAAACATTCATTTCTGTCCAAAATGTAGTAGATACTCCTGGTTCTTTTCCTAAATTATCACTTAAATTTGAAGCAATATAAATAATACCATTGTGGAAAACAGGATCATTCTGTGTATAGCTAATTTTAGGATTCCATCTATTCCTTTTATCTAAAAACATTTTCCATATTGCAGAATTTGATCCTGGTGTAACATTCCTATTATCTGCAAAACATTCCCATAAAGCACCGTTTGATATAACTATATCTCCAATTACGAAATTGATATTAGCAGCCCAATTCATATTTGTTTGAACTATTACCCACCAAGAATCCGTCCCGGAAGTAGTAGGGAAATGATCTAAATTATCATCAACAAGAGATTTAAAGAAAATCCCACCAAATTCAGATATATCACCAGTCATATAAGGAACAGTTGATTGATAATTTAATCCATCAAAAGGCAACATTTTCCAATAAAGATCAGCTGTCCCTCCTGTTGGGATATTTCCAGTTGATTCTTGTAAAGCAATAAAAAAATGTCCATTATATTGAATAATATTATCAGCAGAATATGTATATGTTGGTGAGTATATTTTGGGAAGATAACCAGTATGCATCTGTGGGTTCCCATCACTATCAAATCCCATTATCCCATCTTTCCTTTCTTTAAGTTCAGGAATTATCATAGGAGTAGAACTTTCATAAAAAGGTGTCCTTAGTACTCTTTTTACTGCTTCTGATAACTGTTGTATAAGCATTGTAATTTTATCAGCGGATCTTTCGTGAGTAATTGCAGGAAAAGCTCCACCAGTAGGCCAGTGTGTGAGTTGGTCTTCATCAACAACTCTTCTTACTGAAATAACTCCATTAGCATCAGAGTTTGCTCCAAGGTTTACATTAAACCCCGTATCTGTGATGTCGGTTATATTGAATTCTGTATTACCTGTTGGTGGATCAACATAAGATAGTTCAGTCTGCTCAATCCCGTCTTCATCAATAAAATGGACATGGATTGTATCCAAATCAATTACTTTGAAGTCAGCTGCAAATAAATTACCCCCTGAAACAAAATTTTTAATTGAAGTTGTTGTTGATAACATTATTTTTCTCCTTTTTCTCCACCAGCAAAAACATGCCAGAAATCTCCTGTTGTTCCGAAGTCTACCATATCATTAACGAATTCTGACATAAAACCCAAAATACCAGCACCTTTTGATATTCTTTTTATCTGTGTAGCCATTTTATCCGGATCATTCAAGGCTCCTTCCCATTTTTTTATATTTGCTAATTCAAAAATAGTAGAAACCCCAGTTTCTATTGTTGATTGTGAATACCTTGTTCTACCCTGCAGTTTATCCTGGATAATCTTACCAGCTCCAGGAATAGTCCCAATTGATCCTATAGTAGAAGCGATAGCCCAATCTTTCCAATCTTCAGGAACTCTTCTTTGTGTTAGAACCCAAATAGCTGTATTCATAGACATTACTGCCATCATTCCATATAACCCCTTTAGCCTGTTGGCGTCTTTAGATAATGGGTTTAGATTAGGAAGGACTTCTCTACGTGTGTATTGGAAAATTTTTGTCGGCTGCTGGGTAAACATCAATGCAAGATTCATAAATTCACTATGATTATACATTCCTGGCAAAGTTGTCCTATCCCCGGAAGGTTGATAAAGTACAGTATAATCTCTTGCAAGTTCTATGGCTTTTTCAGGCCCAACAATATTAAAGTTTTTATTATAAATCGATAACCATCCAGTAGCTTTTACATTCCTATCCAAGGCATAAATACCAAGCATACCAAATTCCTGAGTTTTACGAATTGCTCCACTAATTTTTGTTTTTGGTGGTTTATAATGGAGCAAATCATATCCTGTCTTAGTATCTATAGAAGTTGGGTCAACTTCCATAATCATATCTACTATATGATTCTTTACTTTTGCACCTTCCATATAATATGCATTCTGAAACTGAACTATGGCAGAACCAAATTCTTTTGCTCCTGCTTCAGATAGATACATTGCAATCGAGGGAAGTTGCCTTGCCATTATTGTAGATCTCCCCCAGAGTGCAGAAATAGCAGTATTGTGTTTTAATTTTCTGAAAATACTATCAAATCCAGTAGCCCCATGTAGGGAAGATGGGTTGGCGACGTGATCAATATATGCATTAATTCCATCAACCCAATGGGGATTGTAATTTTCTTTAATTGTATTTCTTATAGTGTCATCGGCCATAAATCCTTTCGTATCCCGAACCCATTGAGTGTGAGCAATATAATGTTCCTGTTTGTGAATATAATTCTGCCAGATATCCCATAAATCATCCTGAATCTCTAATTTTGTATCCTTAGGGGTTTCTTTTCTTTCAAGAGTAAATGATTTTGGAGTTCCTTCTTTTGTGTAATCTGTACCACGAATCATATTGTCAAATAATTCATCTTCCATGACTTCATGTTGCATATCATATACAGGTTTAGGAAGATAAAACGATAGTTTTCCAAGTCTTCTATGCTCTGGTGACATTTCATAGACTGCAGCAGCCCTTGTCCAGGCTTTTTCGAGATCCTGTTGCAAAACATTTGCGATCTGTTTTTCTTTTTCTGTAAGCATTTTTTCTGCTTCATTCACTTTTACACCAGGTTTCCCTAAAAGATTTATATTTACATTATTTGCATTAACACTAGCCAAAGAATTATAAATGTTCTGATCTGTATGCCCGAGATAATAATACATTAATTTTTGGACAGGATACATCTTACCTTCAAATTCTCTTTCTTCAAACATTACTTTTACTAATTCTTTTTCAGTAAGGTTTAGTTTAGAAAGAACTTCTTTTGACCGTCTGTTTTTCTCAAGCCTTTCATTATTATCAGCTATATTTTTATCGGTAAAAAACATCTTTTTGCCATATTTGCCAAACAAATCCTCCGCCCAATGAGCAGCAGACATCGAGTCAAAATTGAGACCGTGTAAAAGTTTTTTTTCTTTACTTGATCTGTTAAAAATTTCTTTTTGAAAGATGAGAAATTCCGATTTACGAACTTCTTTTGATATTAAATTATTCTTATTTGCTTCTGTAAATTCTAATCGGCCTTGGTATCTTAAAAGATCTATTTCTGTTTTCAATTCTATCAATTGAGAAATACTTAATTTAGGACGTATTCCAGTCGCATTCGCATCAAATGTAATTTTAAAATCTTTCATCAACATTTCTGCAACTCTTTTAGAAGCTATTGGGTAATCAGTTTCAACTTTAATACCAAGTTCTGAAGTATCATCGACAGGAAATAATTTTTCATTTACAAAATCTCTTGCTTTATTTATATCTGTTGTACTTACTGCTCCTGAAACCAAAGTTATAGCTTTCTGCATTTCCTCTATTTTATCTTTTACTGATTGTGAAACCTTAGAAGAAACAGGGCTATTGATTGATTTCATATATATCTCACCTTGAATCTTCAAATAATTAGAGAGGGATTTTTGCATCCTGCTTATAACCATTTTTTTGAAATACTTTACTTTTTCTACTTCTATAGATTTTTTCCATAGTTTATCTGCTGAAACTTCTAATTGCTCATTAAGTTTTTCTTCAGCCATTAAATTTTTAAAATCAAAAGATCCCCCAAGACCTCCATCTTCTGTTGTTAAAATATCTGAAAACTGTTCATCAAGTAATTTTATAATGTTATCAGGAAGTTTGTTTTTCATCCCTGTATATTCAAATACTTCTTTTCCTAATACTTTTTGAATAAAAACAACAAACTTATTAAAAGTATTTTGTAAAAATGGCTTAAAGGATTTATTATTTTCAACATATTCTTGAAAAGAATGAGCAAATGTTTCTCTCATTTCATATTTATAATCTTCTGTTATTTTCCCATTTCTATAATCTTTTATTATGGTAGCATAGCGTTTCATTATTTCAATAGATTTCTTAACATAAGATGTTTCGTTTTTTGTAATTTTATTTTTCTTCTCCATTAATCTATTTATTTCATTCTGATAAAGTGTTGACTCAGCTTCGAGTCTTATAACTGTTTCTTTTTCTAACCATTCATCTAATGTAACCTGATCCTCTTTATTTAAAGTATCCTGGAACATATGTCCAAACTCGTGGATTACAACAGGAAGAGTAGATGACGGCCAGAAACCCATGTACATCTTTTTGTCAGCAGTTACATAATTTGCTTTAACTCCTTGTATAACAGACTCAGGTCCACGAAATGGTTTTGAATTGAAATATTTAGATGCAAAATCCTCTAACGATAAACCTAATTTATTCGCTCTGTATTCAACCAGTTTGATTAAAAGCATAGCAGATTCTTTATTTATATTCGGAACTTTATCTAATAGGAGGTTACTAAGTAGTTTTGCTTTTTTCTCATTATCCTCACCAAATTTTTTAAGAGTATCATCCAGGGTTTCTACCATAATAGATTCCATGGTTTTCATTTCACTCTCAAATCCTGTTATTGCTTCCGCTAGTTCTGTATCTCCAGCAAGTTCAGAACTTTCCATTATAGCTTTTTTTACTTGTTCTATCATCTTTGCTTTTGGAAGCTTACCGGAAAAAAGATCCTGAAAAAGGTCTGACTCATATTCTGTTATTTTTTCTATCAATCTTTCATGAATACTTTTAAGGTTCCCTCCGATTCTTCTGTTGTTATAGATTTCACGTGAAACAGTTTCTAATATATGTTTCACTTTCCCAAAAGTACTTTCGATTTCATATTTTGTTTTATGGAGTTCTATTATTTTATCAATAACTGCAGCCATAGAGACTTTATCAGACGCAGTTTGCCTCCATTTATGTTTTGTATCTACATACTGTCTCCCAATTTTTTCAAGCTCTTCAATCCTACTCTCTAAAACCTTTATTTCCATTTTAGTTTCTGTATCAAAATCTTCAATAGAAGCAACCCGGCTTCCGGCAATCGCTTCTGTAATTAAACTCTGTACTTTATCCTGTGATTTCTGAAAGGAAGCCCTTGTTTCTACATCCATTTCTTCGTTCATTACCCTTTTGATTACATCCACAGATGGTTGCATTGTTGCAAAATATTTTCTTGCATCCGGAAGAGATTGCCAGCTTTTTACATAAGCATTATTAGTTCTTCTCTGCTCTTTGAATTGTTCAAAAGTAATTGATGGCTCTACAGGAACCTTTATTTCTTCATAATGTTTCTCCCCATTTGCATCTATAGTTGTTTTGATTTCTACTCTGGTTTGTCCGAGATGTTGTTTTTCATAGATAGAATATAATTCTTCATTGTTTACTTTTAACTCATCATCCAGTTTTTCGTTTTCATCTTTTTTCCACTGCATGAACATCTTCTCGAATTCTTCTGTTCCTTCTTCAAAAGCAGGTTCAGTTTTTTTATAAGCTTCGAGGCTTTTCTGCTCTTCCATAGCTTTGAATGCTTCAAGAGTAAACTCTGGAGCTTTACCCAATTCAATCCCAAGTTCTTCAGAGATAACAGCTTTACTTGCTGCCTGTTCTATCCCTCTATCTGAATATTTAAACATCCTGGGATCGTTCTTAACGAGTTCCTGGACTTCTTTAGTAGAAAACCCATTTTCACTATTCATAGAAATTACTACATTCGAATTGATTATATTTTTTATATCTTCTTTTTTATATTTATCCTGATTAATTATATCTACTATCCCTGTAAAACCACCACCAAAAAAAGCAGTCGGAGCAACTGTCCAAAATGTTTCAACAAAAGTTTCTATACCGATTGCTGCAGCTTCTTTGGCGTCAATAATATCATCTTTAAAAAGATCAGAATTTTCGTCAATTCCTACAGTAATATTGTTTGCAGAAATATCAATAGCACCTTGGAATATCTCTGTGGTGACTTCACCAAATTCCAATCGACCCGCAGACTGTAAAGCCTTTAATAAAGCACCTTTTACCCCCATTTTAACTGCAGAATCAGTAATAACTTTAGTAAGGAATTTTGGAGAACCAAAAAGTTTATTTACACCGGGTATTAATTTAGCTCCAAACTTTTCAAGATAAGCTTCGGAAAGTCCCTTTATCGGTCCTGCTATGCGTGCAAGAGCTCTCTTGGTGTCTTCGTCCAACCCTTTCCCCGGTATGAGCTCTCCGTCTTTCCCTATGGTGTCTGGAGTCTTTATTCTTGATAATGCCAGATATGTATTCCCAGTTTCGGTTTCAGAATAATATAAAGAAGTAGCAAGAGTAATCCCCTGCCCTAAAGCAAAACTTCCTAGAGTAGCTTGCCATTTTGTTACATAGGCTGTTCTGTCTTTATCTGTATCGTATCCAGTTATATAATCATTCATTCCCTTTAAAAGTCCAGCTATAGAAGAGCCATCCTTATCTTCGACTTCACGTAATCTTCTTTGAATATCAGGAATTGGACTTAAATATTCAGCACTTTTAATTTGTCTATATATCTGAGCTGCAGACCCAGTTGCAGCCTTCATTAAAACATTCCCCCTATCATCATAGTTAGGAGGCATTTTGGCCTCAAGCAATGATAACTCAGCAAGGAATTTTTTTTCTTTTTCCGGGCTATAAGGAGATTTAATATACTCAGTTGCAAGTAAATCCATCTTGGTCCCGTACTCACCTTCAGTGTAGGCATCTTTTATATGTTGCCAATTGGAAACAGGAGACTTGTCACCAAAAAAATGTCTTGAATATTGTGGATAATTCTCAATTACCTTACTTACATCTATCCCCAATTCCTGAGCCATCAGATAGCTTGTTGCTAATTCAGAAGCAGCCTTATCACGATCATCTGCAATTTGCAATCTATTTGTGGCAACTGGAGAATTCATAAACTTTCTTAGATTGGGATTTGTATAATTCAAAGGATCATAAATAGGATTTGTTGCAGAATCTACATATCGAGAAAGCTCTACCGTATTGCCTTGAGGCCCCGGAGGTTTATTGTTACTTGAGATATAATCAGATAATGATACTCTCTGATCTATTAAATCACTCACTAAAATCTCCTTGGTCCAGCATTACGTCTTAACTCTTCGTACCGTTCATCCCCAATATTTCTAATTCTTATTTCCTCAAGTTCTTTTTCTGTCTTAGGAATTTCTGTTATACTTTCAAGTTCTTTCAGAACTCCTGCAGTATCACTTAATGGAGTATAAATTGGAGCAAAAACCTTGTTTCCATTTCCATCCCTTGCCATAACATAAGCTGGAGAATCGTAATCTGCTGTATTATCATCTTTTTTTAGCAGATAACCTTCATTCCCTTGTATTTCCACTGGGACAAGGTCTGCCATATTTTTATACCCATCAAATGTAAGAATACTATTTTCAAAAACAGTTCCGACAGGTTTTCCATATGCAAGATTTTTATATTTCTCAAGAGCTCTATCGAAAGGTGTGAATATAACAGATTTTCCATTCGTAGAGACATCAAATACATATTTTTTACCATCAATTCTATAAATCGGCATATAATTTTCATGAAGCTCAACAACATCAGATAATTCCTTCCCGGGGAAATCTTTTTTAGCAATAATTTTTGCCTGTTCATTTAGATATGTACTAAATTCTTCATACTTCCCAGGATCAACATACCTTAAAGGAGCTAATTGGCCAGTAACCAATCTTTTTATAACTCTATCAGAATCTCCTTCAAATCTACTATACCCAAAACCTCTGACATTTTTTTCTACTTGATCTAATTCTTTAAGGATAGATTTATCTGTATACATTGCTATAAGATTATTATATCTATCATTCATTTGTGGAACAGTCAAAGGTGAGTCAACACCAGCCCCTTCTTCTATCATTGTTCGGAGCGCAGTTACTGCCATCCCATATTTAGCCATATCTATGTTTCCATCTTTATCTTTAAATTTGTTCATTTCTCCACTAGTGGCTAAAGACTTAATTAAAGATTTTATATTTGAATTTTCAAAATCTTTCGCATAATCCATAACACTTTTAAATTCTTCATTACCTATATCTCCTGCCTTAATTGCATTAGCAGCATATATTCTTGCTTCTGGAGCAGTTATTTTTTCCATTGCTAAATCATCTTTTAACCTATCTGCTACTGCTATTGCATATTCTTTTGCTGGATCTATAACTTTGCCAGTTGGCATTGGAAGTTTAAGAAGTTTTGCTGCTTTCTGGTAATTGTCATTACCCATAGAAAATTTTGATTTCTGTAATAATTCTTTTAATTTTTCAGGATGTTTAACATTATTTTGAGCATCATAATCTTTAATAACTACATCATAAAATTCATCAAAAACAGCTTTTTGTTCTGCCTCTGTGTATCCATTAAAAATATCTCCAGACTTGTTCCAAGTATCTCTCATATTATTTTCTGTAATACCTGGGTATTTCCCATCTCTTACTTCTGTTTTAAAAGTATCAAAATCTCCACCATTTGCTCTAAATTCCATAAGTTTCTCAAAATTTTCACCATATTGTTGTGATTCTGCTGTTCTTGTTCGATAATCATCATCTATTAATTGTTTCTTCAAAGCAGTCCTATCTCTTTGGCTCAAGACTATACTCCGGCCACCTTCCATCACAGGTGTCTGATTTTCCATTATTCTATTTATCCCTGTTTCTACAGGAATACTATTACCTTTATCTTCACTCATGCCTGGTTCATTTATACTATAAGCAGATTCAGCACCAACTTGAGTACCACCCTCCATTAAAGGATTACCTGCTTCATCTAAAACTGGTGTCTGTTTTACTACATTGTATTTATAATCTGGGTCATCAAGAGCTGCAATCGATTCTTCTATTGGCATTTTATATAGTTGATCCTCAGCTATACCTAAATCAATTGCCTTATTTGCTTTTGCTATTTGTAAAGCTGCACCAGCTTTATTAAAAATCGCGTTAGGGCCAACAGAATTATCGTAAATTATTTTATTTACTTTTGTTCTATCTCTATTTTCTATAGCATTCGTTACTCTGATATTATGACTTTCTATTAATTGATTTTTATTTGCTGTTATTGTATTAGTAAATAAACTATAAGCACGGTCTTCTGAATTATCAAGAAGCATGGCTTTTATCTGTCTTTTAACTGATTTACTTACTTCTAAATTATCAATATTTTCTCTGTATCTATTAAGTATTCCATCATATTTCTCTGGGAAAGAAGCAAGATCTTCATTCTGTAATGAAGCGATTTCCTGATCAAATTTTGTAGAAAACTTATCATATTCTCTTCCAGCTATTGCAGCATTGTTCTGCTGCATCACCCCCGCAACTGTCCTGCCTATATTGGCAACTCCGTTTAACATTGTAGCAAATAGAGCAAGGGAGTTAGGCCTTGTGTCCATTGGCTTCCTTATAGCCTCACGTATTTGAATAGGTTTTTGTCTCGCTTTTAGAACCTCTATTTCCTGAGGCCTTAAAGAACTTTTATCATCTAATCTGTTATTTAAATTATAAACCATTCATAACTCCATTTAAGTGAAAAGATGATAAATTTTATCACCAATATCAGTAGCTGCATCATGTATTACATCGCCTGCAGTAGTAATTGAATCATACATTGCATCACCTATATCAGAAAATATATTATCGCTTTCTTCGCCTTTATCAAT
>Ga0190313_1000959_pt1 | contig 16072 bp, 14 predicted proteins | sample 4870071011_MG_FD_169989 | JGI IMG/M metagenome (GOLD analysis project Ga0190313, IMG submission 169989) | Hydrothermal vent sediment bacterial communities from Southern Trench, Guaymas Basin, Mexico - 4870-07-10-11_MG | ecosystem: Environmental > Aquatic > Marine > Hydrothermal vents > Sediment ...
TTTTCCACATTATCAATTTTACCATTAAATATCTTATAAATATTAGATTTATTTTTAATTAAAAAAATGATTGTAAAAATTTTTTATTTTCGCGAATCAAATATTTAAACAATTTTCGAGCCTTTGTTATTACCATATTAAATAAATATCTTTATTATCATCCATATTGCTGCTATTAAAATTACATAAACAAATATTTTTTTAAGATTCTCTGTTTTTACTTTTGTTGAAAAATGGGAACCTATTATAGAACCCAGGGCAGCAAATGTAGCCATAGTTATATTGAATTTCCAATCTATACCTACACTCAACCCTTTACCTATAAATCCTGTTGTTGCTGAAAATAAAACCATGATAGAATTTGTTGCAAAAGCCAATCGCATAGGCATATTCCCTAAAATAATTAATAGTGGAACAATTAATCCTCCACCTGAAATTCCTACCATTCCAGCTATAAATCCTATGAAAAAAACAGAAGGTATTACTATTAAAATTGGGATTTCATATTCATAATCGCAACATTTTCTTTTTAATATGGGGCCAAATTTAAAATTTAAATTTTTCTTTTTTCTTGAAATTAAAAATGCAGATATTAACAATAAAGTCGAAAATATAATTTTTAGTACTATAACACTAACCTTTGCTGAGATAAATCCACCTAAAAAAGAACCACTTGCAACGGATAATATCATAATTATCCCTGTATACCAATCTATTAATGCTTTCTTATGATATATTAACGTCATTATAAAGCCTGAAACCATTAATATAAACAAAGAAGCTGAAGCTGCTTGATGATAAGGGATACCATACGCCAGAAATATTGGAACAAAGAATTCTCCTCCACCTTTTCCCAACATAGATAAAATGATGGTTATAAAAAATAAAAGAATTCCGAGAAAAATCATCATATCAACTCCTTACTATGATATATGTTCTTCACCAACTTCTATTAAATCTTTAATATGTTCATCATCTAAAGACTATCGTATGAATTTTCCTTCTCTTTTTGCTTTTACAACTTTATACCGCCTTAATATTTTTAATTGATGAGGACATGTAGACTGATTTAATTCAATAATTTCGCATTTATTCTTGACACATTTTTCATTATCTAACAAAGTATGTAAAATCTTTAATCTTGGTTGGATCAGCAAAAATTGAGAAAAATTTTGCCATGTCGTAACAATAATCATGATCATGCTTTAATTCTGACATTTCTGATTTTTTAGGCATAATTCCTCTTCCAAAATAATCAATTCACATATGAAAAAATGTTAATATGAACATAATAATAATTATTATATAATTTACCCTTTATGTCAACAAGCTTATTCTCCGTTTTTCAGGGATTAAATTTATATAACACACAAAAAAAGAAAAAATTGATTTAGAGAATACATCCTATTTTTATTAGAGTGTCTAAAAAGTCTTAATGCCAAAGAAATTAGAAATTTTTTTAAAGGAAAATCAAGGAAAAATCATTTCTGGCATCTAAAGATAAATAAAGTTTTTTTACCAAATTTTTTATCCTTTGTAGTATATGTAAAACCAAACTCTTTTTTATAAAAAGTAGTTTTAACAATATCTATTCTGGATTCCTTACAAGGTTTTATAATATTAGCGTTAATACTTGCATGTATTTTATACAATTGAAAATTATTATATATCCAATTAATCAATTCATTATTTATTTTTCTAAAATTTAATCAATTTGCTCTATAGGATATTGTTTGAAATGAAGGAGCTTCATCTATTCCAATTAATCTTAAAAATTTAGGATGTTCAACAAATAATTCTTAGACTTTTCTGTATAATTTCTTAGCCATTTTTAACAACATTAAAATTTTAAGTATGGCTTTATCTGTATATTTTTTTCTTCTAAAGTAATATTCTAATTCTTTAAAAAAATATCTATAATATTGAAAATAAATAAGAATTCTTTTTTTACAAAAGAAGTATTGATTTCTCTCTTCTTTTATTCCATTGAATTGAGAACTCCTTTCCATTGTTTTTCGGTTCAATTCAATGTTTCTACGTTGAATCAAGGAGTGCCTTTTTTATTTTTTACTTTTTAGACACTTTAAGTATAATTAAAAATCAAAAGATAGTGTACAATAAACAAAGAATATAGGAATGAGCACAAAAAAAGCAGTCTCAAGATAAAGTACGGTACTTTGAAACTTTAAAACCTCTAGTAAATGTACTAAGTGGTGATGAAATATTTCCATCTACTGTATCAAAGGTAGGTAAAAAATTAGATTAGAAAGTAGAAAAGTCTTTAAACAGTCCTATTGAAGAAGAAATATCACTTAGAAAGCTACTGTATAGAAGAGTAATGTAATATCGGGTAAACATAGAAAAGGGATAGAAGCGGCCGTAAAGAGATTGTTTTTGGGATATAGCTGGAAAATGTGTTATGTACACTTTGTAAGGAATGTACTTATCCAGCGGAACGCAGGAAAAGAATAAAGACAACGAACATATTGAAAAAAGTAAGTAAGGTATTTTTACAGCATTTATTGTACACTACCTTAGACATAAATTGATTTCAATACTCAAATACAATAAAAAGCCACCATATTGCCAGGATAGTCCTTTTACACCTTTAATCTTTGATTTTGTAGCTGTTGATGATTCTAGTACGAAATACTTTAAAGAAATACATGGTGAATATGAATAAAAATAAGGCCGCATTAAGCGGCCTGTTTTTACATTATTATTCTCTTTTATATTGACTTTTTACATTTTCCATTCTTAGTTCTTGTAGTTCTTTCTTCATCTTTTCATATTCTTTCTAGCTAATTTCACCTTCTACTATAGAGTAAATTCAACTGTTAATTTTCTATACCGCTTATTTACCAAAAAAAAACACCCCTGAATAATGGAAAAAGATAGAATAATCGGGGTGTTTTACTTTATAGATATTTTAAAAAGCTATAAAGGGCATAATTTTCACAACAAACAAACTTATATATGAAGATTATCATTCACTTTTAACTTTAATACAATCAATCTAAGTTTATCTGGCACATCTAATTTGTGAGCATTGTTTGGAGGTATTATAACAATTGTACCTTTTTCTACCTCTATTTTTTTAGGATTTTTGATTGCTTTTCCTCTAAATTCTCCACTTGAAACTTCAACTTCAGATTCCAAATCTTTTCCATAAGAAAGAACAGCATTACCCTCTAAAATTATATAAACATCAGTAAAATTTAGATGCTTCTCAGGTTCTCCAGTAAAACTTATCAACTCTGAAATTTTAATATGATTTTCAGAATAAATGCTTATGTTCTCATTTAAAAAATTGTCAAATATATCCTTGTAAATTTTTACTTCTTCCATTTAAGTCACCTCAAAATAGTTTTTTTAATAATCTAAAAATATATGAACTAAAAAATACTAAAAAGATTAATACTATAAAAGTAATTGAAATTGGTCTTGTAAAAAATGGTATTAAACTTCCATTAGTTTTAGTAAGCCCTACTCTTAAATTATTTTCTATCATTGGCCCTAAAATTATACCCAAAATCATAGGTGCAAGTGGTACATCAATTTTTTCAAATAAATAACCTATCAAACCAAAAATCAACATAATGTAAATGTCAAAATAGCTGTTTCTTATTGCATAAGAACCAATAATTGAAAAAATGATAACTGCTGCAAGAACAACAGAAGTTTTCATTTTTAAAAAATAAGTATATGCTCTTATTCCAAAATAGCCAACTATAACTAATAAAAATTGAATAAGAATAGCTATAAAGAACAAACCATTAACAAGATCCCCATTTTCTTGAAAAATCAAAGGACCTGGTCTTAAACCATACATTAACATTGCTCCCAATACAATTGCTGTAATTGTATCTCCTGGTATTCCAAAAACCAAAGCAGGAATCCATGTACCACCTAATGCTGCATTATTAGCACTTGTTGGTGCAATGACTCCTTCAACTACTCCTGTACCAAATTCATCTGATTTTTTAGATGTTTTCTTTTCAACACCATATGATACCCAAGCTGCTATATCAGCACCTGCTCCTGGCAATGCTCCAACAAAAGTTCCAATAACTGCTGATTTTATCACAACAAAAAACTTTTTTATCATAATTTTAAAAGCTGTTAAAAGTGAAGGTTTAATTTTCTCATTTATTGCCGGTAATTCCAAATCTTTTTCAGTACCTTGAACCCTTTTTAAAACTTCTGAAATACCAAACAATCCAATCATTGCCGGTATAAATCCAATTCCATCCATTAGTTCTATAGTCCCAAAAGTAAAGCGAGGATAACCAGTTGTAATATCCAATCCAATAGTTGAAATTAAAAGTCCTAATAATGCTGATGATAATCCTTTCATTAAATTACCTCTGCTCAATACCGCACTCATACTTAAACCAAATATACCTAACCAGAAATATTCATAATTAGTAAACTTTAATGCTAATTTTGCAAGAGGTGGAGCTACCAAAATCAATAATAATACTCCTATAATCCCACCAGTTGCTGAACAAATTAAATCAAGTGATAATGCCAAAGCTCCTTTACCCTTTTTGGTCATTTCAAAACCATCTAAAACTGCTGCACCTGAAGCTGGTGTCCCTGGAATTCTAAGAAATGTTGCTGGAATATCTCCTGCGAAAATTGAAGAAAAAGAAGCGCCTAAAATCATTGCTAAAGCAGTCAAAGGTGGCATATAATAAGTAATTGGAATAATTAATGCTACTGCCATTGTTGCTGTTAATCCAGGCATTCCACCAACAAATATTCCAAAAAACATCGATAATAAAAGCGGTATCAAAACATTAGGGTGAAGTGCAGTTAATAAATAAGTCATAGCTTGTCACCTCTTTTTCAAAATGGGAAAAACTTTTGAGGAAATGGTATTAAAAATATTTTTTCGAAAATTATCACAATAATTATGGTTAATATCAAAGAATAAAGCATAGATTTAAAAATTTTAATCCCAAATAATGACATCATAATTGTCGAAAACACAAAAGTTCCAATTTTAAATCCAATTAAATTAATTAACGGAACATAAAAGCTAATTCCAATTATTACCGCAATAACTCTTACAAGACCTTTTTTTGTAACTTTCTCTACAGAATTATTTGATTTAGATGTTTTCAAAATTAGTAACGAACGAATTATAAAATACAAACCAAAAATCAATAAAAGAAAAGAAATTAAAAAAGGAAAAAACTTTGGTCCAGGAAGTCTATTACCTCTCACAACAAATTCAGGAAAATTTGAACCATAAATAAATACAAATATACTTATTATTACAAGAACTATACCATAGCTCAAATCCTTTACTTTCATAGTAAACCCTCCTAATCCCCCCCTTTTAAAAAAAGGGGGGGAATTAATTACTTCATTATTTAATATATCCACCTATTTTAAGTACTTCTTTCCAGACCTGATCTTGTTCTTTTACAAAGTTATAAAATTCTTCTGACCCTCTCCAAGTCATACCAAATCCATTTTTATTCATGAATTCCTTGAAGGAATCTGAATTATATATCTTCTTTAAAGCTGTTTCTAAAATTTGAATAATCTCTTTAGGAGTACCTTTTGGAACAGCTACACCTCTCCATGTTCCTGCAGACCAATTTACTCCTTGCTCTTTTAAAGTTGGAATATCTGGAAATCTAGGATCACGTGAATCAGCCATAATTGCTAATGCCTTCAATTGTCCTGATGAAATTTGGGACCATGCTTCTGGAATACTACAAGTAAGTACATCAACATGTCCACCAAGAAGTTCTACTATTGAAGGTGCTGCACCTTTTGATGGAACCCAAGTAACATAATCAGGTGAAATTCCTACTGCATTTAACATTCCAATCCTTGATAAATCCCAAACTGATCCTACTCCAGAACCTGAAAATAAGTATTTTCCCTTATTCATTGCTATATCTACTAGTAATTCTGTTACACTATCCCATGGAGCATCTGCTTTCACAATAACACCAGCAGGATCAGTATTAAGCTGTGCAACATAATCGAAATTTTCATAAGATAAATTAGTTAAACCCAACCAATGCATTGTAGCAAGCTCAAGAGTCACAAGCGTTAAAGTATAACCATCTGGCTTTGCATAAGCACCTGCAGAATGACCAACTGCTCCACTACCACCTGTTTTATTTACTACTACAAATGGAACTCCAAGCTCTTTTGATAATTCGTCTGCAAGAAATCTTGCTAACCTATCAGTTCCGCCACCTGCGCCCCATGGACAAATAATAGTTACAGGTTTACTTGGATATTTTGCCGCAAATCCCCCAATAGTAAATGCTACTAACAGAATGACTAATAGAAACTTTTTCATAAAAAACACCTCCTTTTTAAGATAGACTTTTTTGAATTTATTTTTTCTAATTTCGTTGGTAACTTATTAACTCAAATAACACTAAGATTTACCTCAAAAGTCTTTCCTCGCTCTTTTCATAAACATCTAAAAATGTCTCTAAATCTTCCCATGTAGGTAAAGGTTCCATATCACCTTTTAATGAAACAGTAATCGCTCCAGATGCATTTGCATATCTAAGACAATTTTTTAAAGAATATCCCTTCAACAATGCTGATAAAAAAGTACCATCAAATGAATCACCAGCTCCAATTTCATCTTCTACTTCAACTAAAAACGCATTATATTCAATAAAGTTATTTGTTTCTATCTCGAAACAAATTGAGCCTTCCTTCCCTTTCTTTACAATAATCAATTCAGCGTTTTTCGCAATCATTTTTAATTTACTTATACTCTCATTTAAATTTTCATTAAATAAAAATTTTAAATCTCCAAGCCCTGTAAAAAGTATATTTGCACTTTCAATAAAAGGTTTTAAAACTTCAAAAGCTCTATCTTTGGCTTTTAAAAGATTTATTCTAATGTTTGTATCAAAAACAACTTTAACATTCTTTTTCTTACATATCTCAATTGCTTTTAAAGCTGCATTTCTACAATTCTCACTTAAAGCAGGTGTTATTCCACTTACAAAAAACATCTCTGAACCATCAAAAATTGTTTCCTCAATATCTTTTTCGGAAATGTAACTAGCTGCTGAATTTTTTCTATAATAAAACACTTTTGTTTTATTTTGTATTGGATAACTTCTCTGAACAAAATAAATTCCAGTTGGATGTTCAGGGTCAACTTTAATATATTTTGTATTAACTCCTTCAGATTTTAAAGTTGAAACAATCAACTCTCCAAATGGATCCGCACCTACAGCTGAAATAAAAGCTGTCTGTATTCCTAAGCGTTGCATTTGAACTATTACATTTCCTTCAGATCCAGCAACATGTCTTTCAAATAAATTTTGATATTTTAAAGGTCCCTTTTCTTTTGGATTCATTTGAATCATTATTTCTCCCATCCCAATAATTTTCATCAATAACACCACCTATTATGCTAAATAATTTTCAAATCCCAATTTAATCATCTCATTTCTCATTTTCTCTTCTATACTTTCAGTTCCTTCTAAAGACATAGGAAATTTAGGAACTCCAGAATCTATACCTCTAAGTTTTAACATTATATGAACACTTAAAATACTCTTTGTTAATCGAATAACCTGTCTTAAAGCATTGATTTTTCCTTGAAGCAAAAATGCTTTTTCAAATTCCTTGTTTTTAACAGAATTATAAAGCTCAACAACTACCTCTGGAAAAGCATTTGCCAAACCACTAATTACACCTCTGGCACCTAGCGGAATTGTAGGAATAATAAATGTTTCACTTCCAGAAATATAAGTGAAATCATCAATTCCTACTTCATTTTTTACCCTATAAAAATATGAAAGATCAAAAGTACTATCTTTTATACCAATTAAACCTATGTCTTTTAACTTTTGAACGGTCTCAATTTCAATCATTAATCCTGATGTGTTTGGATTATTATATAGAAAAACTGGAATGTCTACTTTAGAAACTAATCTTTCAAAAAATCTAATAATTTCATCCTGAGAATACTTGTAATAAAACGGTGGAACTGCTGCAACTGCTTGAGCACCAGATTCTTTTGCATGCAATGACAAGTCAATTACATCATCTAAACTAGTTGCACCAACATGAACTATAACAGGAAGTTTACCATTAAGCTGATCTACAGCTATTTCTACAACACGCTTTCTATCTTTTAAAGACATTGCAGGACCACTTCCATATGTTCCACATATAAATAAGCCGTGAACTTTATCCGATAAAAATTGAATCAAATTTCTAAGTTTAAATTCATGAACTTTTCCTTCATTATCAAATGGTGTAAGTAATGGTGGAATTATTCCACCAATATTCTTAGCCATAATTTCCCTCCTATACTAAAAAAATTAAAATTTTAAATACGATAAGCTTTTACGTGAATCAATTAATTTATTAAGTTCATCTTCACCCCCCTTAATTGCCAAAACCGTAAATAAGATATCTATTATAGACATTTGAATGTATCTTGAAATCAAAGCATCTGTTCTCATACTTATCTCATTTACACCTATCTCAAAAACAATATCAGAAATTTTACCTAATAAAGATTCTTTATTACTAGTTATTGAAATCAATTTAGCTTCTTTCTTGTCTTGTAAAGGTGCAACAACATCTTTAGACTCACCTGAATAAGAAATTGCAATCACACAATCAGTAGGTTTCAATTTACTTAAAACCATAGCGTTAAAATGAGAATCTTCCGAAAAAAAAACCTCTTTATCAACAACCGAAAATCTAAAAGCTGCATACTTTGCAACAGCCGCCGAAGCCCCGTAACCTAAACATAAAATTCTATTTGCTTCTAAAATAATGTTAGAAGCTTTATCAATTAAATCTCCAGGAATACTCTTAATATTGTCATGAAAAGCACGTATTATGTTACTCAAAAACTTATTTTTCACCTCTTCAACTGTGTCATTGATGAAAATATCTTTATAAGAATGAAGAATTGATTTACCAGATAAATCACTAGCAAGTGAAACTTTAAATTCGTGATAACTTTTAAATCCTACATCTCTATAAAATTTCACTACCGTAGATTCGCTTTTAAGACCTACCGCTCTTGTAAGCTGTGAAATAGACATTTTAATAACACTTTCAGGATCTTTTAAAACTAAATCTGCTAATTTCTTACCTGATTTTCTCAAATTATCATAATTAGATTTTATTCTTTCAAATACAGATAATTCATCCTTTAACATAAAACCACCTCTAAAAAAATTTTTTCTCTTTTCTTAAATTATAATTCTTTTAAGCATAAAATTCCAAATGCAATATTTTGTGTTTTACAGCAATTAGACACTTTTACAAGCAATTACAATCAAATATATTCTTTTTTTAAAAAAACAAAAAGAAAAAAATTTTTTCTTTTTTACATTTATACGTTCAAAAAAATTTAATACTTTACAAATTGAAAATGGAATTATTTGGAATAAAAAATAGTTGCAGTTAATTAGAAATTTTATAAAAGTTAGTTCATATAACTTACTCAATATAACTCATTAGATTACATAAAAGCACTGTAGAAATAATTATTTATCAACTTGCTAATAAATTCCTCAAAAACAAGAATTTTAATACTAATTTAAAATTTGTTTACAGTTAAATCCAGAACCAACTTGTTTAAAAAATTATGCTATAATGAGGTAAATTTAAAAATCTAATCGAAAAGGAGGGTTGTCCAATGAGAATAAGAATATCTAAATCAAGAAAACTAAATATCTATTTATTGGGCAACCTTTCCGGGGTTAAAATGCTACGCAAATAGTTCTTAATTTATTTTTGATATAAAGAACTCCACGGGTTGTCCACTCGTGGAGTTTTTTTATTTAAAGGGGGTAAACACATGAACAATTTCCATTTAATTGGTAAATATATGAAAGGTAAAAGATTAATATACTTTTTTGCAATTTTATCAACTATTGTATCTTCAATAATTACAGTAATCTTACCACTTATTATCAAAACAACAGTTGATTCTATTATTGGTCAAAAGCCAATAGAATCAAAGTGGATTAATTATATTTTCTCTTTATCTCATTTCCAAGATACTGTATCTGGAAAGCTATTTATTGCCGCTTTAATTATAATTCTTCTAAGCATTTTTAACGGTGTTTTCATGTATCTTAGAGGAAGGTTTGCAAGTGAAGCATCTGAAACTCTTTCAAAAAGACTAAAAGATGAACTTTACTCCACAATATTAAAATCAGACTACTACTTTTATTCTAAATACCAATCTGGTGATATTATTCAAAGGTGTACATCTGACGTTGAGACTGTGAGAAATTTTGTTGTTAACCAGTTTGTTGAAATAGGAAGGACAATATTTTTAACAGGAATGATTACATACGTCATGATTAGCATGAATTTGAAAATGGCTCTAATATCAATGATTACAATTCCAGTGTCATTCCTACTTACATACTATTTTTTTAAAAAGGTTCAAAAACAATTTAAACTTGCAGATGAGGCAGAAGCAGCACTTTCGACAGTACTGCAGGAAAATATAACAGGAGTTCGAGTGGTAAAAGCTTTTGCAAGGGAAGATTATGAAAAAGAAAAATTTAATAATAGAAATCGAAAATATAGGAATCTTGATTTTAATTTAGGTTTGACTTTTGCAAAATTCTGGTCATTATCTGACCTTATTAGCTTAACTCAAATATTAATAGTTATCGTTATTGGTTCATATTTTGCAATAAGGCAGGAGATAACTATTGGTACTTTAGTTGCATTTTCAAGTTATATTGGAATGCTACTATGGCCTATAAGACAATTGGGAAGAATTTTTTCTGACCTTGGTAAAATGAAAGTTTCACTAAAAAGGATAAATGAGATATTAAGTGAAGAAAAAGAAGATGTGGAATCAGGACTAAGCGATATTAAATTAAAGGGTGACATTGTTTTTAAAGATGTCTGGTTTGGATATACAAAAGATAAGCCAATTTTAAAAGGTGTATCTTTTAAAATAAAACACGGACAAACAGTTGCATTTTTTGGCTCTACCGGTTCTGGTAAAAGTACTATTATATCATTGCTTTTAAGATTATACGATTATGATTCAGGTTCAATTACAATTGATGGAATTGAATTGAAAAATATATCGAAAAAAACTTTGAGAAAAAATATAGGTGTTGTTCCACAGGAAGCCTTTCTTTTCTCAAAAACTGTAAAAGAAAATATTAAAATCACTAAAATTAGAGCAAAGGAAGAGGAAGTAATAGAATCTGCAAAAATTGCTGCAGTTCACGACGACATTACACAATTTGAAAATTCATATGAAACACTTATAGGTGAAAAGGGAGTTACTTTATCAGGTGGTCAAAGACAAAGATTAACTATTGCAAGAACTATAATAAAGGAATTTCCTATTTTAATTTTTGATGATTCTTTAAGTGCTGTAGATACTGAGACAGAAGAGAAAATAAGGCAAGAACTTAAGGAAAAAAGCAAAGAAAGAACAACAATATTGATTTCGCACAGGATTTCTAGTGTTAAAGATGCTGATTTAATAATAGTTCTTGAAAAAGGTGTTGTTACAAATATTGGAACTCACGAAGAATTAATAAATCAAGAAGGTCTTTACAAAAAAGTATGGAAAATACAATCTCTTATCAAAAAAGAAGCTGAATAGACAGTGCGAGGTGAAAGAATATGGCACAAGAAATAGAATTTAAATCAAAAATAAATTTTAGACTCTGGAAAAAGTTTATAACATTTATCCTTCCATATAGATATCATTTGTTTGGTTTAATTACTGTAATGCTTATAGTCGGTGCAATAGATGCAACTTTTCCGTATTTAACTAAATATGCAATTGATAATTACGTTGTACCAAAATCCTTGCAAGGATTTCACAAATTTATCATAATTTTCTTAACTATAATTGTTATCCAGGCTATAAACTCCTTTTTATTAATCTACTTTGCTGTAAAAATAGAAACGCATCTTGCTCATGACATTAGAAAGGCAGGATTTGAAAAATTACAAGAATTATCACTATCTTTCTATGATACAACTCAGACTGGATTTTTAATGGCAAGATTAATGTCAGATATAAGAAAAGTAACAAATATTCTTGCCTGGGGGTTAATTGATATTATATGGGGTTTTTCAACTATGCTATTTATTTTTATTTACTTATTAATCCTTAACTGGAAACTGGGTCTTTTTATTATTCTTGCTATTCCAGTTTTGTTTCTAATAAGTTTATATTTTCAGAATAAAATTCTCAGGCAATACAGAAAAGTTAGAAAATTAAATTCTGAAATAACAGGTACATTTAACGAAGGGATTATGGGAGCTAAAACAACAAAAATACTTTCAGTTGAAGAGCAACATATTGAAGAATTAAAAGCTCAAACTGAGGAAATGAAAAGATCTTCGATAAAAGCTGCTGTATTATCTTCTACTTATACACCTATAGTTATGAGTATTGGAAGTATTACTACAGCATCAATTATCTATTTTGGCGGAAATTGGGTTTACGCTGGTCTTATTTCCTTTGGTACCCTTGTTGCATTTATTAATTATTCAATACAATTTTTTGAACCAATTAGAGAAATAGCCAGAGTAATCGCTGATTTAGTTTCTGCTCAAGCTGCTGCTGAAAGAGTGCTTGATCTACTTGATACAAAATCAGACATTAAAGATGAAGCAAAAGAAAACGTTGATATTGGAATTCAAGGAGAAATCGAATTTAAAAACGTATTTTTTAAATACAAAGAAGGTGATTATGTACTTAAAAACTTTAATCTAAAAGTCAAAAAAGGAGAAGTAATTGCCTTAGTAGGTGAAACAGGTTCTGGAAAATCTACAATAGTCAATCTTGTTGGAAGATTTTACGAACCTGTCAAAGGAGTAATATATATTGATGGTATTGATTATAGAAATATACCGTTAAAAAAACTTCGCTCAAATCTTGGATATGTACTTCAAACTCCTCACTTGTTTAGTGGAACAGTTGCTGAAAATATAAGATACGGAAGGCTTGATGCAACTATGGATGAAATAATAAATGCAGCAAAACTAGTTAATGCACATGACTTTATAATGAATCTTGAAAATGGATACAATACAGATGTAGGAGAAGGCGGTTCAAAACTATCAACTGGTCAAAGACAGTTAATTTCTCTTGCAAGAGCTGTAATTGCCAATCCAAAAATTTTCATTCTTGATGAAGCAACATCTTCTGTTGATGCATACACAGAGCATTTAATTCAAGATGCAATAATGAAAGTTTTGTATGGAAGAACAAGTTTTGTAATTGCCCACAGGCTATCTACTATAAGAAATGCACATAGAATTCTGGTGATAAAAGATGGAAAAATTTTGGAAGATGGAAATCACGAAAAACTAATGAAAAAGAGAAGCTATTACTATAATCTCTATATAAAGCAATTTGTCGAAGAAAAAGGAAAACAGCTTCTTGGAGAGTACGAAACATAAAAATTTTCTTTTATAAACTACAAATCCCCCAAATTGAAGATAAACATTTTCATTTGGGGGATCTTTTATTAATTAAAATCAAAAACTTCTAATTAATCTTAAATCTATTTCTTCCCTCTTTTTTAGCATCAAGCATAGCATTTCTAGCATTTTCAATTACTTCCTCTTCTCCAAGTTCAGTATAAAACTTTGAAACCCCTATGGAAACTGACATATTTATGATTTTACTGTCAAATTCAACAGGATTTTTCATCCTTTCTAAAATCTCCTGAGTTAAATTTTTGATAAAACTTAAATCTTTTTCTTTGATAATAACCATAAACTCATCTGCTGCAATTCTAATTACATCACTTTTAATTGAATGTTTTTCAAGTACCTCTTTTATTCTCTTTGAAACTTCAATCAAGACAAAATCACCAGCCTTTCTGCCATAATTTTCATTGATATCTGCAAAACGATCAATATCTACATCAAGAATATACCCTCCATCAAGATTTTTCAAAATTTTCATTACTTCACCATTTTCCATTTCTTTCATAAATCCACCTCCATCTAAATAATTTAGTATAAGATTAATTTTTGGAAAAACATTTACATAAATTCCATTTTTCCTGTATTTTGTTGGGGATATGTGAAATATTTTTTTAAAAGCTCTTGAAAATTGTTCATATCCTGAATAACCGTATTTTAAAGCTATATTTAAAATACTATCATTTGTAAAAATTAAATCTTTTGCAGCTAATGACATGCGTCTTTTAATTATATATTCCTTCACAGTTAAACCAAACAAATTCTTGAAGATTTTAGAATAAAGCGACACTGACATATTGGCATTTTTAGCTATATCTTCAAGATAGATATCTTCAAGCAGATTTTTTTCTATGTAATCTATCGAACTTTTAATACAATCAATAACTTTATTATTCACACTTATCACTTCCTTTTAGATTTTCTAAAAATATTATAAACAAATTTTCAAATATAAATATGACTTTTTTTACACAATTTATGTTATCCAGCATTATTTGAAAATTAATAAAAAACACTATAATAATATTTTTTAATCTGCAACTACCACAAATAGGTAGATGCAAAAAGTTTAACAAAATTATATAAAAGTATTGACAAGCAATAAAAAGCAAGTTAAAATATTCGTGAAAATAATCACGTTATTTTTTTCACAAGAATAGAGGGGGTAACATGACAATAAAAATATGTATGGGAAGCTCCTGCCATTTAAAAGGATCATACGAAATAATAGAAAAGATTAAAGATATGAATATTAAAAACTTAAAATTAGTTGGTTCTCTTTGCTTTGGAAAGTGTAGTGATGGAATTAATTTAGAAATAAATGGAAATATTATTTCAAATGTCTCTCCAGAGAATGTTCAGGAGAAAATTAAAAAATTTTTAGAAGAAGGCGTATAAAATGGAGAAATTTATTATTTCAAACGAAGCAAATTGTAAATATTGCTACAAATGTTTAAGAAATTGTCCTGTAAAAGCTATTTCTTTTTCAAATAGTAAATCTAAAGTTATTGATGAAGATTGTATATTATGTGGAAAATGTATTGAAATTTGTCCACAAAATGCCAAAAATTACTTACAACAATTTGAAAATCTTAAAAATTTTTTCGGTAGTAAATTTATTGTTTCAATAGCTCCTTCCTTTTATTCGCACTTTGATCTTCCCTTTAAAGTAATATCATTTTTTAAAAATCAAGGTGCAATTGTTAGTGAAACTTCTATTGGTGCTGAACTTGTTTCAAATGAATACAAAAATCTAAAAAATTTTACAATCAGTACCGCTTGTCCTGTTGTAGTCGATTTGATTGAAAAATATTTCCCAGAAAAAATTGAATTTTTAGCACCAGTTGTTTCTCCAGCTATAGCTCATGCAAAGTTCTTAAAAAAACATTTTGGAAATTTTCCAATCGTTTTTATAGGACCTTGTATAGCAAAAAAACGAGAACTTGAAGAGGAATTTGATTTAACACTGACTTTTGAAGAAATAGAAAAATTCTTTGAAATTGAAAATATAAATATTGATGAATTTGATGATGAATTTCCAGATGAACCATATCCTCAAAAAGCTAGGTATTATCCAGTTTCCGGTGGAATCTTAAATACTCTCAATGGAACTTTTGAAAATTTATTACATATTGAAGGTATTCAAAATATAAAAGAGTTTTTTAAGAGATTTGAAACTTTTGAAGGGAATTTTTTTATTGAAATGTCTGCTTGTAATGGAGGATGTATTGAAGGTCCAGCATCAAGAAAAGATATTAGTTTAATTGAAAAAAGACTAAGGTTAATTAAAAATATAAATAAACTTCCTAATGGAAAAACAATTCAAAACGTTGAATTAAACTTGAAAAAAGAATTTAAAAATAAAAAGAAAACAAAAGAATTCACAGAAGACGCAATCGAAAAAGTTCTTATCTCAATTGGAAAAACTGATAAAACAAAAGAATTGAACTGTAGTGCATGTGGATATGATACTTGTAGAGAAAAAGCAATAGCTGTTCTTGAAAAAAAGGCAGAAAAAGAAATGTGTATAACATATTTGATTGATAAAGTTTCTAGTGTAAGTAACATGGTTGTTGAAGAAACTCCAAATCTAATTTTAATTGTTCAAGAT
>Ga0190313_1000961_pt1 | contig 16053 bp, 15 predicted proteins | sample 4870071011_MG_FD_169989 | JGI IMG/M metagenome (GOLD analysis project Ga0190313, IMG submission 169989) | Hydrothermal vent sediment bacterial communities from Southern Trench, Guaymas Basin, Mexico - 4870-07-10-11_MG | ecosystem: Environmental > Aquatic > Marine > Hydrothermal vents > Sediment ...
AAGAAACCACTATGGTTATCTTCACCAGATAAATGGTTGAGACTATGTGGTCAAAACACCATGAGTTGGACACCAGCCAAAGACATAACTAAGAACCACGTAGTAGTAGTTCCAAGAATTAAAGATTCAAATGTGATTATAGATTGTTCCAAGTATGTTAAAGATGTGATAGATATTAACAATGTATTATATCCTATTGGAAGAAATCAAAGTGGTAATGAGTTTCCATTAGTAAATCGTAGAGGAATTCCATCAACTATCAATCCTGACGATTGTTGGTTAAAAATATTTGGATACTATATAGCTGAAGGTTGTAAATCAAAAGAAGATGTACAATTTTGTTTAGGTGTGAAGGACTTAGACATAATCGAAGACATATTAAAGACATTTCCCTACGCAAGAATAGCAAGAGCTGGGAAAAAAGCAATAAATGTGTTTGTAGGTAATAGACCTCTAAGAGATTTGTTAATAAACTTGTTTGGATACTATGCTAAAAATAAGCAAATACCTTTATTCATGCTACAGTTACCTAAAGATGCACTTAGAACATTGTTGTATGCTATGGTTAGAGGAGATGGAATGTTATTTATGCAAAAAGGCAAAATTCCAACAATAGCTTATGGTACAGTAAGTGAAAAATTAGCATTATCTATTTTCCTACTTACTGCAAAGTTGGGTAATCCAGCGTGTATATCTTTTGACTGGAAAGGTAGAAGATGTCATCTATTACATTGGTCTTATATAGGCGATGGAAATAGTCAAGGGAAACCTTGTAAAATAGATGATGATTTCGTTTACCTACCTATAAGAAATATAGAAACTAAAGAATACGAAGGTTACGTTTACAACTTAGAGGTTGAAGAGGATAATAGCTATGTTGTCGAAGGTATTGCCGTTCACAATTGTGATTATCCACCATTAAACGAATTTACCTCACCAGATTTCAATTTCATGTTTAACTATGTCGATAAACAAGCTGTAAAGTGCAACATATACCAGTATTGGCTATTCCACATCTTCACTCCAGACATGCTTGCAGAAATGATTTCCTATGCAATCGATGTTTACAAAAACAGCAAGGATGAATATCAGGAATACTGCACAAAGGCAAGAGAACATACCAAAAACTGGGATTACCACGTTAAATATGTTGAACTGATGAAAGAGCTTAACCTTGTAATTCCAAGAGAACTGATAGATTATGTTAAACATGGCTTGGAGTGGATTACTGAGATAAGGTGATATTAACATGTCTGGAAATAAAATCGTGATTGAGGGAGTTGGGATACCTATTAGGGATTACGATTGTGAAGGTATTTGGTGTTTGGGTAAAGTCAAAGTTAATGGTGTAGAAAAAGATATGTATATAATAGATATAACAGACTTCTTCGATGAACGTGCTCCAATGTGTGCAAGCTATGAAAAAGTTTGTAGTTTAAAAGATATAAAATGTAAACATAGGGTAAATGGTATATGCAAACCCCCTATATACAAATTCAAAATCACCGTTGAGTTTGAGAGGATGAAGTGATTGATATGGTAAGGAGAGACCCTTCAGAAAGCATAATCGACAGAAAGGAAAAATACATAGATTTTACAACGAGCTTAGACTGGATTCATCTCAACTTACTCAGATGGGAGTTCAGATTACCAAAGATAGACCTATCAATCGGTTTCAACCTCAGCTTTAATTTCCTACTTGATTTCTACTTAGCTTTGGATTTACACTTTCCCTTTGAAGAATTCGATTTCGAAATGCCAGACTTCGTTTCTGTGTTGCCAAGAATAGAGAAAGCCAAATACGGTGAAACCAGATACAACGAAAGCATGTACGACCCCCCAGATATAACTGCAAAAGACCTTGCAAGATTCCTCTGGAACATCAGGTATCAAACTACGGAGAAAAGCGTTCCTTCTTATAAAAGACTTAGTCAAGCTCTGAAAAACTACATTGAAACTCACAAAGACATCTTGATAAGTAAAAACATCGCTCCTTACTATGTAGAGGCTATGATTGAAAAGTTGCTTACCGCAGAAGGCAAAACTCTAAACTGTGGTTATGTTGGTTTTTCAGTTGTAGGTGTTGCTAAAGTTGTAAAGAAGACAGAGAGAAGGAAATACATAATGGGATTGAGAAAGCAGAGATGGACGGATGATTACAAAACAGAAAGGAATGTCCCTACAAAGTACCCTTACGAAACCTTAGTCAATTATGCAAGGGTCAATTATGCAAGAGTGCTTCCAGAGGAAAAAACATACAAGGATAAAATACTGAGACCTCTTTCAAAGGATTTGGCTAAGAGGGTAAAGGAGTTCAAGATGAGAGCATCCAAAACTCCAATTACAAAAGGACTTGATGTAGAAGTAAAACCAGAGATAAGGGAGATTACCAAGCACATAACTCCACCTAAGCATACGCTATACCAGAGGGTTTTCTTCCTGCAAAAGAGGGAAAAGATGAAATGGGAAGGTGGAAAGCACCAAGCGAGGTTACAAAACATCATTGAGCATGTTAAACCAGTTTTAGATAAATACGGTGTTCACGGAAACTTCAGACTTGGTTACATAGCCTTTGCCAAAGAATACGTTTACATGCACTACAAACCTCACAGAAAACACAAGCAATGGAAGAGAATTCTTAACGAGGATGATTTAATAACAAAATACAAACGCATGGGTTGTGATGAGCAAATACTCAAGGAGATAATATCAACTGTTAATGCATTCAAAACAGTTGTCGATATAGAAGCATCACAAAAACAGTAAAAAAGTTTTTATAGTGTTATTATCTTGTTATTATCATGGTAGAAGAGAGGAAAGAGGAGAAAATCAGTTCCGATAATGCGGTCTTAAGCGAAACTCCTACTCCAACACCTGCTCAACCACCTACCCAAGTTCCAGAAGAATTCATGGAGTTGCAATCAGAACTGATAAAGCTAAATACGAAACTGGTATTTGCAGTAGCGACATGTGATTGTAGGGAAAGAGATAGCTGTGAAGTATTCGAAAATGCTAAGGAAATAGCAAAAATCCTAAAGAAGATGCAGGATATGATAACAATCACGACAAGACAAAGAGGAAGGGGGAAGAAGAGATAACGGTTAATTTTTTTATATTCTTTCGGTCAATTATACTTATGGTGTCTAAGGGATTTAAAGTTGAGAAGGAAGGCTATATTTTGGAAGTTACCGATGTAGAAAACATAACAGAAAACATCCAATGCGTAGATTACATCGTAAGGAGAGGTAACAGAGAATTAGTAGAGGGATTCATATACATAATGAAGAATCAAAATCCAAATCAGGTCTTTAACAAGCTTCTAACCAAACTTATAAATGCCGTGAAAAGGGTTACCTCAACCTAACATCTAAAAATCCCTCAATTTTACCCCCCATTTTTTTAAAAATTTTTCACCAAAATAAAATTTCTCATCCCTCAGTTTATTTTTATAATTTTCGACAATAGGCTAATTTACCTAATAAGCATTTGTCCATTAACAACCAAAAAATTTCGACAATCGTCCTATTGCATAATCGTTTTATCTTTAATATATTACATAATAATATGTTAAAGGTTAAAGGTGGAGATGAGTTCTACCTTGACCTGTATTATGTTAAGGAGCACTATCTAGAAGAGGTCGTAGGAAAGGATGGGATTGTAAACAAAATACCAGTTACCAAAGCTAGATTTCTAATAAATCCAGATGAAAAATACCTAAACAGGGAAAACGTAGAAGTTGTTGTTCATAGGAGAATAAGGGTTCAGATAATGGAAGTAAACAGGGTTGGGGGAAGAATAGTTGAGCCGAGATTTCTTATAGGCTTACGCTTTGTAGAGGGAAACAAATCAACACCGGTTTTCCACATTATGGTTAAAAACGATGGGGAATTCAGGGAAAGGGTAACCAAGGAGTTGGAATATTATTTAAAAACTGAAAGCCTAATAACATAATAAGGTGGTATAAATGGCAACCGAAGTTGAAGAATTCAATATCAATCCTCAGATAATCGTTCAGGCTTTCGATGTAGAAACTACTCTTGAAGAATTTAGCCTAAAAGACATAGAAGAATTCTACATTGAGTACGGTGGAATAACAGACCCCTTGGGACAGCTATCTACGGCAGTAATGGATTTCATAGAGGATGTTATAGCGACAGCACAATCGGCAATAACCTCTGCCATATCTACATTGGAGAATACGATAAGGGGTATTGTAAGCAGTCTTGAAACTGCAATAAAATCGGCTATAGATAGCGTTCAATCGGCAATATTAAGTGCTATAAGTGGAATTCAGGCAACTATTCAAAGCATATCTTCAGCCATACAAAACCTACCCTCTGTTATATCATCCACAATCCAGTCAGCAATACAATCTGTAATATCTTCAATTCAAAGTGTTATCTCTCAAATCCAGTCAGGATTTCAGTCTGTAGTAGGAGCGATTCAAAACATAACATCGACAATCCAGAGCATCTTTCAGAGCGTAGTTTCACAAATCCAAAGTGTGGTTTCACAAATTCAAACTGGATTTCAATCGGTAATATCAACCATACAGGGTTTATTTACAAACATTCAGCAAACCTTACAGAATCTTGCAACCAATATAACTACAACAATTCAAGGAGTAATTACGCAAATTCAATCTGGATTTCAGTCTATAGCAACAACCATACAAAATATATTTACCAATATACAACAAACCCTGCAAAACCTAATTACTAATGTAACTTCAACAATCCAAAGCATAGCTTCGACAATTCAAACGGGATTCCAGTCTGTAATTACAAACATTCAGGGAATATTTACAAATATTCAAACATTCTTCCAAAATGTAATTACTCAGATAATCACATCATTTCATGGATTTTCTCAGACTTTACAATCGATGTTTTCACCGGTTATAACAGCCATTGACTGGATAAGAGAGCAAGTAGGTAGGATTCCACAGCTACCGTCATTGATTTGGGAACACATAAAACCGTTTATCCAGCCTCTAATAGACACAATAAAAGACATTCCATCAAAAATGGTTGAAATCAGCAAGGCATTTCAGGGATTCATCAATCCTCTGGTAGGTATAGGACAGTTCTTCGACCAGATTAGACAGAAGTTCATAGACTTCATAACTTCTGCTTACGAATGGTTCTCCAATGCCATAAACTGGATAACTAAGGGATGGCAAGGCTTTGTAGATTGGATTAGTAAGATTCCAGAGCACATCCAGAACTTAGGTAGTTACATTTACGAGAATGCAATTAAGCCTTTACAGGATTGGTTTAACGAGCATGTAACTAAACCTTTAAGCGAAGCATTCAAACCAGTTACAGATTTCTTCAAAGGAGTATGGGAAGAACTTGTTAAGAGATGGGAAGGTTTTGTAGCAGACCCGATAGGTTCTATTTCGACATTCTTCAAAGATGTTTGGAATGCGATATCTGGTGCTATATCGTGGTTTGTTACAAAAGTAACAGAATTCTTAGGTGGATTGGCAAACACGGTAGTTGATGTAGTTAAAGGCATAACTACAAACATATTTAACGCAACTACATCTTTCTTATCCAGTATTGCAAAAGGGGTTGTATCCGGTTTCTGGAAGACACTTACAGGGATGATAAATGCATCAAAATCGCTATGGGAGCAAGTAGGTAAATTCTTATCAGGTATAATCGAAAAAACATTTGAAACAGTATATAAAAATGTAGCAGAACCCATTGAGAAGGCAGTAATGGATTTAATAAAGAGAATAACAAGTGGAGAGGGAAGGGGACAAATAGTTGAGACTTTTGGGTTATTAGGAGTTGCAATGGTAACATTCATTGGTTCAGAATACCTTGCAAGGGGATTGCAAATAACTCTCAGAAAATTAGCTGGAATTTTCAATGTATATCAAAAGAGATTCACCATAAGGGTAAGAGGAAGGGGGGAAGCAAAGGGAGAACCAGCAGGTGTAGGTGCTGGTGCAAGTGGTGGCGGTGGTGGTGGTTACACATACACCATGACTTTCAATTTAGGATATCCTCTCAGAAAGATAGCCGATGAAATGGAAAAATACTCAAATGAATACAGAAGAGCTATGATTTACGGTATGTCTATCTGGGCTTGTCAGCCGATGACCAGATTGGCTAATTCTCTATGGAGAAATGTTTTACCAGTAGAGCTTCCAACTCTAGCGGAACTTAGAGAGATAACGAGAAGACACATGCCTATAAAGGAGAAATTTGCAGAATTCTTAAACATAATGAGAAGATACCTCTCATTGTACGGTTACAACGATGAGGTAATATCATGGCTAACAACTCCAATCAAAGAACCATACGAAATTAAACCTACAGTTGGGGAATGGTGTATAATTGTAGAAGATAGGTTTGGTCAAAAGAGAAGGATTCCAATATCGTTGCTATATGAAATGCCTACTCCCTCAGATTACGTGAGAATGATGATACACGATATTATAGTTCATCCAGACTACTTCATACAGATAATGCAGATGAAAGGTTATAATGCGGACAACGCTATGATGTATTACCTCTTACACTACAGATATCCTACCTTAGAAAAGTTATGGGAGTTCTATTGCAGAGCTAAGGCTAACATGCTCTGGATTGACGACAAAGTGTTGCCTTATAAAGTAACTGAGGAAGAAGGTAGAATAATGAATAAATACAAGATAGGAAAAGACCCCAAATATCCAGCAGAATTCAATGCAAGCGTTAATCCTGAAGCACCGGGGAAAATACTAGATGCTATTAAATTATATGCTAAGTGGTGGGATTACTTCTTTGCCTCATGGATACCTGATTTCACAAGCGACAGAATGATAATGATGGATTTGATGGCAGATATACCGTTGAGAATAGATGCTAGATGGATGGCAAAATGGATGATTCCAATTCCAGAAAGCTTAAAGAGAAAGCTACAAGTAACTAAACCATATTTCAACGATGAAGCTCTTATGAGGGTAGTAACTGCAAGAGGAATGCATCCAGATTGGGTTGAGCCAATAACAATAGCAGAATACATGAACGCATTGGCTGAAGAAAGAACATTTGCAAGAACTGGAATCATCAACGCATTCAAAGAGGGATTTATGCCTTTAGATGGCTTGAGTAAAACACTAAGCCATTTAACAGATGTAACGATATTGGGTAAGAAAGTTCCAGTTAGGTTCTTAGAGGGAGAAGTAAAGCTATTAGCTCTAAGAGCAAAATACGACAGAGCTTTAGACATTCTGAGGGATTACTTCAGAGATTTGCTAAGAGGGGTAACTGAGAACATAATTCCGTTTGATGGAATGACTAAGAGTTTGAAGGAAGAGGTAAAAGCCATAGCTCAAGCTCTAAAGCTACCAAATCTTGCACTAGATGAAGGTTACTACAAGCTGTATGAACCAGTAGCAGAATCACTCAGAAAGGTAAGAACTGTGGAAAGGATAAGATACTGGTACAGATACATGCTCTACAGAATTCTATACAGATTTAGCGAAGGATATATGAGTAAAGAGGAGTTCGATAAGACAATAGAGGAAATTGCAACTAACGCTAAGCTAACCGATGAAGAAAAGCAGGTATTTACAGAGGTTGCTCAACTAATGTACGATGGATTCTACAAGAAAACGAAAGCCGATGGAATTCTCCACAAGGTTAGAAGAGGAGTAATTGACCCAAAGGAAGCTAAGAAGAAACTAATAGAGCTTGGATTGCCAGAAGATTTGGCAGAGGCTCTAATTGAGAAATCAACTAAGATTTACACATTATCGGTTTCAACTCTACTGAGTTATGCAGAATACGTTGATATTCCAGAGAGCTTCGTTAGGAGAAAGCTGGAATGGATGGGAGTTCCAGAGGATGAAATACCCATAATCTTACAAGTATTCAGGATAAGACCTCTTAGAGATGAAAGAGCAAAGATGATTAGGAGTGTTATAGATGCCTACATAGACGGTTATATAACTAAAGAACTGTTGCAGAAAAATCTAAAAGAGCTAGGAAAATCACCGAGAGAAATCAAAATACTAACCGAATTTGCAGATTTTGAGAAATCTCAAGCTACAGCTAAGTTAGCCATAGATGCAATTCTAAACAGGTTGAGAAGAGGAGCGATAACACTTGAAGAGGCTAAGAAAGAGCTATCGAAATACATTGTAGATAAAGCTCTAATCGATGCTATGATTGAGAAATATGTCAGAACATCGGTCTGGAGTCCTGACAAGCTAGTTAGCATGGCAGAATACGTCCCAATTGACTTAGAAAAGTTGAAAGAGAAGGCAGAGATGTTTGGCTATCCGGAAGAGGAAGTTAAGCTATATCCAGCATACACTCTTGCAAGAAATCTGAATGAGGAAATAGGTAGAATAGTAACGGAATTGGTTTACCTATATGTTTACGATGTAATAGATGAAGAAACTTTGAGAAAAGAGATTGATAGAGTAAGAACTTTAAATGGAGAAATCAAAAAATACGGTGTTGATTGGATTGTCATAGATGACATAGAAAAGGAGTTAATAGTCCAGAGAGCTAAGCTTAGGAAGCTAAGAGAACAGGCTAAAAGTTAATGGTGGTGATTAGTCATGCCTTACCTTGACGAGTTAAGGGAAAGGCTGAGATTGGAAGCTGGGGATGTAATAATGGAAGATTGGTATGATGACCTAGTATCCTATCTAGAAAAGATAGAGAAAAGCGGTGCTGTAGATTATGCTGGATATATCCATTCACATCTAATTCCAGATAAGGATGCTCTCTACAACATAGGAGTTGTCAATTTAAGGCTTAAGCAAGTTTATTCCGTTTACGGTTACTTCTCATACGTTAAATCTGATTCAATGCTTATACACAACATACAGACGGATGTTGTAAATGCAGAAGAGGTTAATGCGAAGAGAGGAAACTTCTCTGAAGATTTGAGGTTACAGGGTAAAAGAGTTCTAAAAGATGAAGACCCAGTCCACATAGCTTCGTTCTACGATTATGCAAAAGCACAGACCGAGCAAGCTATAAAGGATGCTCTACAGAATTTAGGTATTCCAGCTAAAATCGAAAAGAAAAAGGTAGTTGATGTTTATTCCTTCTACGATTATGCTAAGTCTCAGATTGAGCAAGCGGTTAGAGATGCACTTCTAAACTTGGGAATTCCAGCCAAACCAAAGCTACTTGGATATCAGGTTGATTACTACGCTCCAGCAATGGCAGATGTCTTCGCATCTAACCTTGTTGTCCAGTTCGATGGAAGGGTTAGGGTTAAGGTCGTAGGAAACAAGGACTTCTACACCTATATGAAGTTCAAGCCAAATGTAGCTCCGATTGAAATTATAGCATGGTTAAACGAAGGCAAACCAATCAAAGCAAACACATGGAAGGAAATGGATTTCACCGTGAACAAAGACGATGAGGTAAACGTGAAGGTAGCTCCAACTACAAGGATAACAATTTTAATATATAACATCCCAGAAGCATAATGTATGACTGAAAGAGTAGCAATCCCAAAAGGAACTGTAGTAGTTTGTCCACTATGTTTGACCAAGATAAGCAAAATTACGAGAGATGTAAGATATAGAGAAGTAATAGGTGAAAACGACATAGAGGGTTTCAAGAAAGGTGATAAGTTGCATTGTCCTAACTGTGGATTTCCCTTTGCATTTGATATATATATTGGATTTGGAAATAAAGTATATTTAGGGTCGGAAATCTATACAGACAAAGGATGGATGCCAGATATCTTCGGAGATTTAGAGGAAACACAGGATTTTGTCTATAAAGTTCTTAGAGAGGCTTTGATTGATTATATAGAGAGGGAAGGAATTTGGAAAGATGAATGGTTGGAAATGTGTAAAAACCCAAAAATCAAAGAACTTATTAAAAATTTTAAATAACAATTTATCTTAAAGTAGGATATGAATACAATCTATTACCTCTACCCCATACGCAATAAGGTTAGCTTTCAGTTTATAAGCAGACAGCACATCAGATATCTAAAAGAATCACTACAGAACAATGTAAAGATAATAGAGGTTGATGTAGATACCTTTGACCCTACAGCATGGGGATTTAACCGCAAGCTAATAGTTCATCCCCTCTTCTATCCGTTCTTTGAAGGTGTAAGTAAGGAAGCTAATGTTAAAATTAGTAAACTCAACCAATGCCTCAATAAAGGTTTCAGGATTATATCCTTCGATACGGCAGATAGCGACAGAATTTCTAAAAAAGCTGTTGAATTGGCTAATAAAGTTGAAGCTGTGGTAGTCCCCTCTAACTTTGCAAGAGAAGTCTATGAGAAAAGCGGAGTGTATAAACCAGCCCATGTAGTTCCTCATGGAATTCCAGATGAGTTTATGACCAACAACAGGAAAGTTACTCATCCAGATTTGGCTAAGCTTAAGGATATGAAAGAGAAGAACGATTTTACTTTCGTTCTCTTTCATATTTTTCATTGCTACGATGAAGAAACGAGAATTCTCACTAAGGAAGGTTTCAAGAAGTGGAATGAGATAACTAAAGATGATAAAATTGCTACTTTCAACCTAAAGACTGGCGAATTAGAGTATCAGAAACCAGAGGAGATATTTATATACGAATATAAAGGTAAGATGATTCATTTCAAAGGACAACACTATGACCTCTTAGTTACTCCAAACCACAGAATGGTGGTTAGAAAATCAAGACGGTATGTAGCTCCACAAAATAGGGATAAGGTTAGAGAGTGGAAAATTAAAGAAGCATTCGAATTACTTATCAATAAAAATTGGGTTAAATATGAAATTCCAAGAGTGGTTAAGTGGAATGGAAAGCAGATTGAGTTTTTGGATGTGTCTGACTATACGGTTAAACATCCACCAATAGAATTGTTGAAAGAGCTTTATGAAGTTGGTTTAACAACATCTGAAATAGCAGACCTTTTAGGGGTTAGTCAAACGTATGTATATAATAGGTTAAGAATGGCAAATGTAAAAATAAGAAACAAGGGTAGGCAAATAATAGCAAAACCATCTAAAGATATTGTAGAAACCATCCTAAGAAAGTACAACATTGATACCAAATGGTTTAAAGACAAAGTATATAGAGGAGCAAGCAGAGTTTATGAACATCAAAAATTACCTATAAAACCATTCCTGAGGTTCTTAGGATGGTTCATATCAGAAGGACAAGCAAGACACAACAAACACAATAACACTTACTGGGTTATAATCTGGAATAATAATGAAGAATATTTAAAAGAAATAGCAGAGACCATGAGTGAGTTGGGTTATCATCCAATTGTAGATTATAATAAGAAATGCGTAATAGTTACTTCAATACAATTGTATGAAATAATCAAGGGGTTAGGATTACCCGTTTATCCAGAGGTTAAGGGTAAAAAAGCTCATCTAAAGTTTGTTCCAGATTTCATAAAGGAACTTTCTCCAGAGCTTATAAAAGAGTTCCTTATGACACTATGGAAAGGAGATGGAACTTTCTATAAAACAAAGAATGGAAAGCTGATACCATTGAAGTATTCTACTACAAGCAAAAAGCTTGCAGAGGACATAGCTGAACTATGCTTGAAATGTGGTTATGCTGTAAGTATAAATGTTGATGATAGTGCGAAAAGACTTGCGAATGCGAAACATCCACTATACAATGTCATAGTTTCGGTTAGATATGCCAATCCAAGTATGAATAACAAACCAGAAGTCATAGATTACGAAGGAATAGTTTGGTGTGTCAAAGTTCCAAACGGAGCAGTTATAGTTGAGAGAAATGGTAAAATCGTAGTCTCTGGAAACTCAGGATTCCGTAAGGGAGCAGATTTATTCGCAAAAGCGATGTCTATTGTTCAAAAAGAAAATCCAAGCATCATAATTTTGGCAAAGAGGCTTGAAGGATTAGACCCTTACCTTTCCTTACTAAGACAACTAAGGTGTATAGAAATCGGTAGCTATCTTGAATTAGATGCTTATAGACAACTTTATGACCTATCAGACATTACAGTTTTAGCTTCTCGTGGGGGGGGATGGGAGCTAAATGCGTTAGAATCGTTAGCAAGGGGAATTCCTACAATTGTCCCAAAAGCTGGTTGCTTCTTGGATTACATCGAATATACCATTCCAGTCAGAGTTACGAAAAACAGACCAGTAGTTCTACCGGATAACCCAATCCACATAGGAAGGGGATGGGAAATCGATGTTGAAGAGCTTGCGAAAACAATTCTTAAAGTTGCGGACAATCTAAGCAAATACAAAAGAATAGCAAGGAAAAACATGAAAAGAATTTGGAAGGAATATAGCTGGAGAAGAATAGTTGATAAAATCGTTAAAATATTAAACGAATATGATTTTATAAAAGTTTGATGGGGGGGTTGGTTATGGGAGAGATTGTTGAGGATGGAGATTTGAAATGGTTTGTTGATGAAAACTATCCAGCAAGCAAAGAGCCAATAAGAGAAAATGAATCCCATGTTGTATGGTTTTGCGTAATGATAAGCGATAAGGATAAGATTTTCGTGGATATAGGAGCTTGCACAGGGAAATATACAATTCCTATGAGTAAATACTATGGGAAGGTAATAGCAGTAGAACCAAATCCTAAAAATCTAGAATTCTTAAGGAAAAACATAGAGCTAAACAAATGCGATAATGTAGAGATAATAGAAAAGGCAGTTTCAAACACTAAAGGTAAAACTAAATTGGCTTTAAAAGGAGCACACAGCCATATGGATGCATTTGGGATTAAAGATGCAGTAGAAGTTGAAATGGATTTATTGGATAACTTAATCGATAAAGCAGATGTAATAAAGATAGATGTTGAAGGTGCAGAGCTAAAGGTTGTTGAAGGTAGTATAAAGTTAATAGAGGAACATAAACCAGTTTTCATAATAGAGCATGGTGAATATTGGCATGGAGATAAACCCAAAATCCATTTGGAGATAATGAAAAAGCTCATAACTAAAGGCTATTATCCCTTCAACTACAACTATGCTCATTGGATTTACGTTCCAAAAGAGTGGATTGAAACCGAGAAATACGATTTTGCTGGAAAAATGTCTGATTTAGTAGTAGGTATGTTGATAAGTCATCACACCTTCTACGAAGTTATTATTAAAAATGTCAAAGAAGGTAAACCTTGGTATTACGGTTTATCTCATAGATGGTGGTGGGGTATGAGTATTTTAGAATTTACCTCGATATTGGTTAATAAAGCTCCCTATGAAAAGGAGTGGTTAGACTTATACAAAAAGACAATATTTACCAACTATGGTTTTAAAATCTAATGTAAAGGTGATATTATGATAGTCGGTATAATAAACGGATATTACAGAAGTGGAACTACATTAATGCAGAGATTATACAAGCTCAGCAATCCGAATCATATAGTGTTAAGTGAACCTACGCAACACGAGATAATAGACCACGTTTTGGCTAACGGATGCTTCAAACCAAGTGTTTTACATGGCTGGAACATATTTGAAGACTACTGTAGATTGCCAAGAGAAGTCAAACACGAATTCATAAGAAGACACTTCGTAGTATTCGATGACAACAAGGAGCAATGGGGTATAATGACTTCTGAAGGTGCAGTAAGATACTTACTCCAACCCTTACACGATTGTAAACAACCCGTTGTTATAAAATCAAACCAACTCCATCTATTTCTGGATAAGCTCAGGGAATGGTATAACTGCTGGATTTTACATCTCAACAGGAAAATTGAATACATAGTAGCAGACCACTTCGACAGATTTACCTTGTCAAATCCAAAAAAGGCTAAAGACATTCTGAGTGGAAAGAAGGGAGCAATCTCCTTCTACTGTGATTTAGTTTACGATAACCTCAAGAAATATCTAAGGATAAATAAGGATATAGTAAGGAATAACCTAGATAAGCTCGTATTCAACATAATGGCAACTAAGAAGGTTGTTGAAAAGATGGATAATGTAGTTGTTTTAAACTTTGACGAATTCGTGTCGAATCCAGTAGTAAAGTTGAACAAACTACCTTTCAAAGTGGATAGAGGAGTTCTACACATCTTGGATAAATCCAAGAAGAATCCAGTTCCGGATTGGCTTTGGGATATGATATTAGATTCCGTAAATTATATTAGTGAATATATTAATGTTTAATACAGGTGATAGCATGGATGCTACGATAGCTCTTACAATAGAGTTGGCTGGAGTAGGAATTGTAATAACAACTGCTGTCTTCAAATTCTACACAAGCACAATAAAGAAGCTTCAGAACCACGAAGACAGGTTATCTTTTATAGAGAAGAGATTGGACAGAATTGAAAATAAGATTGACAGACTGAACAACTGGATAAGTTATAACTATAAGAGGTAAAGGTATGGTAAGCGTAACGATATTAGGTGTAACGATTGAGAAGAGAAAACCGCATGAGTTAATCCAACCCGAAGACTTCAATAGAAAGAAAGAAATACTGCTTAAGATAATGGATGAAGTAGATAGAATTGTCGAAGAGGTGGGTGGTGTGAGTAGTGATGTAGAAGAAAGGATAAATAAGATAAAATCTGATGTGAACGCTTTACCAAAGGTATATTATGGAGATATGGTTTTTGCTGACCATCACAATGATATAGTTGATGTTCTGAAGGAGATAGCCGATTTACTTCAGGATTTGCCAAAAGAAAAAATAGTGGAGAAACCAGTTCCAGAAATGAAACCCTCTCTGGAAATATACGCACCAAAAGAGCCAGATATTCCCTTAGCACCAAAAACAACGGTAAGTTTAGAGGTAACAACAAGTTGAAGTTCTTAGAGTGGTGTTTGTGTCATGAGAAAAATAAAAGTTGGTTATGAGGTTGTAGATATTGATGTTAGAATACCGATAACGAAAGAAGTCAAAGATGAAGTATTAGATAAAGAGATTGAAACTTTGAGGAGAGCAAGAATTGAATTAGAAGAAAAATTGAGAGAAATAGATGAAAAACTGAGGAAGTTATTGAGAAAAAAGTTCGTGGTAGAGTATAAAACTGAAAAGCGTAAGGGAATATACATTAAATGTCCAGTATGTAGTGCCAACATTAGAATGGTTGGAGAAGAGTTCAAAGGTGATATAAGATGCCGATGTGGAAATATATTGACAATATCTTAGTGAGAGGATGGTTAGAAATCGAATTGAGGGGTGAGGATAAGGAATTAATATATAAGCACAGACAACCCGTTAAAAGCTTTGTAGCTAATTGGACAAAAGCGTTATATGGATTGATGTATGACGATTGTAGGTCTAAGGCGGTTACACTCAGAGATACTGGTGGAACTGATAGAGCTTATCCAAATTTGAGTGATTATTATAGACCGATTTTTAAGGTAACAGCACCGGCGGGTAATACTGAATATGGCATACTGTTCGGTTATGGAACTGCAAGTAAAACCATAAACGATTATTTCTTAGGAGCATTAATAACGCATGGGACGGGAGCTAATCAATTAGATTATGCAGACACGGGAATCACTTGGGAGATAGCGGATGATAGAGGGATACTTTATATATCAAGAACAGCTAGTAATTATGGTAGTGATGATGTAACGATTACTGAGGTTGGATTAGCATTTTATGAGGCGGACGTGGATTATTATGACCTATACTTTCTAATATTAGCTGATTTATTAGACACAAGTGTTGTTGTAAGTCCATCGCTAAGTATAACAGCAAGATATAAATTTGAATTCTTATTCTAACAAATCACAAATCTAATAATGTTTTATTCGACAAATACATTATATTAAAATTATAAAATTAAGTTATAAATATATAACGTAGTCAAACCTGCCATAATTATGCTACGATATAACAAGATTGGGTAATATTAATCCTCGACATTGTATGGCTATAAGAAGGATTAACTAAAATATGTAAATGACAGCTTAATCATGCCAAAGCTTAGCAATAACATCCTCTAAAATCATGCTAAGATTTAACATAATTCAATGGAGATAATCTTTTACCTATTAACAACAAGAAATTCAAATCCCTCTCTAGTTCCACACATAATAGTCTCTCTTACAATTATTTCATACTTCTCCAGTAATATTACTGTATATTGTTCACCGTAATCATCTATCTCTCT
>Ga0190313_1000962_pt1 | contig 16047 bp, 12 predicted proteins | sample 4870071011_MG_FD_169989 | JGI IMG/M metagenome (GOLD analysis project Ga0190313, IMG submission 169989) | Hydrothermal vent sediment bacterial communities from Southern Trench, Guaymas Basin, Mexico - 4870-07-10-11_MG | ecosystem: Environmental > Aquatic > Marine > Hydrothermal vents > Sediment ...
GAAAAAGGTGGAGGACGCGGCTGGGGGAAAGGTGGATGTGGTGATATCCGATATGTCCCCAAACATCAGCGGCCACTACTCGTATGATCAGGCCAGATCGGTGGAGCTGGCGGAAATGGCGGTAAGGACCGCGGAAAAACTCCTGAAGCCGGGCGGGAACTTCGTAACCAAGGTGTTTCAGGGCGACCTGTTTCCGGAATACCTCAAAATCGTGAGAGAAAGGTTCGCTATGGTCAAGGTGTACTCCCCAAAGGCCTCGCGCTCGGCAAGCTCCGAGGTGTATGTCGTCTGCAAGGGATACAGAGGGATCAGAGAAGATAAACAAGAGCGGCCAGAACAGCACCGTAGTGGTCCATAGGGATGGAAACCTCCTCGATCCTGTACTCTATCTTCCTGAACTCTATGTCCCGTATCATGGCCATCTCTTCCATCTTCCACTCCAGAATCTCCTTCAGCGCCTTCTTCGTGCCGTGGAGGTGCCCTTCGGCCACATAACCGCCTTTACCGTCCTTCCTGAAACCGTAGGCGATACCGGCCGAGATCATCTCTCCCTCGCTCCCCCTCTGTTCCGCAAGAACGCAGTGGGTTATTGAGCCCATGGGAAGCTCTCTGATCGGAACCTGCTCGATCCCCACGGGCAGAATGGAAGAGACGGAAACGAGGTTCAGTTCCCCTATTTTCGCGTTCAGAAGGGCGAGGTCAAAGGCATTGAGGTCGGAAACCTTGCTCACCGCCTTCCCCGATGTCACGAAGAATTTCGTAGGTAATGGTAGCATGGAGGGAGAGAAGTTGCCAGTGGATTTAAAGCTTTTTGCCGGAGCGCAACAAAGATTATATCCGATGATGACATTACCGTGCCGGAGATGTGTTTGCAATGGCCCACCAGAACATCCTTGAAAAGAAGACGGAATTTGTGGACAGAGAGGGAGAAATGGCCGTTCTCGAATCCATGTTCGAACAGGCGAAGATGGGGAGCGGAAGCATCCTGATGGTGTACGGAGAAATCGGGGTGGGAAAAACCCGCCTCATGATGGAATTCGGAAAAAGAGTGGAGGAAGCGGGCGGAGCGTTCCTTTACGGAAAGTGCACACCACAGGACGAGGGGATTCCCTATGCGCCGGTGACCACCGCTCTGGAGAACTACTCCCTGAAGACTCTGGAAGCGGACATGGGGATGGGGATGGGCCTGATGGGTTTCGTGGAAGCGGCCGACACCGTATCGACCGGACTTATGGGCCTTCCCACCGGGGAGGAAGGGGCTGATGTGGCAAGCCTGATGCTGGAAAAGGACAAGATGTTCAGGGAGATCCTCGAACAATTGAAAGAAGTCGCCCGCGAAAAGCCGATCTTACTGTTCATTGATGACATTCACTGGGCGGACAACGGTACCCTGCAGCTCTTCTCGTTCCTTGCCGGCAGTATCTCGGACTCCAGAATAATGATATGCACGACGCACCGTTCGGATGAACTGATGGGCACGGATGGGGGCGAGCATCCGCTCACGGAGGTCATAGAGACACTGGTCAGCGAGAAAATATATGTGGGGATGGAACTAAGACCCCTCGAGAAAGAGGACCTCACCAGAATGGTGGGGAACATACTCGGGAAAGAGGAGATCCCGGACAAACTATGCGATGCGCTCTATGAAGAGACGGGGGGAAACCCGCTGTTCGTGGAGGAGGTTCTGGCCTCCCTGATGGAAGATGGGATAATAGACAGGGGCCTCGAAGGATGGGACGACGGCGTGGACATCATATCGTTCGCCATTCCCAGTACAATCGTGGATGTGCTCGAAAGAAGGATCGCAAACCTTTCCACCGCAGCCAAAAGGGTGCTTCGGTACGCATCACTCACAGGGAACGAAATAGAACTTGACCTGATACTGGATGTCTGCGAAATGAGCGAGGAGGACATTCTCGACTCCATTGAAGAACTGATAAATGCGGGGATCATCTCAGAAACGATAAAGGGAGACAAGATATTCCTCACCTTCACCAGAAAACACGCCACATCTCTCATCTCCGAAAGATTGAGCAGAAGCCGACGACTCATCATCCACAGGAAACTGGGCTATGCCATGGAGAAACTGTATGCGGAAAGCGGAGAGGAGCGGGTATATTCTCTGGCCAGACACTTCCTTGAAGGGCAGGTCTATGATAAGGCCTACACATATCTGGTAAAAGCCGCAGAGGGCTCCATGAAAAGGCTGGCGCTCGGAAAGGCGCTGAATTACTATCTGTCCGCCCTCAATGTTCTGACCCAGCATATGAACATCGAGGAGCATAAAGAGGACATAATGCACCTCAGCTGGAGCATCGGAGAGCTGCTAATGGGCGAAAGCCGTTGGGACGAGGCGAAAGAGCACTTTCAACGGGGAATATATCTGGCAAGAGAACTGGACGACAGAGAGTATCTCTCCCTCTTCCAGCGCGGGATAGCCGATGCATTGAGGAATCTGGGCGATTACGCGGAGGCCGAGAAGCTCTACGACGAATCCCTCGAGATCTCACTGGACCTCGACGACAAGAAAGGCATTGCAGAGGCGAACAGGGGCCTCGGATATATCCACTGGCGAAAGGGCGAGTTCCGGGACGCAATCTCCCACTTCAACGAGGCCATAGGGAGCGCGATGCAGATCAACGACAGTCAGCTGATGGCGCGCATATTCATAGAGCTAGGGAACACCTACAACCAGAGAGGGGATCTGGACAAGGCCCTTGATTACTACAACCGAAGCATGGAAACCCTCAGAGAGTTCGGGAACTATCAGGAGCTGGCCAGGGCGCTCAATAACGCAGGAGACATATACCTGCGGCGCGGGGAATGGGACAACGCCATCGAATCCTTCGAGAAGTGCAGGGAAAGCGCGGAAAAAGCCAGAAACAGGAATTTCGTCGCGTGGTCCCTGTTCAACGGTGCCGAGGCGTATGCGAAGAGCGGAAACCCGGAGATGGCCGAGAAGTACGCGCGGGAAGGGCTCGAGATCTGCAGAGAGATGAAGGACAGGATCGGAGAGCACGGAGCCCTCAAGGCGCTGGCAATCGCACTGACGAAGAAAGGGGAGCCGGAGAAAGCGGTGGAGATATTCCAGAAGGCCCTGAACATAGCGGACGAAATGGAGATCCCGTACGAAAAGGGGATTTCCCTGATGGAACTGGCCGAGACATACCACACCATGGGCGAGAAAGAGAAGGAAAAGGAGGCTCTGGAACAGGCTCTGAAGATATTCGAGGACCTGGGAGCGGAACAGGACATCGCGAGAGCCAGAGAGCGGCTAGATGGTCTGAAGAAATAGGGAAAAAAAGGTTTTTACTCCCTGCTCGGCCTAGAGAATGGGGACCAGTCGCACATGGGGTGCGCCCTTTTCCTCGTCCTCCACAATGGCATATATCCCTGTCTTCGGCTTTATTCCGTATATGCACGGAGTACGGTCGATGTCCAGAATCCTGAAGTAGCTGTCCGCCATGTTCATTATCTCCTGCGTCAGCTTCAGGCCGGGCTTTATCACGCCGATGCCGAGGTTCTTCGAGTTCTTTATATTCGAAACCGCACTGAGAAGCTCCTTGATGGCTATGGTATCTCCGCGCAGGTACTCTATGGTATCGAATCCCGTGTATTCCATTATGGGGCGCCTTTCAGGGCCGATGAGCTCGCGATAGGCATCCTTCACCATCTTTATGGCCTCGTCCTTTCCTCTGGCAAGAGGCAGTACGAACTTCCTGTCACTGCTGGAGGAGAAGTAGTCCATGACGCGGACATGCCTGTCGAAATCCTCCTCCGGGATGAAGCGCACCGAATCCTTCCTGACCATCTCCGGATGCGTTCCTCCGGTCAGTGTGGCCACGACGCCTCTGTGATGGGATATGAAATTCAGTATTATGGGCCGTGCTATGGAATCGTACTCTTCTACGGAGAGGTTCTCGTCTATTTCGAATACATTATAGCTCCCTACCCTGAAACCGCCGTCCAGAAGGGCATCGAGGTCTGGCGTGCCGGTGCTGTATCTCCCCTTCGAGTCGGGGACTGGCTCCCATGGTTTGACATTGTTGAAATGCGGTGTGAACGGCTCGAAACTCCTGAATCTGCCGCCAGTAAGGGTCATCAGGTAGTTTGGCTGGCGTATCTCTGTGGCGCGAAGCTTGGCCAGATGTATCCGTCGTATCCTTCGGCCGTTTATCTCCTCCCGCGACAGGGATATGACACCATCGACGAGGTATTCTATATCGGGGGCCTCTGCCTTCTCCAGAACAAAGAGTATGTTCGTGTTGGAATTCTCGGCGAGATCCTTCTGAAGGGTCATTATGAGGTCCTCCATGTCCAGCCCGTACTTCTGAGTGACGCCCTCCACGCTATCCACCACAAGCATGGCCTTCTCCGGCAGGACCGCTTCTATGCGGTCGTAGATCCTCTCTATTTCCGGTATCCTCTGGCGCTCGGTGAGAACAGAGAGTCTCGTTCTGTCCACCTTGGTAGGGGGAGCGGTCTTGTCCTCTCCGATGGAACTCAGGAATTCGCGCGCGCTCTTGAGCTTGACATCCTCGGTCCCCTCCTCTTCCTCCTCTTCGCCGCCATAGAGCACTTCCAGAAGCACACGACTGGAATCCACTATCCGAGCCTTCATCTCCTTGTCCTGAAGCCACGGAAACTGAACATAAAGCGAGGCGTCGGAAACCCTTGTGGACAGGTAAAAACTCGTGTTGGCATCCGCCAGCTCCTCCAGCAACTGAAGTGCAAGGGTGGTCTTCCCGGTACCTGCTGCGCCCTTTACCAGAAGGGAGCGCCCGCCCGGCTTGTCGAAGAACTCCTTTATCTCCATGGGCAGAGAGATCTTATCTTTCATTCTCGAACACCTCCTTCACCCGTGTAACGGCCTCCTGAACGGCCTCGTTCAGCTCGGCAGGGTCCTTCTTACCCATTACAGCCACCATCGACTTCCTGTTAAGTCCCATCATGGCCATGTTCTCGCTATCCGACACCGAGTTCACGGTGATGGGGCCGCTGATACCGAGGCTGGAATATATGACCTCCGTGGCACCGAGCACCGTTGCGGTAAGGGTGGCAAAGGTCTCCTTGTTCCCGTCATCCAGCCCGTGCCATGCAATGGGAACTCCGTTCCTCGATATTACGGCGCATACGCTAAGACCGTTCCTTTCGGATATGTCCGCAAGTGTTTCCTTCAGACTCTCCAGCATAGTTTCACCTTCGATTCTCTGGAGCTAATAGCCAGAGCATTATTTAATCCTTTTCTCTGACCGGGCCGAAGAAATCCTCCTCTTCCCTTATCACATCCTCCGGGCTTTCCGCAGCAGCATAGGCCCTGAGAGGCTCTCTGTTGAGGGTGAGGAAGGTCTCTCCGAAGCCGAACTTGGACATTACCTCATCCGCCTCCTTCGCGAAGCCAGTGATGAGAAGAGCGGCGGCCACGGCTTCGGCGGTGGAGAGACGGAACGGCTTCCCGTAATTGACGGGGTTGGCCGCAAGCAGAGCGGGGAGCCTGCGCCCCTCGAAATAATCGGAGGAGAAGAAGCGGCTCTCGATCTCGTTCCACGAACAATCGACGGCGGACAGGCCCCTTTTCTCGATGATACCCCTGTCTCCCTTCCATATGACCCTCTCCGAATACGGATTGAGAAGAACGGAGCGCGGGGGCAACCCCTTCAATCTGCGCACCTCTCTGGCAAAGCCGAACCGCACCATCTTCTTTGCGGTGCACTTCTTCGGGTCGTCCTGGGCGGTGTGATATATCACAATCCTCGGGGAATATCCCATGCTCCTCGCCAGTGGAGTTAAATATTTAAGGATTCACCCGATGTCCCCCTGCCGCAGTGATGAAGAACTCGTTCTGACCGGTGATGAATGATGGGCGAACTGAGCGGCACCACCTTTATTTACCTCCAATCCATCTCCTTTCCCATGTGGCGTGAAATCGGCCGCTTCGGAAGGAAGCTAGTGGAACAGGGTCTAGTCCCGTCCCACTTCGGGAACATAAGCGTAAGGACGGGGGACAGGATACTGATCACCCGCTCCGGCAGTATGCTTGATGAGATTACAGAAAAGGATGTGGTGGAGGTGGATTTGTACAGAGAAGGGAGCATGGACATCATCGCTTCCTCCGAAACCATAAGCCACAGGATGATATACCAGAAAACATCGGCGCAGGCCATCATACATACCCACGCTCCCTATGCAGTTGTGCAGTCCATGATGACCGAATCGGACCGCTTCGTACCGATAGACAGCGAGGGATCGTACTTCCTCCACGATGTACCGATTGTGACGGGAGGCATCGGCTCCAAAGAAATGGCAGTGAACCTCTCCGCCGCCCTGCAGGAGAGAAAGGGGGCCATTGTGAGGGGACACGGAACATTTGCAGTCGGCAAGATTCTGGAAGAGGCTTTCGTGGTCACCACCATGATAGAGCACAGCGCCATGCTGAAATACCTCGTGGAGTGCGGAAGGAAATAGATCACTTTCCCGGGCACTGAGAAGCGATCTCCGGGCTTATGCCTTTGTTCCCGTAGGCCCTGTCGAAGTGGGCGCTGAAGTCGGCCGCCAGCCGCCGCGCTCTCTCCATATACGCCTCTTTATCCTCCCATGTCTCTGCAGGATTGAGAATCTCATCCGGCACACCGGGGCAGGTCTGAGGAACGAAGAGGTGGAAAAGAGTATCCTCGCGGTATTCGACACCGTCCAGTTCTCCGCTGAGGGCCGCATCCACCAGACGGCGTGTGAGGCTTATGTCCATTCTTGAGCCCACACCATAAGGTCCGCCGCTCCAGCCGGTGTTGACGAGATACACCTTTGTTCCGTGTCTCTTCATCCGCTCTCCCAGCATTTCGGCGTACACATCCGGATTCCTCGGCATGAACGGCTCGCCGAAGAAGCGTGAGAAGGTGCTTACCGGGTCAACGATGCCGGTTTCCGTCCCCGCAAGTTTACTGGTGTACCCCATGAGGAACCAGAGCATCGCCTGCTCCGGCGTCAGTTTCGATATGGGGGGGAGCACGCCGTTGGCATCGGCCGTGAGGAACAGAACCGTCGAGGGGTGGCCTCCGGTGGAGGATTCCTTTATATTACTCAGAAATGTCAGAGGATAGGACCCGCGGGAGTTGGGGGTGAGCCTATCATCGTCGAAATCGAATGTTCCGTCCGGATAGAACATGGCGTTCTCCACGATGGCTCCGTGGTCCAGATAATCCGCCTCGTGCATTATGGCGTCGTATATCTCCGGCTCCTTCTCCCTCCGTATGTTTATGAGCTTGGCATAGCATCCGTTCTCGAAATTCGCTATACCATCGTCGCCCCACCCGTGCTCGTCGTCTCCGAGAAGCGCGCGATTGGGGTCCGCGGAAAGGGTCGTTTTCCCGGTGCCGGAGAGTCCCAGAAGAAGGGCGGTCTTTCCGTCCCGACCTTCGTTGGCGGAGCAGTGGAGCGGTAGCACCCCTTTCGCAGGGAGAAGGTAGTTCATAACGGTGAACATTAGCTTCTTCACGCTACCAGCATAGGCAGAACCGTAAACTATGCCCATGCGTCTATCGTAGTCCATGGCAACGGCCATGGTGCTGGTGCTTCCGTCCGGCAGTTTTCTGAGCCGACCCTCGTATCTCTTACCGTCCAGCTTGTCATAGGGGAGGACGATGAGCGTGAACACCTCGTCTCCGAAGACGCTCCTCTCTATGTCCTCGGGAACAGGGCGGAACATATTGAGGGTGAAAAGGGCCGTGAGCGCTCTGTCGGTTATGGTTCTGGTAGGGAGTGCGTATCTGGAATCCGCCCCCAGAACCCTGTTCGTAACATATATCCTTTCCTTTTCCTTTATGGTATTCAGAGCGTCCTCGAAGAGCATGTCGAAGGTCTCCTCGTCTATGGGGATGTTATTGGGCGAATCCCAGTCGATGTTCCCCTCCGTTTCCGCTCTCTTAACCGTTACCGTATCCTTGGGGCTCCTGCCGGTGGATTCGGACGGGGTCCATGTGGCAAGGGCTCCGCCGGAGGAAACAAACGCCTCATTCCTCTCCACCGCCTGCTTTATGGTTTCCCTTCTGTCAAGGTCCACAAGCACTCCCGGGTGCCCCTTCAAAACTTCGTCTACAAGACCGACCATTCTTCTGTTCTCCTCCCGGAGAAAGGTGTCGTGTGCGGCTGCCATCCATATGCCTCCTGCAATTGCCGGCTCATGCCGACAGCCCTGGCACACCGATGCCCTATTTAAGGTTTCTTTTTTTCAGAAATCTGAGAAACCGTCCGTCCACCGCAATTTTTTAATAGAAAATCCCTATGAGGGTGTAATGCTAAACGATATAGAGATTGCCGAGAAGGCAAAGAAAAAGCCGATAAAGATTATAGCAAGGAGCATCGGCCTATCGGATTATGAGATAGAACCGTACGGAAACTACAAGGCAAAGCTGTGCTTCGATGTGCTGAAACGCAGGAAGGACCGGCCCGACGGGAAACTGATTCTGGTAACAGCGATAACCCCAACATCCAGCGGGGAAGGAAAGACCCTCACCACCGTGGGATTGGGGCAGGCACTCCACAGACTGAAGAAGAAGGCGATAATAACCCTGAGGGAACCGTCTCTCGGCCCCGTGTTCGGCATAAAGGGCGGTGCGGCAGGTGGTGGCTACTCGCAGGTCCTGCCGATGGAGGACATTAACCTTCATTTCACAGGGGACATGCACGCGATAACCGCAGCCCACAACCTTCTGGCCGCACTTCTGGACAACCACATACACAACAAGAACGAACTGAACATCGATGTTAACAAGGTGGTGTGGAAGCGCGTTATGGACATGAACGAAAGGGCTCTGAGGCACATCGTAATCGGGCTGGGCGGAGGAAAGGACGGAACTCCCAGAGAGGACAGTTTCGCCATAACCGCGGCCTCCGAGGTGATGGCCATCCTCTGCCTCGCCTCCGACCTCTCCGACCTGAAAAAGCGTCTGGGAGAGATAATCGTGGCCTACAACATGAGGGGGGAGCCCGTACGGGCCAGAGACCTGAAGGCCGAGGGAGCCATGGCGATGCTGCTGAAGGACGCATTCAAACCCAACCTGGTGCAGACCACCGAGAACACGCCTGCCATAATCCACGGCGGCCCCTTCGGAAACATAGCCCACGGAACGAACAGCATAATCGCCGACAGGATGGCCCTGAAACTGGCGGACTATGTGGTGACGGAAGCGGGATTCGGCACGGACCTCGGGGCGGAGAAGTTCTTCGATATCGTCTGCCCGCTGGCTGGCTTCCGTCCGTCCGCGGTTGTCCTCGTGGTCTCACTGAAGGCCCTGAAACGGCACGGCGGCCTCAAAAAGGACGAACTGAAAAAGAAGAACATAGAGGCTCTGAAGGCAGGCCTCCCCAACATGGAGAAGCACATAGAGAACATCAGAAAATACGGGCTTCCCGTGGTTGTGGCCATCAATCACTTCGAATTCGACGACCCGGAGGAACTGGAAACCGTGAAAAAGAGATGTACGGAGCTCGGAGTCCCGGTGGCGATATCCGATGTGTACTCTCAGGGCGGGAAAGGAGGCATGGAGCTCGGCCGTCTCGTGCTGGAAGCAACAGAAAAAGAGAGCGAGTTCAAACCGCTCTACAGCAGAGAAGAGCCTCTGACTGTGAAGATAGAGCGGATCGCAAAGGAGATCTACGGGGCCGACGGAGTCCATTACAGCAGGAAGGTAAAGCGGGAACTGAAGAAGTACGAGAAGCTCGGCTACGGGAATCTGGCCGTCTGCATGGCAAAGACACAGTCATCCCTATCGGACGACCCGCATCTCCTCGGAAGGCCGACGGGCTGGATAATGAGCATAACCGACATATCCATATCCGCAGGCGCCGGATTCATCGTCCCCATATCCGGAGAGATGAATGTCATGCCGGGCCTCCCGAAAAAACCGGCGGCCGAGGGAATGGACATAGACGAGGACGGCAACATAACGGGGCTGTTCTGAAAAACCTTTACCCCTCTATCCCCATCTCTTCTTTCTTTTTCCTCTCCCGTTTGCGCCTCTCTTCCTCCTCTTTCTTCTCCTTCTCCCTCAATTTATCCATCTTCTCCCGAATCGGGCAGTCATAGTCCGGTTCCGGGCACGGTTCCGTCCTGCATGTCGGCCCTGCCTTCTCGAATATTACGGGTGCCACCTTCTTAACCTCGGCCATCATGCGGTTGGCCATCTCCCTTATCTCCCACTGGGCCCTCATGCATGTGCGTATCTTGAAGAAGCCGAGGAGTTCCCGGGCGTTCATGGTCACAACGATGTTCGTGGTGCAGGCATTGGGGAGAAGGTAGCGGGCATCTTCGTTGGGAATCCCCATATCCGCAAGCTCTCCGTAGGCCTTCCATATCTCATCCATCAGTTTCTCGTATCTTTCGAGCGCCTCGGGATTCTTCTCAATGGTCTTTGGGGTGACATAGGAGGCCTTCTTCATGGAGACATACCGCTGGCTCTGCTGAGAGTAGGAGGCGATTCTGTGCCTTACGAGCTGATGCGTCAGAGCGCGAGAAACCCCTTCTATGCTGAATGTGAAAACCGCATGTTCTATGACGGAATGATGGCCGCTGGCCACCACGCGCTTGATTATCCTCTCGGACTTCTCCGGGCTTATTTTCTCTATGATCCTGCTGGCTGACTGGCTGGAATAACAGGTGTTCGCGGCCACAGAGGCCAGCCTGTCCGGTTCCGGCGTGTAGGCTATCAACTCGACCTTCATGAGGAGGGGGATAGAGCGAGGGGATATATACCTTATCTCAAGGGAAAAGAGATATAAGAAGGACGGGATTGTATGATAGAAGGCCCGTAAAAGAAATTGGAAAAAAGGGGTAGTCAAACAGCGCACATGGGCCGATTGGTGTTGCGCTTTAGACTACCCCTGCACCTGTCCGATTTCCCCGTAAAAGAAATTGGAAAAAGGGGGGTAGTCAAACAGCGCACTTGGACCCATTGGTGTTGCGCTTTAGACTACCCCTGCATCTGCCCAGTTACCCCATGCAGGGGTAGTCAAGCATGGCCAACGGCGCAGGACTTAAGATCCTGTCCTTCAGAGGTTCGAGGGTTCGAATCCCTCCCCCTGCACTATTGCCCTAAATGAAGAAAACGATAATCTTAAATATTCTTCATAACTGTAGAGCTGATAAGAAGCAATTCTGGAGGTGAACCCATGTCTGCACCTGTCTCAACTAACAAACCTCTTCTCGAATTGGCCTCTCTTGAGGTCATTCGACAATATGAAAAAAAAACAGGAGAGCCCATTACGGGCCTGTACTTCAATAAACTAATGTCTCTAGTTTATGCAGAGCTACGGAATAGGTACAACATAAATATTGAACTTCCACATTGTTGGTATAGATATGGAGATGAAGTAGTACGCTACCTTATGCCAAACGCAATCAGATGGAATCACGAAACACCTCAATACACAACAGTCACATGGGTTGGCCAAGAACCGCTCACCCAGAGAGAAGAAAGAGAAATTATAAAAAGGGTAGTCAAGGAGACTATCAAAAAATATGAGCATAAAAGCAAAGAAGAGCTAGTTGATGATGTTTATTCTTCAGCCCCATTTACATTCCAAAGAAATTTTAGACAACTCCGGCTAAATATTGAAGGAATGGCAGTAGCTAGCGTTGGCATCTCAAATTTCAAAGAAGTACTGAGATCATCGCTAGAACAAACCATAGAATCGTTTCCAAAGAAAGAGTTCCCAAATGAAGTTTATGAACGTATAACAAACTATTACATGCTAATGAAAAAACTCTTAGAACTGCCGGAATTCAACGTCGAAATTGCTAAGGAACTTACAGAAGACATTTGGTTTTACTTCTCATATTATCTTAGAATACATAAAAAGTGCTATGAGAATATTCCCCGTAATGTCATTGAATATTGGAAGAGCCAACTAGAATTCCAAAAAAATAAGTTTGATAGGTTTTTCGCAGAGATTCTTCTTACGCTTAATTCAAAAAACATATTATTCGAAGGAGAACTCCAGGAGATTCTAGAAAAGAGAAAACAAGAAAAAAAAGAGGAACTGCAATTCATTGAAAACTTTTAAACGAACTAACTAAAAGACGGAGGCAGATGTTTGTGGGAAAAAATTGTTATAGATACATGCGCTCTCATAAACGACAAAAGTTTTTTTAAATGGCTAAATAGCTATAGAGGCTCTAAGATTCTACCACTTATTGCATACATAGAATATAGTATTGGCCAGAGAAGAAGAGGGAAAAACCAAGAAAAGATAGACTACTTAATAAAAAAAGTGGCGCAACTAGAGATTCCACAATTTACAACTAAAGAAGCAAGATACACAATTGAAATTGTTTCAGAGATCTTGGATGAAAGCCAAGGCTCAGATTTTAAGAAAAACTGGAGAGATACAATGATCGCCTCCCATGCATACTATGCCCCGACCCTGCTAGTCACAAATAATGTTTCAGATTTTAGTTTTCTTGAAAAACGTGTAGTGACTCCTGAAGAGATCAAAAAAAGATATCGTGATAGGATGTAAGTAAGCATAATCCAGTTACTTACCTCCCCAGACTCTTATGTGCCTTCCCGAGGTCTCCGGCGGCCTGCGCTCCCATCAATGATATCTCACCGGCCAGAACGGCCCCGCCTATTATCTCCGCCAGCTTCTTAGCGCTGTTCTCACCGGAGCAGCCCATTATGCTCAGGGCCTCCCTCTGCGTATCCACACGGGTGCCGCCTCCCACCGTTCCCACAGGGAGCGACGGAAGGGAAACAGCAACATACAGGTCTCCCGATTTCGTCATCTCCACTGTGGTTATACCAGCACTCCCCTCCACCACATGGGCCGCATCCTGCCCTGTGGCTAGGAATGTCGCTGCCACTATGTTCGCATACTGCGCATTGAATCCGAGGGCGCCGGACCTCGCGGAGCCCAGAAAATTCTTTATGTAGCTTACATCGACTATTCTGGACGGCGTGGTGTGAAGCTTCTCCGCTACCACGGTTTCCGGTATTATCACCTCCGCCTGCACATGCTTTCCCCTGCCCAGAATCAGGTTCATGGCCGACGGCTTCTTATCCACGCACATATTTCCCGACATGGTAACCAGAGTTGCGCCGGTCTCGCGGGCGATGAAGTTGCAGGCCGCCTCCGATGCTATTGTGGCCATGTTCATCCCCATGGCCTCGCCGGTGTGGTAGTAGAATCTGAGAAAGACATGCCTACCGACGACGAACGGGTCTATTTTCAGCAGTTTTCCGTGAGATGTGGTCTCCTCCGCCTTCTCCTTTATCTCGTCGTAGTGCTCCTCAACCCACCTGACGAGCTCTCTGGCCTCGCTTATGCTCCCCGTTCTGAACCCAGGTGCTCTGGTCATATTGTCCTGAAGGACCATGGCCTTCGCTCCTCCGCTGAGAGCGATGATCCTCATCCCCCGGTTCACCGAGGCGACAAGGGCCCCTTCCGTGGTGGCAAGAGGGACATAGTAATCACCATCTGCGTACTCACCCTTTATTTTCAGGGGGCCGGCAACTCCGACGGGTATCTGAATGGTGCCTATCATGTTCTCAATGTTCTTGGAAACGCTCTCCGGGGTTATGGAAAAGTTCCCTATCGTCCTGAGACTCGCACCAGTTATCCTCTCAGTCAGCACCCTGCGCCGTTCAATATCCTCTTTGCTCTTCCCCCGTATGGAGGCTGGATCCTCTTCTCTTCTATCATCTGGCATGAACGGTGATTACAAAGGGCTTATTTGTAGGTTTCTGATAAAAGAAAAATACTGGGAAATGGGTTTAAAGCCGTTTTGACCGTCTTATGGCGATGAGCACCACGAATAGCACCAGCAGGAGCATGGTTATTCCGAACAGTCCCATTGTCATCGTATCGCTGAGTGCTTCACTGGCACCGCCCGAGGATGATGTCGCCGTACTCTGCGGAGCATACTGAACAGTCACCGGAGTCTCTGCCATGTTGTTACCCTCATCCGTTTCATTTATGAGGTTGTTCGGGTCAACCACAACCTTCACCGTATGGCTTCCCTCGTAAGACGGAACATGCCACGGTACTGTTACGGTAGCCGAGCCTCTCCCCGGAATGCTCGATATTGTGACCGTATGGTAGATGTGTGTATTTCCATCCAGATAGAACCTCGCCTGCACATCTCTCTGTGTGAGCCACATGTTATTCTGCACCTTGGCCGTGATGTAAATGTCACTGGAGGCGACGGCATCTCCCGAGAAGGTTATCCCATCGCTCTCGACGGAGAGGTCCTTAGGCAGAGTCAACGTGCCGTGGCTACCATCCGGAGCATAGTCCCACTGCCAGGTGGAAACATCGATAAAACCATAAACGATGTCTTTATCCGAAACGCCTCCGATGCTCGCCCAGTTCAAGCCCAGGTCCACCGTGTCGCTGGTCGGGGTATCCATGTAAGAAATCGTCCCGCCATAACTCCAGCCCCCTCCGTTCCATGCATAGATATAATGATAACCGTAGCCATAGGCGATTATCCAGTAATCGGCGCCGATATCGTTTATCGATGAACCCGTAGCGGGGTCCTGATCCGCATCAATCCATATGAGAGCGTAAAATTGACCATAGGTGGAAGTCCATGGAGAATACGAGGTCATTCTCAGATAGAGATTGTCATCGTCAACCTGCACATACCCGTCCTTAACATTGATACCGCCTTCATCCGGGTCCGTCACAATCTTGGTCCAGCCGCCCGTTATTTGAGAGGGTAACGGAGGAGGTACGGCGGAAGTCTCGTTCTGAGGCACTGCCGGCATTGAATCCGGTTCGTAGAGCGGACCGTCCTCAGCACTGCTAACAGGGATGCTCAAAAGCACTCCCAGCAGCATCATCGCCACCATTCCGTATGCTACCATCTTTTTCCATTCCATCCTTCTTCCTCCCTTTCTGAAAATGAAAAAGGGGAGGGGTTTAGAAGGACTCCGGCTGATTATCCTTCTCGTCGTAGACAAGTGGGACCTCATCGCCACCCTCGGCAGGAGCATCCACCGCGGCAGGCTCATCCACGCTCATCTCGGCAATTTCCGGTATTGACTCCTCCTGCGGAGGGGCAGATGGGGCATAATCAACCTGTGTGGGTGCCGGTTCCTCCTGCTGAGCGGGGGCAACGGGCTCATTCCATGTCACTGGCTTTTCCTCTCTGTACAGGGGCTCCTCCTCCTTCCTTCTCGGTCCGAACATCAGTGCAAGTACGAGCACGAGGACGAATATCACCGCTAGGAATCCCCAGCCGAGGGCGTTGTCACTGGTAATGAACTCGCTGCCGGATGTCGCATGGTACGGCTCGGCCACACCGGTGCTCTGAACGGTCACGCTGTTGTCCCACCAGCCCCAGTCTCCGTTGCTGTCCACAAAGTCCACTTCGATCGGTATGATGTAGGGGCGACCGGGGGCCATGTTGGCATTACTGATCATCTGGAAGGTGACCGTCACGGATTCGCCGGGTGCAAGATTGCTCGCCTTAACCAGCCATACAGTGGGAGCAGGATGCGTGTAAACACCCTCTATATAAAGGTTCAGGTCCACAATCTCCTTGGCATCCTTTATGTTGAGCTGCTCAAGGGTTATGTTGGAGTTGTCCCTTATGGTTTCGGTTTCGGCTCCGTTCTCATAGTCATCCCTGTATGTGCTTATGCTGTTGACAAAGCCATCGATCACATTCCAGTACTGAGACGGGTCACCTCCGAAGATGAAGGAATCCGGTATCCAGACAAATACATCTCTGGCGGTGTCATCACCCTGGTTCGTTATCGTAAGGTTCATGGTGAACTGCTGACCCGGGTTGATGTCCCCTGTTGTCACGGAAGTAACCACGAGCTCTGGACCGAAGCCTCTCACCTCAACGACGGACTGCATGGTCACAGAGATGTCCTCACCGGTATCCGCATTCCTTCCGGTCAGAACGATATCAACGGTGTATATGCCCGGTGCGGTGTTCGGGTCTATATCCACGAACCACTCCATCCACGCACTGTCATCCGCATTAACCGCATCGTCAGAGTTCCAGAGGTCGTTCTCAACTGTCAGGGCGCTGTGGTCCAG
>Ga0190313_1000963_pt1 | contig 16016 bp, 29 predicted proteins | sample 4870071011_MG_FD_169989 | JGI IMG/M metagenome (GOLD analysis project Ga0190313, IMG submission 169989) | Hydrothermal vent sediment bacterial communities from Southern Trench, Guaymas Basin, Mexico - 4870-07-10-11_MG | ecosystem: Environmental > Aquatic > Marine > Hydrothermal vents > Sediment ...
AAATAATATAGTGTGAGTTATATTTTCAAATACTATTTTTTCAAAAAAATCATCGTCAATTACATCAGGGGTTTTTTGTGAAATTGAAAATAGAAACTTTCTTCTGTCATTTTGGTTAATATGAATTTTAACCTCATTAAACATCTTTTTAATCAATTCATTTACTTTTTTCATCTTAATCTCCTTAATCATTTATAATTATATTATAACCGCTTTTTTGGTAAAAGGGTTTCAATTTTAATAATTATTCATCGTAAAAAGAATACACCTGACATTTTCTTTTTCGGTATTAAAAATGTCATTTGGATTTTTTAAGTATATTTTAATTGCTGGTTCAAATAACATATTATTCGCTGTTGAAACAAATTTCACTTCCATTTCTTCACCATACTTTTCCTTTAAAACTTCAAGCCGATGAATTACTTCTTTAAGTTTCATTTTAAACTCCCATATTTCTTTTCAAGTTTTTTACAAACCGAAAAAATTTCTTCTTTTGAATTTACAGGAATGAAATCGCTTTTTTTAGGAAAATATCTATAATTCCAGCCCTTTATATAAGTTTGTTTTTCTTTACAATCATAAGTTAAAGTAACAGCATAAACCTCATTATTAAAAAGCCCTCCGCAATTAGGACAAGCAAAGTTATAACCGCCTATGTAAAAACCTTTTACAACATCAAACGAATGACACTTTTTACAAATAACAAAGGTTTTTGTGGGGTTATAATTTAAATAAAGAGTTCCCTCACAAATATTCAAGAAATCGTTTTTCAAATATTTCTTTTTATCCATAATTTCTTGCAAAATAGTTAAAAGAACCGCTAAAATTGTTGATAAAATAACAGAATAAACAACGAAAACTAAAAAACTATGGTTTTCAATAAAATTCGCCAAAATATTCATTACTTAACCTCCTGAATATTTGTATTTTCTTTTAATTTATTGTTTTCATAAAAGAAATACCAATCGCCACTGGCCATTTTTATTTTATTAAAATAAGAATTATAATTACCGCCGAAATACTTTTTTAAAGCACATTTATACGGATTATCAGATTTCATACACTGTTTGAGATAAAAAGAAAGTATATAAGCCCCTGCCTTAATATTTTGTTGAGGGTCATAAAGTTCCCGTTTTGTATTTATTCCGATTGTTTTAAGCCCGTATTTATTATCTTTTGAATAAAGCCACACATTAGGATTTATTTGACAAAGTCCAATTGCACCTGTTCGGGAAATAGCAAAAACATCAAAATCAGATTCTACATCCATTACAAAAATAAGTGTTAACGGATTGATATTATATTTATCGGCATATTTAAAGGTATTTTCAACTATTATATTTGCCATTGATTTAAACATCTTTGAATTTTTTGTCATAATGTATTTTACTAATAGAGATTTAAGTTCCTGGTTATTATCGGAAGGGATTTCAGGAGAAATTTGTTCAGTTTGTTGCGGAGTTTCAAGCACCAAAGGTTTTTGCGGTCTATGATAATACATATAACCGCTAATAACAAAAGACGCCAAAATAAACGCCCAAACTACATAAAGAATTGCTTTTTTCATAATTACCTCCAATTCATTATTACATTTATATTATAACCTACTTTAAAATAAAAGTAAAGAATTTTTTTATTCCCAGTGAAAATCACTAAAATTTTTTCCATTTACAATAATATCATAAGCAACTTTAAGAGGTATTAAGTTTCCGTTATTAAATTTACCAAGTTCTTTTTCAATTTTAAGGTGTAAATCTCCAAGTTCTTTTTTCACTTTCTTAAGTTTTTCTAACATTTTTTCATATTTTTTTCTTTGCTTATTAACTTTTTCTAAACTTTTTGAAAGTTTTTTATGATAGTTTTCCATTTGTTTTTGATATTTTTCAAAATTATCAGGGCAATCAACTTTAAAACGATAATATTCCCCTTTATTATATTCTATAAACTCAAACCTTTTTTTCAATTGTTCAATTTCTCTTTGTGTTTTCCAGAAAGGGTTATCAGGGATAGTTATGAAACAACCATTTTTATCATTATATTCATAATAAATTTTTTCAAATTCTTCAAGTGAATAACTAACCTCTTGTCTAAATCCATCTTCACTACCAGGATTATAATAATGATTTAAAACAGGGAGTGCCATAAAAAGTAATTTATCAGGTGCTTTCGGTAATTTTTCTTTAAGTTTTTCTAATAATTCATAATTATATTTAGTTTCTTTTGTTGCTTTTTTATATTCTTCAAAGGCTTTTTTGAAAATACTTTTATATTTTTTTCTTAAGGATTCAATTTCTTCATTTTTATTATTCTGGTGGTTTTGTTTTGCTTCCCATTCATTTTCAGCTTTTTCATATTCCTTTTCAAGATATGTTTTTTGTTCATTTGTCAATACATTCAAAAATGCTTTATATTTTTTAGAAAAATCAAATCTTTCGTCTTTATAAAGAGAAAATCTATGTATTTTTTCATCTTCCCAAACTTTTCCAAACTTTACACTTATTCTTAAATGAAGAACAGGAAACATACCATTTATTTGTTTATGGACAACTTTTACACTTGCTATATCTCCCTTTTTAAGAGGAATTTCACTATGTTGATTTCCGCTTTGCCAAGATAAAGTCACTTTTTCAATATCAATCCACACATCATCTATATGAAGTTTTGGATTAAAAGCAACATAAAATTTGTCAAATTCTTTTAATTCAACTTCATATGAAAAGCCTTCCCTTACTTTATCTTTATATTTTTTGTCTATAAGAATAACTTTTCCATTTCTTGCATAACCAAAGAAAAGCCCTTTATTTCCTTTTTCTGCTATAACAATTTGTTTTTTATTTTCATTGATTAAATCTTTAAAATTTTTAAAATCTTTCATCTTAACCTCCTTAATCATTTACAACTTTATTATAAACCTTTTAAAAGAAAAAGTAAACTATTTTTTCTCCTTTTTCAAAATTTTCATCATTTCATCAAACCTATCTTTTGTTATATACGCCCCAGCATAATTTTTGAGCCACCACGCATATTCTTTGGTAAAATTTTTGATTTTACCAATAAAAAAGTCATAGGTTAAGTTTCTCTCTTTTAAGTTTTTATCCATTTTTTCTTTCCATCTAAAATCTTTAAATTTCAACATATTTGCCTCCTATTTCTTATTACATAATTATTATACCCTATTACAAAATGAAAGTAAAGGGAAATCTTAAGATTTTCCTAAAAATCTTCTGCATCTATTTCTTTTTCAATTATAATAAACTCTTTGAAAGATTTAAAGCCTTCTGGTAAACTTTGAAATGGAGTTCCTAACATAACCTTTGGTTTAAGTTTACCACCTATTTTTCTTGCGTAAAAATACTTAAAGAAAGGTTTATTTTCTTCAGGGGACATAAAGTCTTTTTTAAGTTCATCTTTTGAAACAGATGAAATATCAAAAATTTCTTTTCCTTTTAAAATTTGTTTAACTTGTTCAGGGGGAATGATATGTTTTAAAATATAATTTTTATCTAATACTTTTCTTAAAAATTTCCAAGCATATGAAGAAACTTCCTTATAACTTCTTTTGAGTTCCCACTCCATTTCTCTTTTTAACCACTTTTTACCTTCTTCTGTTCCATCTGTTCCTATTGCTACTGATTTTCTTCCGCCTTTATCTTTATACATAATTACCGCTTTTAAAACACCATCTTTAAAATAAAGTTTCCAAAAAGGAATTGTATTTATCATATCTTGTTTATTACGAAAACCAGAGCCTTTAATACCGCCAATTTTAGCATATGATTTTTGAAGAATTTCCCAAACCTTATCAGCATATTTTTCTTTATCATTCGCTTTCGTTATATTTTTTACGGCTTCTGTTAAAACTTTATTCAAAGTCTTCCCCTCCTTCAATAATAGATATTCGGAATAAAAATTCCCTTATCATATTATTTACCTTTTCAATTCCTTTTTCTGAAAACCTATGCCCTTCATCAGAAAAAATTTCAAAGCCCAATTTAGGTTCAAGATATATCAAAGCATTTTTAGGATTTAATACATCGTCTTTTTCTCCTAAAAATACCATTCCAGGAAAAGCAAAAGGATATTTAATTTCAAATTTTTGGTAATCATCAATTACCTTTTTTGTTATTATGATTTCTTCACCTGTGTAATAATTTTTGTATGTAGGATATTCATTTGTTAAATTGACTACATAAGGGGAAAATCTTCTATCGGGGAATAAAAGTGGATTAATAACAAAAATTCCCGAAACTTTGCCGTATTTGCCGTAAAGGTCATAATACTTCATAGCATACCAACCGCCTGTGGATTTCCCAACAATCACATCAATATTTTCCTCACTAATAATTTTATCAATTTTCTTTAAAGTTCCCTCAACATCAGTATAATCAAATGTCGGGGTTATATATTTAATTTCTGGGTCATCATAAAATGGTTTACCTATTGAAGCGAAGCCGTGTAAAACTAAAACTTTTTCCATATTATCTCCATTTAAAATACATTTTTCAAATTAGTATATTTTGGTTTCCATTTTTCTTGAAATGCTAAATTTTCCAAAACTTCCTTATAAAGCCTTACTGAAACTTCCCAAGGCTTTATTCCTTTTTTCATAAGTCTTTTTTGTATAATTTTACCGCCTCTTTTTTCCCTGGATTCTTGATATTGCCTGGATTTTCTTTCACCAAACGCAAAACCTCCGAAATCCTGTGGGCAATATTTAGAACCATATACTGTCAAAGCATATTTTATATGAACAACGGGGATTTGGTAATATTCCGCAAGGATTTTGTAAACTATTTCCTTATGAACAAATTCATAAGATGCAAAATCCCCTGATAGTTCTTCAATCATATTATGAAGCAATTCTCCGAAAATTTTGTAATTTTCAGTTTCCTCTGGGGATAGCCCAACACCCGTCATTTTATAATTATTTTTTGACATCATATTCACCTCCTTGATTACTTTCAACTATATTATAAACCTTTTAAAGGGGAAAGTAAAGTAAAATTTTAAACTTTTTCATAAAAATAATGATAAACTATTTCCTTTTTAATGGTTTGTTTAACCTTAAAAATTGTGTATTCTTCATATTCAAAATCTTTTTCCTCAATTTTAAACAAATCATCATCAATTCTTAAAATACAAAAATCTCCATCACACGGTTCTTTATATTTTTCAACAATTTTATTTATCCTTTTCTTTTCTCTATTTTTATAATACCACTCTGAATAAAACACATACCGAATTATTTGACAAGCTCCTGTCAAAGCCTTATCAATATCAGAAGAATATAAATCTTTTATACAATTTTCTAAAAAACAACTATTACATTTTCGTAATTTATTTTCAATTTGTTCATATATATCTATAATTGTCCAAATAATTTTTTCTTTATCGGCTCTTATTAAATTAGTTTCTGTAATCATATTAACCTCCTATTTAATTTTAACCTATTAAATTTAAAAAGTAAAATAATTTTAAGAATTTACAAAATTTTTAATAAATTCAATCGCATCTTCTTTATCATCAAATTCCGGAGGTTCGGGAATATCATATTCACATACTTTTAAAATTTTAGTTTTTTCTGTTTTCGGATTGAATAAAACTTCCAGCGGGTAAACCTCAAAATCTTTTAAAATAGTTTTACAATCTTTACAATAAAAATTCCCACCTTTAAAATTACCTTTTTTAACATTATGCCCGTAACATTGCCCACAAATAAAAATTTCAGAAGGAAATAAAGGTAAATCATCGTGCTTTGCTAATTTTAATATTTCAGGACTATCTGCTAATATACCAAAAAAGTTTTTTTGATTTATTTCTTCCATTTCAATATCAGAAAAAAGATAGTAGAGACTATATGCATAAAAAACAACTATTCCTATTACAAACAACCACCACGATAATTCAAAAATTTTTTCCATAATTACCTCCTATTTTCTTTTAAAGGTTTAATAAGCCTTTTTGAAATTACTCTTTTTAAAGAGTGTTTTGGATTATCATCATCTCCGTGTATAGCATTATAAAAAACAAAGGAATCAATGATATCTTGTTTTTCATAACTATAAAGGGATAAAATAACAAAGTCTTTTAAATGTAAATCAAAACCGTAATGCGGGATTATTCGGTATTTCTTTTCTTTTATTTTAAACGGGTGTTTTCTTAATTTTTTAAGATAATCCATAAACATTTTTTCTTTGATTTCCCTTATTTCAAAATTTACACTATTAAGATTATAATTTTCTACTTGTAATAAATTTTTGTATTCCGCATTTAATTGTCTTATTTTCTTTTCAATATCGCTTTTGATAACCTTTAATTTATTTAATTTTTCTTTCATAAATAACTCCTATTTTAACAATTCAGGAGTTTCAAAAATATTCCCTACTACTTCGCCATTAAAATTACCATCCATACCAAGATAATCATATGCAGAATATATATCTTCATATTCAATATCCATTAAACAAAACTCGCCAGAGTTCTTATCGTAATAAGTTACCATATAATAACAACCATCATCACAAAATTTTATTATATCACCTTCAAATACTTTATTTTGATTTTTATCCAAATGTCCGAAGTGCCACATTAAAATTATTTCATCTTCTGTTTTCCAAGCACTTTTTGTATTTATAATTAAAGGTTGATTCTTTTTCGGTTTTAAAACAATACCATTAAAATTAAAAGGTTCGGGGTTATACCATTGAATATCATCAACCTTTATCATTTCCTTATTTCGGGCATCCCAGGCACGACACTCTAATTTTTTATTTTTGATATCTTGTATAATCATTTCAATAACCTTTGATTTTTTCATAATTACCTCCGTTGAGTTCTTTCAACAAATAATTCAATAGATGAATAAACAATACCTGATAAAATTTTATTTAATATTTTAATTTGCTCACTTGAAAACCCAGCTTTTTCAAGTTCTTTAATAATATTTTCTTTCAATTCTACATTCAATAAAGTTCCATATTTATCAACAATAGGTTTAAAATCAAAAGAATAATTATAAAAACAATCCTCATAATTATATTGTTTTTCTGAAAATTCATTAGTTTCATAATTAAATTCATTTAAATAAAACATATTCACCTCCTATACATCATCTTTAAAATCATCAATAGCAAAAGGTTTCAAAGATTTCCATTTTTCAATTTCATCATAAATAGTTCTTTTTCTATTGATTTTAAGTTTATGGTCTTCAATATCAAAAATGCTTATAGCATTTAAAAGTTCAAAATTTTCTTGTTCATACATAGCATATTTCACCAAAACAAATCTTTCTATCAATTCAATCGGTAAAGCCTTTCGGTAAAGCCAAAGAAGGATTAAAATTGAGTATTGATAAATCAAATTTCTTGAAAGTTCTTTTAAATCGTTTGTTTCAAAAAACCAGGTTGTATTTTCAAGATTATCAAGTTTACTGTAACATCCCTCATTATTTGTTAAAACATACCAAAGCAACCTAAAATATCCTTTAATAAAACTACTATCATATATATCTTCTTCAAAACGGTATTTATCAAAGTAATTTGAATTTATACCATCAAAAGAAAAGTTTTTATTTGTAACTTGAATATTTATATGCTGGTCTGCGTTTAAGGTTGCTTCTGCCTGTTCCCGTGTAAAATTATAAAGGTGTAAATTTGTTACATAATGCCTATATTCTCCAAGTTCAAGTTCAGGAAATAACCTTTTCTTTAAGGAATAATACATAAGTTCCATAATAAAAGTCCATTCAAATATGTTTATACTACCTATTCCCCAAATAACATCCCCTGAACGGCTGACAACATTCATATTAAATTTATTATCCGGAGTTATATAAAAAGTTAAAACTTGATTACACGCCATATCTTTTGCTAATTTTCTTTCTGAATACCAGGATTGTTTTTTCCACGCCTGATAATAATCTTCAGGACTTCCTATATAAATAACCGCCCTCCTGGTAAATTTTCCATCATCTTCAAACATTCTGAAAGCGTGCGCAAGCCCGTTATAAGGATTATACAGTCTTAAACCATAGCCCGCATACCAGTGTTTTCCATCATCAGCAAAATCTTTTGCCCTTTTAAGGAAAGGTTCAAGACTTTCAACATTATTAGAACCAGATAATACCCAAAAAGTTTCGGCTATGGTTGAAATTATGTTATTTTTCCTTCCTTCAAGCCTTAAATGTCTATTTCGGGGATTTGTTAATTTTAAAGTGCTATTATAAAAGGTATGTGTTTCCCCGTTTCGGGAAGGAGTTTTATAACCATTTTTTATCAATTCCCCAAAAACACTCCAAACTAAAAGATTTATATTATTTGCTTTAAAATTAACATCTTTATATGTCACCATTAATCCTCCTTAATTCTTTTAAGATATTCAACTAATTTTTTATATTCCGCATTTCTTTCTTCGGGACTATCAAATTGAATTGTGTGTATATAACCAAAATCAAATATAATATCTATTGATTTTTCATCATAACTATTTTTTGAAGCAAGAACTATTTTCTTAATATTAACTATATGTTTTTTCATTCCTAATTCTAAAAACATATTATACCTCCAAAAATTCTTTCAGGAGTTTTTTCCCTGATAATATTATAAAATCTTTTTCATAAAAAGTTTTAAAAATATAGTCTTTTTTCTTCAAAGGTTTATTTTCATCTCCTTGAACATAAACCGAATAAAAACCATTATCAAAAGCAAATTTACAATGTCTTTTTATATTACTTATGAAAATAAGTTTTTCACAGCCTTTTTTAAAGAAATCTTCCTTTATATCAGAAAAGAAATCAACATCAAACATACCGTTTCGGGAAATATAATAAGCAAAAGCATAAGGAATATTACTTTTTATACGGGAAAATGTTTCTTCAATCAATTTACTTATTGTTGAAGATTCAGCTGAATGACAAAGAAATATTTCTGTTTTTCCTGTTGAAAGCCAATCCTCAACTATTTTTAAAAAATATGGATATTCTCTTTTTACTTTAACATTATGATTAAAGAAAATTTCATAAAGCCCCTGTTCAACTTCAAGTAATTCTTTCATATCAACATCAGGAAAATACCTATAAATTGCGTGTCCATAAATAATAAGATATTCCATAAAAGTATTTGGAAAATTATCAAATCTTTTTTGTTCCTGAAACACCAAAAAATCTGCTAATTTACTTTTTAAAGAAAAAGACGGTTTTAATTTCTCTTCTATATGCCTTGAAAATTTATTAAATAATTCCCTAAAACTATCATCGGAAATAAATAAATTGAAATCAAGTAAAATTCCTATCTTCATTTTTCACATCCTTTTGCTTGTTCTTTAATTAAAGCCTGAATAAATTTTGTTATTTCGCTCCAATTAACTCCCCCACCATTCTTTTTGTTAATCGGGGTTTCATAAAGTATTCCCGCTGTATAATGTGTATAAAAAGAATTATTTTTCAAGTGTTCGGGTTTACCTTTTTCTTTAATTTTTTCTTGAAATTTATCAACTAATTTTCTGTAATCATCAATAAGCACATCAAATTCAATCAAGTTTTTATCTTTATGCCCTTTTACAAGATATACGGGTATATGCGGAAAATACTTTTGTAAAAATCTCATTTTGCTTCCACAATGTTCAGGGAAAACAAAAGAAATAAACATAAATTCAATAGGCACTTTATAATCAGAAGCCGTATTGCTTACCGTCTCAAGAAAACTGAAAAATTCATCAAATGGTTTAAGATTATCATATAAATCAGGCTGTTTCCAAAATTTCAATGGTTCTGGATAATATTTTTTCATATACTTTTCAAGGTGATATTCATCATCTGATTTATAAAATTCATCAAAAATTACTTTCTTTAAAAAAGGTTTACCTATACCTGATTTCATTTCAAGCCAGTCAAACCAAACATCAAGTGTATCAACAATTGTTAAATCAACATCAATTGCTATTCTTATCGGTTGTTTCATTTTTACCTCCTTCAAATTCTGAAATGATATCTTCGCCAAATTCGTCAATATTTTCTTTAATGTATTTTGTTAATTTATAAAAATTTTTAGTTTCAACTTTTTCAGAAAAGCCCCTGAATTTACATCTCACAGGATATACATCTACTATATTTAAATCCTCATCATACTCAAAAGAAATTGCCCAACCGAAAAGGTGAAGAATACGGTTTACCCACCATAAAAGCCCTGTTTCCCTAAATTCTTCCCAAGATTTTTTATAAACCATTTGTTCTTTTGACATATAAATCTCCTTACATATATTTAAAAATTTCAATAATTTCTTTCAGTTCTTCTTCAATCACTTTAAGCCTTTTTAATGCGTGATATACTCTATTTTTAAGGTTTTCAACATATTCAGGGTCTAATTCTCCATCGTGTTTCATATGAAAAACTTTCATAGCGTCATTATTCAAAATTGAAAATTCTGGATAAGAAACATAATAAACGCCCTTTTCATTTATAACCGCCTCTATTACTCTCATTATTTGTGCCTGCACCATTTTATCATTTAAATCTATTTTCATTTTTCCTCCGGAAACATATTATCAATTTCTTCTCTATAATCCGCAATTGATTTTCCTTTTTCAGGAAATAAAGCATCTCCATAATATATCCAATTTTCTACGCCCGCTTCTTCAAGCATTTCAAGTTTCTTAGAATCTTTTAAAAGTTTTTTATATTCAGAAATGGGGATTGTTATCAACTTTTCAGTATTTTCAACTATATAAACATAACCACGCATTCCTCCTCCTACGCCTTCATCTTCTTCCATATATGTTTTAAAATCATTTTCTGTTATAAATTCTAATTTTTCAACATTAAATTCATCCCAATATCCATCATCATTTTTTAATTCAATGTAAAAACTATTTTCATCTTCTTTGGTTACTTTTATATTTTTATTTTTAACTAAATTTTGGATAGTTTTATGAAATTCTTCAGGAGAAAATTTTTCTTCTAAACGATAGTATCCAAAATCATTCATTGCTTCAATTGTATATTTAATTACTTTTTTCATCTATTACTCCTTTCATATTTTTTATTGATTTCATTAACAGTTTTTTCAATATTTTTTCTTAATTCTTCAAGTGTTTTTCCTTTTACCCAGCTTTCATATGGATAATCATAATTTGGCCAAATAAAAACTTTATAATATTTTCGGTTTTTAACTACATACGCAGAACTCCAACCAAGTTTTTCAATAAATTTATAAATTTCATTATATTTTTCTTTCATATTCACCTCCTTAATTACTTTCAACTTTATTATAACCTACTTTAAAATAAAAGTAAAGGGAAATCTTAAGATTTCCCTAAAAAAGTTCTAAAATATTTTTTCCACATTGTTCAGGTTTATACTTTCGGTTTCTGCTTCGTTTTTCACTAAATTGTAATCTATTAAATTTATCAAATTCACAAAAGGAATTTTCAATTTGCATTAAGCCCCACTGTCTTTGATTTTCTGGTAAAAATCCAAACATTTCATTAGGATTCCACGGTAAATCATTGATTTTACATAATTCAGGTAAATTATCTCTAAACCAATAAAGAAATTCTGTAAAAGAAAGCCCGTCTAAATTATCTGGATTATTTCCAACCATCCACAAAATACCTTTATCACATCCTGGTCCAGAAACCACAAAAGTATTTTCTGAATAAGGATAAAAATGATTTGTTTTTGGAGTATAAGCCCCGATATAAGTTAGGTCTACCCAAACCTGATAATCAATAAATTTACCGTTAAAGCCCGCTATCTTTTTTATTTCCTGATTATATTCCCAAGGGTTTTTGTTTTTAGCCAAATCAAGAAGAAAATCCTTCTGAAGATATATATACCAAATTCTATTAGTAACACCATTATAAACTTTTTTAAAGCGTTTTTCTAAAGCCCAATTTATACCTCTCGCAACTCCTGATATCATATACGCATCGTTTTGAAGAGAAACGCCCTCCGAATAATATTTATCAACAAGTTTATCAATATGTTGTAATTCTTTATGAAGTTCTTTTTCAGAAATAGAAAAATCAAAATATTTTTCAGGAAAAAGTAATTCCATAGCCGAACCTTTGTTAATAATACGAAATAAAAAGGAGTTCAAAATTTTATTTTCATAAGAAATTTCGGAATCACCTTTATTTAAAATATTATCAATTAACCATTTGCTTTCTCTATCAAGTTCTCTTCTGGTATTTGTAAAACGGTATTCTCTTAAAATTTTATTATATGTCCAAGGATAAGGGTCTTTCAATACTTCCTTTTTGTAATAAATTTTTGTTCTTTCCCATTGATATTCAACATACAATTTTAATTTATCAGGAAGAATTTTTGGTTCAGCTCGTTTTATTTTATCAAAATCACAATCAAAATTATAAGATTCAAGTTCTCCTGGTTTATTGAACACGCCTTTCCCTCCTTACATTATTTCCATAATATTACCAATAAATCTTTTTGCCCTAAAAGCATCTGGTATATTAGCAAAAAATTTTTTCATTGTTATTGATTTTTCAACTCGGGATATTTTTACTTCCATCGGTTCATCGTCAATAAACATAATTTTTTTCCCATTTTCAAGTTCAAAAATATCCCCAGTGTAAACAGGAAAATATTTTTCTCCGTATAATTCCGGAATTTTAACCATTTTACCTTTTACCTTTTTAAATTCAATTTTCATTAAGCCCTCCTTTTCTTTATTTCAGGAATTATTATCCAAGCAACATATAAAAGAATTATAAATGTTTTCATTTTTACCTCCGTTAAAATTACCAAATATCTTTCAATTAAATTATAAACCTTTCTGAAAGAAAAGTTTGAAAATCTTTAATTGATTTTTCACCTTTCTTTTCATTAAAAAACACATAATCATATGGTAAAGCATCAGTTTCTTTTTCAATTTCATATTGAATTGTTTCTCCAGGAGATTTTATACGAATAAATAAAAAGCCGTGCATATTACAATAATCCCATTCATTTCGGAAACGCACATCAGTAATAACTACCTTTTTAAAACCTTTTCTTTTCCATTCTTCATCAAGCATCCTAACAAATATGTTAGGTTCTATTTCTTTTAATTGATTAAAGAAAATCCAAATATCTCTGGGGGATTTTTCAATTAAATCAAAGCCTGTATGTAAAAATAAAGATTTTTCTTTTTGTTCAGAGGAATAATCAAGTTTCATCCAAGGAAATACATTTTTAGCAACCTTTTTCAGTTGGTCAGAAAAAGATAATCGTTCATAACCTAATGGTTTAAAAACATTTTGATATAAATAATCTTTTCCGCTTTTTGAAAGCCCGATTAAAGCAATTTTATTACACATTCAAAACCTCCTTTTAAACCGGTAAACCTTTATATTCCTCATCATCCTCTTCTTCTGACTCCCATCCCCCATCTATTTCATCACATTCTTTCAAGGTATAATAAAGAGATGCTAATGAATATTTATAAAACATTTCATCAAAAAGCCCTTTTATTCCTTTTTCTTTATAAAATTTATACCATTCAGGAGCAAGCGATATGTATAATGTTTCATATTCTTTTCCCCAATACGCCCAGCATTTATCCCCATATGGAGATTTTCCGATTTTATGATTGATATTATTTAAAATTACCCAAAGAATAAGCCCAAGAAATTTCTTTTCCTTTTTAATTCTTTCCTCTTCTTTAAATTCAACCACATCATCATAAATCATTTTTTCCGGTTCTGGCCAAAATTCATCTTCCCAATCCATAAAAGAATACAATAATTCAAAGTTTGCGGATTTTTCAGCAAGTTTTTTATATTTTGTTTTGTATTCCCAAGCCTTTTTAAAGGCAAAATAATACAATATGTTAATTATTACCGAAAACACTAAAAGAAAGGTTAAAGTAAAAAATAAAGTTTCCATTTATTCCTCCTTTTTTCATTTATAAAATATTCTTCACCATAATCATTGTATTTATGATGAATAAAAAAGGTTTTTGCGTGAATAGTAATCATACCGCCGTTTGTAATATGGTGCTCAACAGTATATCCAAAAAGTTCATCTCTAAAAACAACATTAAAAACATCATCTATTGATAAAAAATTTGGCCACATATTAAATTTTTTCTTTTCGGGGTCATAAGTGTAGGCATTGTCAAGTTCATCAGTTTTTACAATCATAAACTGACTTTTCGGAAATTCGTTTGTGGGAAGTTCAAAATCTTCTTTTTCAGGTTCAGAAATTTTAAGCAAGCCTCTTTCAGCTTCTTTTTCAAAATTTTCAGCAAGCCCTATGTATCTCCAATGAGGATTAAGCATATTGAAGATTTCAAAAAGGATTTCGGCATCATCCATTTCTCTTATTTCCAATGTTGTATAACCAAAAAGTTCGTTATATACGTCCATTAAATTTTTCCACGGTTCAAGCGATTTTCTTACACGCCCAAAAGCGTATGTATCAATAATAATTTCTTTTTCTGTAATTATTATTGACTGAACATCCTTATAAGTTAATTTAACTGCCTTTTTCATATTCACCTCCTTAATTACTTTCAAATATATTATAAACCTTTTAAAAGAAAAAGTAAAGGAAAAATTTAATTTTTTTCAAAATAAAAAAGCGGGGTCAAAGCCCCGCCGTTTACATCTTATTTAAAATTGTATCGTAATAATTCATCCACCATTTTAAAATAGCATCCAAAGAAAGAACACCGCTTTCAAGTTCTTTTTGAATTTCTTTTGATATTACAACATAAAGTTTCTTTTCTTTACTATCAATAAAGAAAAGTGTTTCTGTTTTTTCATCATTCCATACCTTTATATTTATATCGTTATACGCCAAACCATTCAAAAGAAATAAAGCCCTGTGTATATAAAAAAGTATTTCTTTATATTCAGAAATTTTCTTTTTTTGCGTTTTGTTTTTAATTTTATCTACTTTCAAACCATCGGTTGTAATTAAATTATATTTTTCTATATCGCTGAAAAGAAAAATATTTTTTATTAGTTCAGTTTTGTATTTCTTTAAAGTTAATAGTATAACATAAGCCCCTCCTAAAACCAAAAAATAACCTAAAAGAAATAGGTAATCAATTTTTGTCATTTGTTTCCTCCTTTGAAAATTTTAAAGATAATATTTCTATTATTTCATTTACTCGTTCTTCTGTTGTATCCTGAAAAAGTATTTTAAAATCAAAATTATTTCTAACAAGCATTTTTATCATAGCCTTTTCAATTTGTTTTGATTGCTCAAAATTATGCACTCGTCCTTTATCTTCTTTAAATTCCTTTAAAATAGGTAAAAATACATTTATCATTTCACAATTTTTTTCAAATTTTTTATATTCCTCAACAATAAATTTTTCAAAAGTTTCAGACGGTTCAGGATGATAAATCAAACTAACAAGAAATGGAGTATCATTTATGATATAACCAGAAATGTCATTTTTCTTAAAATATTCAACCACACGCCAAAGCCTATGATATTGTTCTCCTAAAATTAACATTTGATTTTTTAAAATAAACAACCTTTCTTCATAAACACAATCTTTAGCAAATTCAGTAATAAGTTCTGCGGTAATTTTTCGCTTTCGGAGTTCATAAAATAAGCCCGCCGAAAAGGTTGATTTACCGCTGGAAGGTGCACCAAACACATTTATTACTTTAATTCCAGACATTAAACCTCCCAAAAATCGTTATGAATTTTATTTTTAACAATAAAATTTTTTCTTTCAATTTTTTCTCCCCAAATTTCAACATTTTTATGAGTAGGAATAATTCTTATGGTTGTAAAGTAATAATCAGTTTTACTTTGAAAAGAAAAATATTTCCATTTTTCTTTATTAGTCCATTTATTCATTTTATTCCTCCTAAAAATGGAAAGGGCAATTAAGCCCTTTCCTTTTCAACCATATCACAAAAAATTTCATAAATTTCATCATCAACATTCCAAGATAGTTCGTTTATTTTCTTGAAAATCTTTTCAAGAATTTCCTTTGCTTTTTTCCCTTTTAAACCTGTAATTTCTTTAAACCATTTTGTTGGATTTCCATTCAAAGTT
>Ga0190313_1000965_pt1 | contig 16013 bp, 27 predicted proteins | sample 4870071011_MG_FD_169989 | JGI IMG/M metagenome (GOLD analysis project Ga0190313, IMG submission 169989) | Hydrothermal vent sediment bacterial communities from Southern Trench, Guaymas Basin, Mexico - 4870-07-10-11_MG | ecosystem: Environmental > Aquatic > Marine > Hydrothermal vents > Sediment ...
GCGGTGGTCTCCCTAAAGACTTCGTTTGGAAGTGGGATGGAGTTGTGGGTCGGGGTCCGCCACCGTCGAGGCTGGGGGAGCTTGTGAGTTCAACTCCCCCGCATGACCGCAAGGGAATGCGGGGCTTCCAGCGGAGATAGACTCTCCGCATCCCTAAACAGCCTGTGGGGGAAACAAATATCCTCCCCAGCTGGGTAAATATTCGCCCCCACAGGCTGGGGGATAATAATAAGTGAGGTGATTCAAAAGATGAAAAGTAAGACCGTAAAAGTATGGAGAATAGGAATTGGGTATGTCGAAGAGGATGTTATAGCCGAAAACATAATTGATGCTATAAATAAAGTAGTGAAAGCATATGGCTACGATGTGGGCGATATACACTATGTAGAGTTAATTTCTAGTGAAGTGATGTTATTTGGAGGTGATAAAAGTGAATGAAAGGGATTGGAAAGAAATAAAGGACTGGAAAGAAATAAGGGACGTTCTTGTAGAAGATTTAAAGAAGTGTGGGAGTGAAGAAGAATTCCAATGTCTTCTCTCAGTAATTGCGGCAGCATTTAGAATCGCAGTTGAGAAAAAAATGGGTGAATTGATTGAACTAATAAAAAGGATATAGTGGGGTGATAGATTATGAAAACTAAAGAAGGTGTGGACATAACTTTTGAATACGTGGACAAAGACAGTCATGGACTGTGTTTAGAAGTTAGAGGAATGTCGGTCTTTTTAACTTTGAGCAAAGAGGATATGAATCAATTGATCCAAGAGCTAATTAGGTACACGCAAGGTAATCCAGATTGGAAGGGTGAATACTGATGTGGTTGAAGGCTGAAGAAGGAGCGTTATGCGACTATCACGAGTGTAGCGAGGAAGCAGTAATAACATTAGCGTTTAGCGATGGAAAGAGGTACATCAATTACTGTCTAGAACACTTTAGGAAAGTTTATCAAGATGTTATGTTGGAGCCTGTTAGACAGGGTATATCCTACACAACAGATGAAAGAAGGAAGTTTACTCCAGAAATGTTCGAGAGATATAAGAAACTCGTGCTTAAATCCATGAAGGAAATTGAAAAGGAAGTGTTGGGAGATGAGTAATGTCTTACTCATTGAACAAAAAAATATATATGATGAATGCTTAAAAAGGAAAACCAGGGGTGTTATAGGTGGACTTGGTATATAAACGTGACTTTAGTGAGTTTGGATTTAAGGTCTTTGTGTTCACGGATACCAAGTTACCAGACCGTTATTATATCGAACTTGCCGATGCTGATGGACAGTTTCTCGAGTCGATAACTCTTTCTAAAAGGTTTTTTATGGACGAAAAAGAAAAGAGTAAGCTTTTAAGACTCCTACGGAGACGTGGGTTCTGTCAGGGAAATGAAATCAAGCCATTCTTGGATCTCGTAACAGACTTTGGTAGAGAGAACAGAGTTAACATAATTCTGGACGAAGAAGATGACACAGAGATTACAAGCAGTATCGTGTGGGATTCTACTTCTTTTAAGCTTATAAGCCCTGGTCAAAATATCATAGATGGTGTCTATTATACGCAAGTTTCTTTGTACGCTGAAGAGTATAAAGAAGTGAAGTCTGATTCTGGTGAATCTACTATAATAAAAGACATAACTAAAAGACCTTATTTTGTGACTTCTGAGAAAGAGCTTATTCTCGTAGATCAGCAGGTCTTACAGAAATATGGACTTTATTTGACTTCCCCAGCTTCTGCTCTGGAGGTTAGATGGCTTCCAGAGTACATAAAAACATATCTTGATAACGAGGCTCCAGAGATAGAACCTGTCTTCGTTTATAGAAAGGTTAAAGAGGAGTTTAAGAAATATATTGACTTCGTTGATCCTGCTTACTACGACATTGTTACGCTTTGGGTTATGGGGACATACGTGTATGCCATATTCAATACATACCCTTACTTATTCTTAACAGGTACAAAAAACTCTGGTAAGACAAAGACCTTACAGGTTATGCAGTACATGTGCTACAATGCTATCATGTCAAATAATTTAACTGGACCAACTATCTTTAGGATCACCGAGACCTTTAGACCCACGTTGCTTTTAGACGAGCAAGAGCTTTTAAGCCATGCTGACAGGGCAGACATTGTCCAAACGATCTTAAACTCTGGTTACAAAAAGAGTTCTAAAGCACATAGGTTAGCACAGTCAAAGATTAAGGGTAAAGAGACTTACAAGATAGAAGAATTTGAGTTGTTTTGTCCCAAAGTTATCGCCAACATAACTGGAATGGAAGAGGTTTTGGAGAGCAGGACAATACCTATCCACATGTTTACTACGCTGGATCCAAGCAAGGGAAATGCGGACCCGCTTAAAAAGCCAGAGGGAGAAAAGGCAGAGTTAAGGAACTTCTTATATCTCTTCTCGCTTCAGCACTGGAAAGAGATAAAAAAGAGATATGATAACTTTGACGAGATATTTACTACAGCCAAATATCCTCACCTTTCTCTAATATCAAACAGAAACTTGGAGCTATGGAAGCCAATAATCACCCTTGCAAGTATGATAAGCGAAAAGCTTATTAAAGAGATAATAGACGTTGCTGCTAACATAATAACTATGGAGAAAGAACTTGAGAAAATTGAGAGCTTTGAGACTAAGCTCTTGATGGTCCTTGATAGCTTTATGCTACGTGACAAAGAGTTGTGGATCAAAGTGAAGGATATAAGAGATAGGTTAATAGATTACTTCTACGCTAAAGAAACGAATGAAAGGTATTATCCTTCACCAAGAAAGATTAAGAGAATACTTGTAGCTCTTGGATTTAGCGAGATGAAAAGAAAGGGTGGGAATTATATCCACGTTTTAATTAGGAGAAAGGATCTTGATGAAGCAATGAGAAGGTTTGGACTCGTTAGCACACAAGGAGAAGTTGTATTTGAAGGGGATAAATTCGTTAAGCCTAATGGTCTCGATGTAGATGAAATAATTGCAGGGTGATGCGTATGAATGTAGATTTCAAGAAGATAAAAGCCATATACGAAAAGTGTAAATATGGCTACGAGAACAGGTTTAGGAACGTGGAGATAGAAGGAATAGGTCTTTTGAGTAGAGATGCTTGTAAAGGATTTGTGTTGTGTTATGATTTGTTTAGAGAAGTTTTAAGCAAAGAAAAATATCGTGTGAAGAGAGGTGTTTCAGATGGTAAAGAGAAGAAAGTTGACGGGGAAAGAAAAGAGAGTGGTAAAGAGACAGATAAAGAGGTTTGAGGAGCTTATAGAACTACTTGAGAGTAGGAAAAGAATAGCAGAAGTTCAAGCGAAGGAATGGAAATACAAGCGTAGAGAGTACCTTAACTGGCTTGAGCAAGAAGAAAAGAGGGTTAAAGAGATGCCAAAAGCACTACAAGATCAGATAGACTCAACGAAGCGTATGATTCAGGAACTTCAGGACCAACTTAAGAACGGTGTGATTGTTAAGGATAAGAAAGAAGTCGTTGAAGAAATTGACAGCGAGGCTATGTAAATGGTGTACTTTTCAATACAGAAAAGGTTAAAAGCCTTTGATGCTCCAAAAAAGAATATGGAAGGTGATAAAATGAGCGATGTGGTCGTGGAAGATGTCCCTCTTGAGCAGGGTAATGCTACGGAAACAGTAAAGGAATACACACTAGACGACCTTGAGTCCAAGTGGATCAGCATAAAGCAAGGAGAAGAAGCAATAATAGACGTTGAGAGATACGAGAAAGTGGAGTCCCCTGGACACCCCTACAATTTTAAGTCCAAAGAAAAAGGAGATTTGGGATACCACGATAGAATCATAACAACAGACGGCAGGGAGTTGACAATAAACACATTTGTAGCAAGAGACGCATGGAGAAAAGCATTTACCCTTGCCAAGAGGATAAAAGGAAAGTTTAAAGTCTCAAGACCAGCACATGGACAGTACATCGTTGAGCCAGTAGAATAGGTACACCCCCGTGATAAAATGCCTAACAGGAACTACAAGAAAGGATATAGGTACGAACGGAAAACGATGTCAAAACTTTTTGAGTTGGGCTACCTGCCTTTAAGAATGGCAGGTAGCCATTCTCCTTTTGATGTTATTGGAATTGGAGAGAGGGATATTAAGCTAATTCAAGTTAAAAGCACGAAGAAGAAGCTAACTGATTCTGTGATTCATTCTTATAAGGAAGAGAAGATCTTAAAGAAAATAAAGGTTCCAAGAAACTGCTCAAAAGAAATATGGATATATGGAAATAGAGAATTTAAAAAATTAATAATAAAATAAAAGAATTCTTTAGACGGCTGTTACATTGAAGCTTATTATCTCGCCGTCTGTGTATGCCAAGTAAGCTATTTCATACTTAACGTATTCTGGACCTTCTGAATCGTCAGCTTTGTCATATTGTACTGTTGCTTCAAATGTGACTTCTACCTTATGCTTGTTGTCTGCGTATGTAACTTCGTAGTTGTATGTCTGTAATACAATCTGTTCATCTAGTTCATAGTCTCCATACTTTATCAAGTATGGTCTGTCCATAAAGTACTGTGTTGCTACTTCTTTCCATCTTTGTTCCTCTCTCCAATCAGCTGTTGCTTCGTATAAATCGTTGTATTTCTTTTCCAACTCGGCATATGATTTCTCAAGCTCACTAAACTCTGTTAACTTTGCGTTGTATTTACCCAAAAGAGTTTGGTACTCTGGTGTCGTAGTTACATCCACTGTCTTGACAGTCTCTCTTGGAAATGCCAAGTAAGCAAATCCAAATAGGAGAGTTGTTAACAAGAACAGTGTTGCCAAACCCTTGTAGGGAACTGTCTTTGTCTTCATGAGTTATACCCCCTATTGTTTTGTTGCTTTATTGTACTATATTATAGGCATTCTAAGTATATATACCTTCTTCGGAACAAATTGTACCCCTTTTGTCCCTATGCGATCTTCTTTCCTGTTGTTGTCTCGTACCAGTTCTTTAAGTAATATGCCACCAAACCTGCTATTGGGGCGTATTGTGGTGGTACTTTAGCCAAGAAGGCTAGTATCGCTGGTCCAAATAATATCAGACCATTCTTAAGCGTCTTTACAAGTCCCTTTTTCCAACTGTACTTCATTCTCATCACCTTTCACAGATTCCCTGTGAATATTATGAATTGATTTATCAAATTTTATTCGATCCTTAAACTCGGACTGTTTCCCATCGTTCCACTGAGATACAGGTCTTATGTAACCCACAACTCTTGAGTACACTTCACATCTTGTCCTTTCCACAAACATCACCCTAATATGCTCTTTAGAGTCGATAAAATCATCATTATTGCTCCAACTATAACTCCTATTAAAATTTTCCTAGTATTTTCTCTGTCTGTCTCCAAGTCCTTTACTCTAACTCTCAAGTTTTCTTGGCTTACTTTTATTCCTGCTAAACACTTGTTTATCTTGTCAAGTTTTCTATACAAATCGTCGTGAGCCTTGCTGTTCTCCTCTCTCAAGTTTTGAAGTTCAGCATATATCATTTCAATCATTTGACCGTTTGTTTTCCTAGCCATTTTTCCTCACATACATATAGCCAAATACTTTTTTCTTTTTGTGGGAGTACTCCCTTATTAATTCTATGAACGTGTCCATTATCTTTGGAACTTCTGTTGTACACTCGCTTGGATCTCCGCAGATTTTGGCGTATAAAACCATATCCTCGTATCTGTAACACAAGTAGTGACCTATGTCTGTATACGCCATAAATGGAGAATGCTCTTCCAAACTTAATTCCTTTATGAGTTCAGGTAAGCTATCTTCGTTGAATTCTTCGTCTAGGAAGATTACTTTAACGTCTTTTTCTTTCCCTTTATTTTTTAGGATCTGTTCGAGAGACGTCATTGACATCACCTTTTCTTACTAACTGGAATACTCTTCTTGGCTTCGTATAGGTCTTTAGCAGCCTTGTAGAACGCATACTTTTGGTTCCAGCTGAACCATACTCCATAATAGTTCTTCTCATCCTTGTGTAAAGGTCTATCGCTTGGATGTTTATCATTGGGCCAGTAGCACCAATCCATAACCACAAAGTTGTTGTCTTTCTCTCTACAATATGTTAAGTAGCAGTGTCCACCACCCTTCACGTCTCCTGCGTTTAGTCTCATTCTCCAGTAAGGTACTCCAGATCTTAGTGCGATGTTATACATCAATATTGCTCCATCTTCGCATTGGTGGCTAATCAATCCATTCTTAAAAACAAAAGTATGAGTGTCTTTTACCTCAAAGTCTCTCATTTGTGCTTCTCCCAAATCTTCAATGAAAGAAATACTAACTTCACTAATATCTTTATATCCATAATCCTTTAAGAAGTGACTCTCTGGGTTATATGTTATCCTATAAATAGGTTTATTTCCGATACCACCATGATTTTCTTGTTTCCATATGTGAAATGTTTTGCCTATTTGTAGCCCTATTCTTTGAATATCTCTTGCCAACTGTTCTGAACTCGTTGAGTAGACTTCTTGTTTATTTGAGTTGTACCCTCTCTTATCTGGATAATTCCCGTTGTGTCCATCGCCTATCCAAAAGCCTCTAAGAATTGCTTCTAACTTATTTTCGGGTAGGTGGAATATTTCTTCTTGGATATGTATATCAAAGCTATCTGTTTTTTGCTTTTTTAGGAACTCTTTGAAGTCCGACTTTAAGAAACGTATACATGGTACTCCCGAGTTGTTTTTGTACTCTGTAAATGGTATGTTGTGTCTCTCTAAAATTGGAATTATTTCTTCAGTTAATTCATAGCCAGAAGAACAAACTTTTCCATTTCCAACCCACCCTTCTGCTAAAAAGTGTCCTAAAACCAAGCATAATTCTTCATCTAACCATTCTATATCTCTTACTTCATAAGGTATCTTTTTGGCTATGGGTAATTTTCTTTTCCACCACTTTGTTAGATCTATATCTTTTAAGTAGACTTTCTCATATTTGATATCCTTTCGGCTTGTTCTAACCCAGAGGGGATGATTGTCTGTAATATCAACATGCTGTCCATTTCTCAAGTGAACTCTTTTGACTGGAAGTTTTCCTTTTTCCCAAATTTTTATTATCGGTTTGTAAACAAATTCCCTTTTATTAAAGTCATAAGAGAGAACCAAGTCTCCCACTTCTAGTTCTCCAACTTTCTTAACTCCTTCTTTTGTGTATATCTCTTCGTACTCCGCAATACAATCGCCTTTCCTCAATCTAATAGTCTCAAATGGGAACTGCCAATATTCTGGTATTCCCTCGTTGTTCTTGTCGCTCACGTAAGTTATGTTTCTCCTAACCCACTTTAGAGCGTTGAGCATTATCTCATCGGTTGTCTTACCTCTAACTCTTGGAATCCATGCATTATAAGGATTTATGAACGCTCTAACGTCTATATCAACCATTCCATATCTTGGAATATATCTCCCTGTATAGCGTATGTCTGCCTTCTTGTGCTTGTTATTCCAATATTCCTCGACAGGGTCTTTCTGTGTAAGTTTCTTAATTTTTCCAACCAAGTTAATCTTCTCTTCAGCCATGATTCTTATAGTCCCCCTTAAAGCCTCGATTTCTTCGTCCTTTTCTTTCAACTTGGATTCAAGCTCTAATATCTTGGCTCTTTCGTCTCTACTAAAGTAATCGTCCAACCAAGAGAATATTTTATTTATCATTTTGATCACCAACTTTCTCTTATTTTTCCCACTATCGCAGTAAGTGCGATAGAATGACTCTTGTCGGAGGAGTGTGTTTGATAAAATTCAAGGTATGCATTACTCCAAGTACTAATATCATACGTACTTGTACTTGTACTACTATAATCTGGATAGTATCCACTAGTAAGATACTTACAGCTTTTAAGTGTAACAGTATTCTCACTAAATTCTATTTCAACGAAATATGTTCTTCGAAGGTAACTCGCTGAAGATTGAATGTGTATTAAATTATGATAGTTTGTTCCATCTGTTACTCTTAAGTAGGTATCTGTATAACCAGCAGCGTTGCTGTGAAAAACTCCAAACACTAACTTCAGTGTTCCATAACCTTTAAATGACTTAGATGATCTAAGTTGAATGGTAGTTGAATCAGTACCATAACAAGTATTGTTAGTATAGCTAAATCCTGTATATATTGACCATTTATCACTTATTGTTCCAGTAAAGTCGTCGTACACAAAACTATCGTTCGGTAAGACTACTGCACCTGTAGCAGGCTCTATCCAACATGGGAAAGATGGTAAGTTTTTAGACACGATAACTCCGCTTCCCATTTAGACCACCGTCCTCGTTACATTTGTTATATTTCCTGTCGTAGAATTATAAGTAAATGATGTTGTGATCGTTTTACCATCTCTACTCTCTGTTATTGTTTCAAGGTTACCTGTTGTGCCATTGTATGAAAAGTTAACTGTAATAGAGGTATCACCATTTACGGTATATTGAATTTGAGAGAGATTGCCTGTTGTACCATTATATGCATATGTTCCTGTAATCGGGATCACACCATTAACCCAGTTAACAGACTCCGCATAGTACTTCTCTCCATTTGTATAGTACGTCTTAACGGTCATTATCCATCACCCATTTTCAGCTCTTATTTGAACTGTTATTTTCCATTCTGTAGTCGTTCCTTTTGATAAAGCAGTTCCAAACAATGCCCTTTGGTATAGAGTTCCACCAGAAAGGGCAGTATATAAGCCAACTTCTCTCATGTTTGAGATTGTTGATAATGAATCTATTTCGGCTATGAACGAGACAGTTTTATTAAACGTTGAGGCTGTTACTGCCCAACGCCCACTTCTCTCGTTGGCAAGGGAAGTATCGTCCTCTTGAGGAGTAGCAGTTCCATAGCCGATAGCGAGATAAGCGGGTCTATTGGCAGACTGCCCGTCCAACCAATTCCTTACTTCGTTCTTTCCGCCAAGAGTTATCATTTAATCACCTAAACAAGCAGTATATCATGAACAATATCTAGACTTATTGTACCATCTTTCAAGATCTCCGAGAAAGTATGATGTGTATAGAGAGTACCACCAGTCATTGTTATCATTCCCACTTCTGTTATACTTTTCCCTACGACTTCTGTTTTTCCTATTACAGTTTCTGCTATCCATTCCTTATCACTCCTTTGGGTTGAATCGAAGTCGTAGTTTCCAGTTGTACCAACTGGAGAGAAAATACCTGTATCACTCTCATCAGCTTCGTGATAAACATGGGACCAATCTAAGTTTATGTGAAAGTCAGATGTGGCTCCATCTTTTTGATAAACCCTTATTTGTCTGTAATCAACTGTACCCCAAGACATTGTTCCATACGAACCATCTGGATTATCGAAATCAACGTTCCACTTGTTCCAACCTGATTCAAGACCCACGTTCTTCAAGTCAAATCTTATGTAATTACTAGCAGATGGTTTTCCAGAGATTACAGTTCCATTACCAAACCAAATACTCAACACCGTACCAGTTGAAGCTTGGCTTAAAGCAGTCCCAGTAAACCTAACCCACAAATAATGATCGCCGTGTTGATGTCTGCTCAAGTTTGTCTTTGCTACTGTTGAGTACCACTCTGCAGTTGTTCCTGTAGCATCAACATCAACAGAGAGCTTAATCGACTGATGTCCTTCTTTATAATATGTCGTATCAACAGTTGGAGCCAAAGCATTAGTCGTGGGTCTATTGATCCAATCACTTACTGGATTCGCTGATCCAAAATCATCAACTGTAACCCTAAACGTAACTGTTCCAAGAGCAGTATATTTTGGTGGATTAACATCGCTACCTGCTAACCAATCCCTTACCATATTCAAGCCATTTTCAGTAAAGACCATAACACCACCTACTCTAGATTAGATACAGTTGCTACAACTGTCCAAGATCCAAGCCCTGTTGTACCTAATGGATAACCTGTAGTTCCCAAAATACCATGTGTATCATGTCCCAAGATAAATGAACTTCCAATATCTCTTGCCTCTAGCTTCAAGTAAACATCATCTAACTTTAGTTTATCCAAAAAGGAAACATATCTTGTTATTGTGGATCCAAGCTCTCCGACTTCTCTATTCAATGAATCCTTATCGATTATGTTTCTTCCAATAACTTCCAAGTAACTCATACTCACCACCTAAGTAAGCGTCTTCTCATCTTCGGCTACTCTCAAAGTTGTGATCCAACCCTTATAATTTATCTTGTGGTTTATCTCACGTATTCTTAACTTCTTGTAGGTTGTGAAACCCACAGCAGAGGATTTAACTTGAATAACATTCCCAACGCTGTAATTCTCATTTCCATACATTACAATCTCACCCTTCCAAGTTAAATTCCCATTAACAGCCAAGTATAAAGCAGCTTTGGCTTTGGCTATCTCCTTAGCAGCAGTTCTTATTTGATCGTTGTCCCAAGAGGGATTGTAATACTTTAAAGTCTGTGCTATCTTGGGCCAGGCTTTATATGCCCATTTTGACTTACCACCATTCTTTTGGATCTGTGAGACATTTTGATAAACTTCGTATATGGCGTTCCCATTCAAATCCTTACCAGCATTTATTAACAGCGAAGTCACAACTTCATTTTGGTTCTTGGCAAAGGAGTAGCTATAAACATTCTCTATGAACTCATCAAAGTTAAATGAATCATCAACAGTGCTTGGCTTGGGTTTCCATACAAGAGTATTTTCTCCGTTCTCGTGGGATATATAATATATATAATTTCCATTACCTGTAAAGTCTGCTCCAGACAATTCCTCTAGCCAAGCTGAAAATGGATACTCGCTGGACTTGGCATAATGGTCTATGACTTTCGGTGAATCCGCTAAATCAAGTGCGATCTCTAAACCTCTCCTGTTAAAGTAGGTATTTACTTGTGCTTCGATTATCTCTTTAGCAGTCATGTTTGAGTACGATCCTGGAGTAAACTCGTCGAACATTCTCTTTATGCGATCCTCGCCTCTTATTAAAATAACATTCCCACTTTCTGTCTTGATAGATGGTCCAACGTAAGTAACATCGCCATACATTAACAGATTCCAAGATGTGTCTGTGCTGTACTTCGCACGTATTTTAAGCTCTGTGTTCTCCGATATAACATTTGTGTAATCATTATCTTTGTTGAATATCTTAAAGGAAAATGTACTCGCCTTCTTTGTCTCGGAGCAAGTTCTGTTAATCTCAATATCATAGTAGTCACTTAACTCGCTCCAGTTACTATCTCCAGGATTCTTATACAAGATCTGCGTCATAACCTTTTTAGTCATGCTCTCGTCTCCACGAACCTAATGGAATAATGAATCGGATAACCTGTGTAAACAGTACCACCAGCAATCTCTTCATTTGTAGAGTTTGAATTTTCATCAACACTCTCTATAACAACATTTAGAGTACCATAAGCTGTATTAAGCAGCTGAAGCGTATTCCCGCATTCAGCAAACTGATTCAACAAATCATGAGTAATCTCGTTGGATCCAGCATTCTTTCTTATTATTCCTCTAACAGTTACTATTGGATTTTGTATAGCGTTGTACTGAACTTCAGATATTCTACTCGTATATGGCTGCGAGGTATCTTGTCCAACCTGTGGTTTAAAGCTAATTGAATTCTTGATGTTTCTGTTTACAGCACCATATACATTCAATACAACAGGAGTACCGCCATTAACAACTCCCGCTGTATCCTTAAGTTTTATTTCCTCGTTATACGTAGCCATAGATCATCACCTTAAATCGCACTTGGATTCACCCCAAGTGACTCCAATAATTGATTGTAGTATTCTTTTGCTTCCTCTGGAGATACTCCCTCTGGAAGTTGGAAGGTTATGTTGTTGTAGTTAGTAACGTTTTGGTTAGTTATTACTCCACCACTTTCTCCTTGATTTGGTTTCCAATTATACCATTTTAGTATTTCTTCTTCCGTCCATTTATGCGTTAATGTCTTGATTAAACTGCCACCAGTAGCTTCAGCAAAGTTCTTTTGAGCTTGTATCAACATATCTAATTTTAGTAATTCTGTGTTCATTGCGGTCTTTGCTTCTCCTCTGATTTTCTTAAATTTCTCATGTACGCTTTTCAACGCATCTTCAAATGTTCCAATGTCCTTATGCATTCCTTTAAATGGATTAGGTATGTGAAGATGGTACTTCTTACCAAATTTATTAAACTTCTCTATAAGAGAAGATAAAGTATCAACAACTAGATTATATATCCAATTAAATGCGTACTTCACTGCAGCTACAAGTACCCCAAAACTTTCCCTTGCAGAGATCACAAGGTTTTTGATACCATACTTTGTATTAATAATCCAAGCCCAAAAGTTTTTCTTCCACTTAAAAGTAAGGTCTCTGAATCCCATAAAGTTAGTTTTCCAAGCCAAGTACAAGGCTATTATCACAGCTATTAAACCCACAATCGCAAGGTTTACAGGATTAATAGAAGCTGCGAGATCAGTAAATTTGCCAGGAAGGCTCCGTAATCCCACCCTAAGTACTTTGAAACCATCTATTAAACCATTGATTCCTAAACCAACTGTACCTACAAAGAAAGCAAGCATTCCAAACGCTGCAGCTCCGATTAACACTTTACCAATAAGTTTTTTTGTATCAGAATTTAAGTTATTAAACCAATTTAAAAGGTCTATTATGTGATCTATCAATGAAGAAAGAATAGGCTCCAAAGCAGTTACAAGTTCAGCTTGGAAAAGCTTAAATGTACCCTGTAATTCTATAATCTTGCTTCCAAGAGGAGTAGCATAATCAGTAAGATCTAAGAAAGAATTAACAGCGTCTTTTATAGCTCCACCAATATATCTTTGAATAGCCATACCAAAGAACATTATAGAAAGAAGATAACCAGGGAATCTACCAAAGGATACTTGAAGATTCTTATCAAGCTCTTTAATCTTTGGTTGAAGAAGACTTACGGCTTCACTTGTCTTAAGGAAACCCTTATGACCCTTTGCTAAAAATCTCCCCGTTTTGGTGAGTCTCATGTTTAGAGAATTCATGGCTTCCCTAAGAGTTACTGCATTTGTGTCAAGTTGTTTAGCAACTTTCTGCAACTGCTGAAATCTTTTTATAGCTGTATCTATCTTTGACATACCTTTTGTTATAAATTCTAAGAAGAACTGCACTTTTTCAGCCATTTAATATCACCTTTTCATTCTGTTAAGCTCTCTCTCCTGTTCTTTGAATTCCCTATCCAATTCATCGCAGATTATTCTAAACTGCGGGAAAGTTAAATCAAATATGTAGTCTAACGTCCAATGTGTCTTTCTAATAACTACGTATATAGTGTGGATCAACTCTTCCTCAAGAGATCCAAACCTTCGCCTACTGATAGCCGCTAATAACCTCTTCTTGGCACCAGCAGGCGTTAAAACTTTTTTTTAACGTCCATCTCTAAACCATTTACTTTTAGGAATGCATCCATGAATTTCTGAACCTTATCAAATGCTATCTCCTCAACTTCCTTATCTATTTCTTCTCTTGGTGTGTCTGGATATTTCATGTAAAATGCCTTCTTAAGTGTGTCTTTAAATAACTCGAGTACTAGTGCGTTTCTTTCCTCGTCTGTTTTAGCAGAGAACAACTTACTCATGTCTCTAAGTCTTAATGGATATATTGTAATCTCCTCACCTTCAACCACAATCTTTTCAGGCTTAGCAACAAACTTATCCAACCTTCCCAACTTAATCACCCCTTTTACCAAATGTTTTAGGAATTCTACTATCTTCAGTAACAAAGTTGCTTTTAGTGCCGTTCTCGAGAGCTTTCTCTAATTCAAACACCCTTCTCTCGAGTTCGATTATCTTCTCGTGAACCAACACAAATTGCTTGTTTATGTCTGCGTAGTCCAATAAGAGTTTTATCCCATGCGAAAACCTGTTATTCGCATTGTCTCTTATCCATTCCTTAAATCTAAGGAACGTATCCTTCGGTACATGATATACCGTAAATTTTACGAAGTCTTCTTCTTGTGGGGACACAGACCCCAACTTAATACCTTCCATTCTTTCACCTCATGAAAGTAAATATATATATAAAATTTAACTAAATGAAACAGTTCCTATACCCATTGCTGTTGGTAGTGGATCCGTTGATGCATTTGACGTGTATTCTTCGTGGTAGTCACTTGATAGTACTTTGAATGATATTGTTTCTTGTAGGTAGCCATCAACGTCTGATGACATCTCTTTTGTTACTGCGTATGCGTTGAAGAATGATAGTCTCAATCTCTCTCCATCGCTCTCTCCGTCAGAGTACTCTATCTGGATGTGGTGCTTCTTTCTTGTACCATCTCCTGCTATGTGGAAGTAACCATCTGTTCCATTACCGAACATTGTTGTTCCTGCACCCAAAAATGCTCCTGCCCAAGATATGTCGTTCTTAACAATATCGAATGACACTTCAAATTCCTGCTGTGGCTTTGACCAAGAGTATTCATTCCCACCAAACGTCTTAATCTGCTCCATAGGTCTTTCTCCACCAGAAATCTTCAAGTTCCTTACATCCGCTGTGACAGTATATACTGTGGAAACACCCTCTTGTCTTATTCTAATTGTAGCTTCTTCTGGGAACCATACTTTTTCCATAGTCATGTTCATCACCCTTTTAAGTATTATTTATACAAATCTTCCAGTTTTTAGATCTCTCAATCTCATCTTAACTAAATCACGGAAGTACTCCTTACTCACAATCACCGCATCTCTGAAGTAATACATCGGTTGAGCGGGTCTCACATAGTGTGTCCTTATAGGACCAAACCTAGACGGTATTACCATGTGTCCAGGGTACTTTACTATCGGACCACGCCCATACTCTACGATAGGAGCATAATCTACGCCATCGTGGAATGCTCTTACTCTAACTTCTCCACGTGGACCAACATTCCAATACGTAACGCTATTAACCAATTTTCCAGTTGGTCCCGTGAGTCTATACTTTGCCCTATCAACTATGTTCTTTCTCGTTTCAAAAGCAACCTTCTCAACAAAGGAACGTGTAAGCTCACTTTCTAACTTCTTTATATATTTCTTTCTTTTTGCCATAAGCTCAATCTCTTTCCTTAAGCCTAAAGTTCGAATATTAACTCCAACGACCATTTTAATCTACCTTTTGTGACATATGTAACAAATATGTTTAAGTTATCTTATCCCAAGTAAATTCTATGTCCCTTATGTGAACTTTTCTAAACTTACCAAATGAGACAGTATCAACATTACTTATAGCATACTTCATGTGGTTCATTCCACTACTTACGAATGATGATTCATTACTTTCCATAGCTTCTATAACTTCGTCTGTAAGCTCGTCCAAAATGCTGACCTTATTTGAGAATATTGTAACAGTTATCGAAATCTTCTTGCTCTTTGTTGAGTAATCAAACACAGTATTCTCTTTATCAACACTTGCAGGATCAATGACTATTATTGGGAATCCTGGAAAGTCTGAACTTGCTATGTCTGGGAAAGAAGCTAATACCCATCTCTTACCTCTCCCGAGAGGATCAGACACATTTCCATTTATTGTATTGTAAACTGTACCCCAAATCGAGGAAACAGATGTATCAGCTGTAACTGTGAGTGTATCAGACAATGTTGTTTGCGTTCCACCAGAAGTGTTAATAGCAGTTATTTGGACTGAAGCAGAGGTACATGGACCAATCTCAAGTCCAGATATATCTCTTGAGTATGAAGCGTTGTCTGTCGTGTAAAGCTTAAACACCTTCCCATTTATCTCGGCATAAACTTCGTCATTTGAAGTCATATTCGTAACATCACAAGAGACCGTCACAGTCTCACCAGTTGTTATGCTCGTGGTTGAAATAGACTCATTAGATATTACTGGTAAATCACCACCAAGATTCAAGCTTCCAGTGTAGTTTGAACTTGGATCAACAACTTGTACCGCTGGACCAGTTGCTTCATTTGTTCCAGCCATTACGATCCAACCATAATCTGTTCCATCATTATTCCAAGTTGTATCATTCCAAGGTCTTATTTCTGTCTTGCTCCCACCATAGTAGTTTACAAGAGAAGGAACTCCTTTTCCTCTGTATTCTTT
>Ga0190313_1000966_pt1 | contig 16008 bp, 18 predicted proteins | sample 4870071011_MG_FD_169989 | JGI IMG/M metagenome (GOLD analysis project Ga0190313, IMG submission 169989) | Hydrothermal vent sediment bacterial communities from Southern Trench, Guaymas Basin, Mexico - 4870-07-10-11_MG | ecosystem: Environmental > Aquatic > Marine > Hydrothermal vents > Sediment ...
AGGCATCGTAAACTCCGCAGTAAAGAATCCGTTTTCATCGGTCTTTCCTGTAACATTCGCTCCAGTAGAAGCATAGATTTCAACATCTACATTTGCATAAGGCTCGTTAAGTTCATTGTGCACGAATACCTGAACTGGTACTTTCTGATTAGGTGCAGCATACGGAGGTACCCAAGCATCAACGAGGAATAGGTGCTCGCCAACCTTACCGGGACCTGTTACCTCGTGAACACCAGGCGGATGAATCGTGTTTATGGAGAACCCGTTGTATATACTACCGAACGCAGATACCCAACCCTGCCATTTATCTTGCCTATATGCTTCTATGTTCTTTCTGTAATACAGCACATCGTACGGCAAATCATCCACAAGAATACCCTCAATGTCCTTTATAAGTTTAACCCTCTTTTCGTCGTCCATCTCAGTCATCATCTGCTCAAGCATCTGGTCTACCTTCGGATTGGAATAGCCAGGAGCGTTGTAACCGGCTGGTGCAGCCTGCGAGGAATGGAAGAAGTCGTACAGGTAATTCTCTGGGAACGAACCTACTGCCCATCCAAGTATGTACATATCGAAATTTACTACAACGAATGCTTTTGTAACTATGGTGTCAAAATCGGTCGGACTGGATTCTATGTTCAATCCTACTTTCTTTAGATTCTTTGAAATCATTATACCAGCATCTGCTCTAATCGGATCATAATCCTTTGGAGGAGTAAGTATGCTTAGCTTTATCGGAGAACCATCGGGCATGTCTCTCCATCCATCACCATTGTAATCTTTATAGTTATTGTCATCAAGTACCTGCTTCGCCATCTGCAAATCAAACTCTGGCGGTATAGCGGATTCGTTTATGTATCTCGGATTTGTTATTGCTATTGGCACAGTACCCTTTATACCATAGCCGTGGAGCAACCTATCCACTATGTAGTCCTTATCTATGCAGTGAGCCACAGCTTTTCTGAATGGCTTATCGTTCATCGGAGCTCTCCTCATGTTGAAGGCCAGATAGAAGAATCCTTGGTCGGTACTTACTTCAAATCCTATTCTGGGGTCATCTTTCAAGGCCTCGTAGTAACCAGGTGTTATGGACCAAGCGATGTAATCAACCTCACCCTGTCTCAAAGCGAGAATTGCTACATCAAGTGTTGAGTATATCTTGAATACTATTCTCTTGACATACTTTGGATAGAACGGCCAATCCTTACCTGCCCAAGAAACTGTCATATCCTTACCCCAGTATCCTTCGTACGGCTCTATTATAGCATAGGTCTTTGGTACCCAATCAACGAATTTCCACGGGCCAGTTGCTATGGTAGCATCCGCTTCTGTCGTATCTTTGCCATATCCGTAATCTAGCTGCATATCTTGGCTATCGCCAGTACCTGCATCTGTAAGATGGTCCTTCCATATGTGTTCAGGTATTATTGGATACCCAAGCGTTACATAGAAGAACAGTGGATACTGCTCGCTCAAGTGGAATTTCACTGTGTAGTCGTCAACAGCTTCAACACCTATGTGAGATTTGCCGTTACCGTCCCAGCGGTCCCACTTGGCATCCGCCCAATAAAGGCATTTTGCTGAAGATTGGAAAAGAGAATCCCAGTACAGTACCTGATATGAAAATACTACATCCTTGGAGGTCATTTCTACGCCATCGTGGAATGTAACATTGTGTCTGAGATGTACAACAACTGTCGCCACATCACCTTCGTCGGGGGTTGACTGTAGTTCGTAGCTCTCCGCTAAGTTGGTGTAAATCATGAAGTCCGGGGTATAAGCAAGTAAGCCTTCATACATCCATCCTATTACGTTCGACTTCCATACGGTATTTGTCTGAGGGTCAAAGTAGTTTAAGTTTGGCAAATCATCCTGCATTGCAATATACAAGGTCTCCGCCTCGGAGACCTTGGGTACAGGTGGCTGAGCCGCACTGCCCATCGCTGAAAAGGCGCTGATACTCACTAAGAGCACTACTAACGCGCTCAACAATCCTACTTTTCGCCTGTTCATATTCCATAGCCTCCTCTGCATTTTGGACACCTCCACAAGAGGTATCCGATTACGGGCCGTATATGGAGTATTCACTATATAAATTTTTTGTGATGATTATCCCTCATTTTTCCCGATATACTTCTCAACGAACAAAAAAGGAAAGTAGAGAAGAACATAAATTAAGGCGATAAGCGATTTCCGATTCGGCGATAAACTTTAAATAGAAAAGTTTAACTTATGGAAAACTTAACCATGCTCTATGAAACTGCCGGCGATAGTAGTAAATTTCAAAATATACGAGAAAGGTGTATCCACGGAAGGAATAAAAACAGCCAAATTACTTGAAAAAAAAGCGGAGGACTTAGGAATAAGTTTGGCCATTGCGGTCAATGCTATAGATTTGAGGATGTTTGTGGAGGAATTGGAAATACCAGTATTTTTACAACATATGGACTCAGTAGGATTCGGTGCCAAAACGGGTCATATATGCGCGGAGATGGTCAAAGAATCAGGGGCATACGGCGTTTTGCTGAATCATTCAGAAAAAAGAATGCTTCTCGCAGATTTATCAGCAGCGATCAATAGAGCGAAGATGAACAATTTAAAAACTCTTGTTTGTGCGGATACCGTGGAATCCTCCAAAGGCGTGGCTGCCCTTAGCCCGGATTATCTTGCGGTGGAACCTCCTGAGCTCATAGGAGGGGATATATCGGTGTCCAAGGCCAGACCTGAGGTTGTCAGTGGAACCGTGGAAGCCGTAGCGAAAATCTCGCCCGATATTCCTGTACTGTGCGGAGCGGGTGTTAAAACGGGAGAGGATGTGAAAAAAGCAATAGAACTTGGAGCGAAGGGAGTTTTGGTTGCTTCAGGCGTTGTTAAGGCGAAGGATCCCGCAAAGGCTCTGGAGGAACTGGCTAGGGGACTGCTATAAATGGCGAAGAGAAAGAAGATAGAGGAGGATGAAATTCAACTTCCCAAATTTGATGCAAAAGAATATTTTAGAAGAGAGAAAGAAATAACTAAATTGTACATAATTTTTTCAATATTGGCAATTATTTTAGGAGTTTTGTCTGCGATTTTGCAGATATACGGATTAGTTTATGTATCTCCCATTCTGGGGCTTGGGGCTATATTCTTTTTCATTTATTTCTCTGATACTCTTTTCCATGTGGATTTGAATCTTAAAGATAAGATAGGTCCGATATTTGTTCTTTTTATGCTTTACTTATCAACTTGGATTCTCGCACTAAACGCACCGTTTGCCGATATATCTCCCCCATCCATAGATGGAGTTTACTACTACAAAAACGGAACATGGGAGAAATGCGAGTATTATCAGGGTGTATATTTTGTTAATTCCACAGAAGAAAATGTAAAAATAGGGTTTAAGGTTTATGATGCCTCATCGGTAAAAGTTAGAATAATTGTTGATGGAAAGGATTACGATGTTAAAAAGTCAGAAATAGAGAGTGTGTATTATATAACGCTTTCCTCTTCTCAACTAACAGGAACATGGTTAGATATAAGAGTGATAGCCGAGGACTCCAAAGGAAATACAAAATCATCAACATATCTGGTAAGTATCAAACCATCCAAGGTAATTTTCTGAGGAGACCTCTGTAAATTTCCTCAATTTCTTCTGGGCGTAAATTTTCCAGCGAAGAATTCAGAGGAGTGATTTCCATACTATTCTTGAATCTGTTTAGGTGGCTTCCTATATCCCGTTCCCGTAATTCATGGTACAGAACATCTTTTAGAGATCTAATTTTCTGGGGAATTATGGCGTATAATCTTGAATTCTCAATATAAGGCCCTTCTATACCCAACGAGGACCATTTTTCAACGAAATCCACAGCATTATCCGTCCATACTGGAGGCCCCTCATGAACTTTTGCTTTGGGAAGTGAGTCTCTTTCAACAGAAAAAATCAAATACACATATTTTTCAGTTATAAAATAAAATACATTTCTTGGTAGAAATTCCCATTTTTTAAGTATGTTGTGGACTATCCTTGAAAATTTTTGGAGCTGAGAATGGAGAACATCCTCAACGACCTCTGGCTTAATGATTTTTATGATATAAACTTTGAATTCAGTTTTTTCTATATATTTCTTCAAATCTTCTATGCTGCCTTTCAACTCTTTCGGAAAGAAAAAATCTATGGTTGGCTTTTTCAGAAAAGATTTTGAGGCCAGTATGAATTTATAATAGGACTCCTCTCTCACCGCCGCGGCGGCGTTTCTTCTCGCATCCACGGGGTCTACAAAAATTAACGGGGTTTTTTCAAATTTTCTCTCTGGTTTCCTTTCAATAAATATTAAAACATGCTTTCTCCACTTTGACGCGTTTTCCAAAACTTTCAAAAAACTTCGGTATTTTATCACAAGGAGTTCGCACAGATATCCAGAAAAACCACCAACTTTTACCTCAGCTCCGTAAACACCGATGCCCTTCATAAACGCTTTTAATAAACGAACATCATCCTTTTGCTCATCGGATAAGTTCTTTCTTACATACTCGGTGTGTAAGGGTGTTCGGTCCACAGCTGTTCTTAACTCCTCTGGTGTCTCTATTTTATAAGAAGGAACTATATCTACGCTGAAACCATTGAATCTCCCTCTTGCATACGGATGTTGAGCGTATTTTTCCTCGTAGTTCTCCAGTATTTTCTTTCCGATGGATAGGGTATGGTATGCAATCTCTTTTTCAGAATAATTTTGCGGAAAAAGAAGGAAAAAATCTATATCAACATCTCCGCGAAGATAGGTATCTTTGGCTACGGAACCCACCAGTTTTATTTCAACATCCTCAAATCCTCTCTTGCATAGTTCTTCCCCTATTTTTCTTTCAAGCGCTCTCACGGTTTCATCTATTTTCTTTCTTTCCTCGTCGGTCGGCTTTATTCTTTGCAGTACTTCTTCAAGAATTTCACGCATATCTATCCACCGAGTAACTTGAGTATTGCCTCCGCCACCTCACCATCGCACTCCTCAAGCGCTTTTATCGCCTCCTCTCTACTTGCCCCGGTCTGTTCCATAACGAGAGAGATGTCTTCCTCTGTATATTTTCTCTTTACCTCTTCTTCGGCTTTTATATCTCCTGTTATCTGAAATATCTTTTGACCTTGAGCGTCCACTATAACAACACTGGGATTTTTTATTATAACATCTCCGCTATCTCTTCTTATTATTACTTCACGTACATCGCTCCACTCCTCGGTTTTAATGCCTAACTGCTTCATATACCTCTTCATCTGCGCGGGACTCATCCTCACGGGGCATCACCTCAATATTCCCTCCAACGATGTCCGCATTTCTTGCATATATAAAATCTTGTTTCGGGCTCGTCCGCTCCCCTGGTTTGGCGAAGCATCCAGTATGCACCTCGGGAACCGCACTTTGGACATACCACGGATTCATCTAAGGGCAGGGTTTCTATATCTCTATCTATTATCGCCGTTTCCTTTTTCTCGTGTTCTGCAATGATTTTCCTGTTTTTATCCTCCTGTTTCATAGACATTTCGTATCCACATTTGCTGCATATCCATTTATCACCCTTCGGATGCATCAATCCTTTACATTTCGGACAGAACATATCAATACCTCCTTTTCACCACATAATTTGCGATATATCTAAGAAATTCCTTCGCCTCATCCCTTCCATCAATTTTCTCCAATGCGCTTAGCGCATCATTCACAAGTTTTGTTGCGAACTCCTCCGCTCTGGCCAGTGCACCACTCTTTCTCACGATCTCCCTGACTTTATTCAGTTCCTCTCTGCTTATATTCTTTTTTCCGAGAACGCTCATTATGTACTCCCTATGCTCTTCATTTTCCATAGCGTAGAGTATATGGAGGGTCTTCTTCCCTTCCTCCAAATCTGAAGTTACCGGTTTTCCTATAACATCTTCCTCGCCGAAAAGCCCGAGTATGTCGTCCTGAATCTGAAAAGCTATTCCTACAGGTATGGCGTAGTCACTTATTTTTCTTAAATAATCTTCATCTCCGCCGGCTAATATTGCGCCTATTTGCAGAGGGCCGTCTATCGTGTATATTGCCGTTTTTAGTTTATGCACTTTGAGTAAATCCTCCACCCCGAAATCCTCCTTCACGGAGGAAAAGATGTCAAGAATCTGGCCGTATCCGGTATGTTCTATAATCTCAGTGAGTTTCTTCACAGCCCTATTTTTTAAATCTTCTGGAAAATTGCTTTTTAATAAAATTTCTTTGGCATAGGCATCCGCGAGGTCTCCCGCTATAATAGCCATATTCTCACCGAATCTGGCGGAATAATTTCCCAATTTATTTTTAAATTTCTTCTCGTATATTTTGTGGTAAGTTGGCCCATTTCTCCTAAGTTCACTTTCGTCCATAATATCATCGTGTATGAGTAAATAGCTCTGAATAAGTTCCAACGAGGAACTTGCTTTCACTATTTCTTCATTTTCCTCTTTGAGTAATCCATATCCCTTTATCATAAGTATAGCTCTCAATCTTTTACCTCCACGAAGCGTGTATTCCCGCAAATGTTCCACCGCTTCTTTTATCTCAGTACCAAATCGGGAGGCATACTCAATCTTCTCTTTGAAAAATTCGTCAAGCACATCCTCTATTTTTCTCTTATACTCTTTTATCATCTCTTGCATACGGGGTTATTTGCGTAATAGTATTAAAGTTTTTATACCATGCTATTTTTGGGTTTTGTATGAGGATATTCAAGTTCAAAATCTGTCTGTTTGGGGAGCCAGCGGTGGGTAAAACTTCGCTGATAAGGAGATTCGTCTACGATACCTTTGATGAAAGATACCTGAGCACGATAGGTACAAAGGTTTCCAAGAAATCGGTTACTCTGAATATTTCGGGGAAGGATGTGCGGGTAGATATGATGATATGGGATATTATGGGCCAAGAAAGTTTCAGACAACTGCTCAAGGATGCGTATTTTTACGGTGCGGAAGGCCTTATAGGAGTTGCTGATATTACAAGGAAAAATACATTGTTGGCTCTGGACGAATGGCTTAAGGAGATACTCAAAATAACTGGGGAAAAGCCGATAATATTTGTGGGGAACAAGTACGATTTGAAGGAGAATGCTGAATGGGGCGAAGAAGACCTCAAAAGTATGGCGGAAAAATACAATGCCGTAAAGTATCTCTTTACCAGTGCGAAGACGGGAGAGGGAGTTGAAGAAGCTTTCGTAACCCTCGCTACAAAACTAGTGGAGAAAAAGCTCTAATGCTAGAGTACATAGTTGTTGTTTTAGCCGTATTATCTATTATAATTTCCACAAAGAGAAGTGCGGTAATAACGATTTCTTCAACCCTTTTCATAATATTCTTTATAGAAATTATTATGCTTGAAATGGGAGATTCTCTGTATTCGGTTGCTTTTAATCCTGCGGAGCCCGATATTCTTCGCTTCTTCACCTCTATGTTCACGCATGCATCCGCACCCCATATAATTATCAATGTTCTTGTTTTTCTTCTCGTTGGTATTCCACTTGAAGATAGGGATGGAAATATTTGCATTCTTCTGTACTTCTTTATCGGGGGTATTACAGGAAATATCTTTTACTATTTCTCTCATCTTGGACAAAATTCTCCGGTTCTTGGTGCATCCGGATGCATATTTGGTATACTGGGTGCATTCCTCATAAGGTATCCAAACGAGGAAATATCCATGTTTCTCGGCTTCGTGTTTATGAGGAGAGTTAAGGCGAAGTATGCCATTCTTACTATGGCGATCATTGAAAGTTTGGCAACATTTTTATTAACATCGGATAATATAGCCCATATTGCCCATGTAGGCGGATTCATAGCGGGGGTATTCATAGGAAAATTTGTTCCGAGAGAGTGGAAGAGAAAATCTTATGTGGATTTTTCCTCTCTATACAATATTGCGGAAACAGAAGAGGATAGGGCTTATGTGGATAGAATAATCGCCGAAGATGACCCGATGGTGAGGAGGGCTCTCATTGAAAAATTTCTGGAGAAAAAATGCAAAAAATATGTTATTAAAAGTGGTTATGTGATATGCGACGGAAAAAAGTATAAATTTCAGAGTTTGCGCCGCAGGTAGAGAAAGGTAAATACGAAACCCACAATAAGATTGGTGTAGAAGAGAGTGATTCTCCACAGTATAGTGAGAACAGATACCACACCGATGGGCAGTACTTGGGCGTAGAGTATGAATGAGCCGAACTCCGCTATACCGCTTCCACCGGGAGTTAGGGGTAGCATTGTTGCAATCATTATAAGAAATTGAACCGCCAGCGAAAACAACCAGTATGGGTTTTGACCCAGCGCAAGTAATATTATTGAAGGCACGATCATGTCACAAATCCAGAGAGCGGCCGTGGGCAGAATTATCTTAAAGAAATTAGATTTTTTCCATAGCATGTTTTTCATAGTATCAGAAAAGTTTCTCATTTCCTTCTCTATTTTTTTGCAGATTTTATCTCTTTTATCTCTCTTTTTAACGAATATTTTTACTATATTGCATAGCATTTGGGTGCCTTTCTCTCTTTTCGCAACCACGAATATGAAAAATGCCAAGAGAATGATTAAAAGTATGAATCCACCGTAGAGGATTGGGGCAAAGGAACTTATAGTGAATTCCCTTCCTGCCAGAAAAAATATTATTGGGGCAAACGACATCAAAAATATGAAGTCCACTATTCTCTCACTAACAACAAGACCTGTAGCCCCTCCACTACTCAGCCCTTCCTCGGTAAGCATTTTAATTCTTGTGGGTTCTCCGCCTATTTGAGAAGGGGTTATCGCGCCAACAAAAACATTTACCAGAACTATGTGCAAACTTCTTCGCAGAGAAATTCTTTCATTGAGGATTCCAGCCATAGTTTTTATTCTTATCCCCCAGAAGAAGAGAGAAAGAAAATGGAACCCGAATGCACAGGCCAAAAAAAATAGGTTGATTTTCCCAATGTTTTCAAGAGCTTTGTAATTTAAGCCAAGAAGTGAAATTATTAGAAGAGATGCGGCGCTAACTATAACCGATACAATTGCTAACCTACGCCATTTTTTGTTCATGATGTTAGTATTTCAAAGGGCATTTTCTCCCTTTCAACTGTAACACCATATTTTGTTATTAGATACCTGTGAGGATACGGGTCAAAAGAGGACCCGCGCATTTTGAGAACCTGGATATACCTTTCTGTTCGGGGAATTCCCTTCTCAACGATCTGCTTTTTATGTATGTGGATGTGTCCCGAAGCCAAAATTCTTTCCGCTCTCAAATCCATTTGGTGGGGGTCGCCTACGGTTATTATTGATGTAGCTCCCGTATCCGCAAGAAATCTGAAGAGTTTTTGAACTGCTTGCTTTTCCTTTTCATCACCGGCACCAAATTTTTTAAAGGTAGTAAGAGAATCCATAACTATTCTTGAGTATTTGACATTTTGGAGTTGCCTTGATATCTTTATTATTATTGATTCTACGGTTAATTCCCCTCTTTCCACGCTTTTTTCATCTATCTGCGAAGCACTTACAATCGCTCCCTTTGCCGTTATGTCATGCACTGATGGAGCTGTTGTGTACAACCTATGTGATGGAACCGCATCCATCACATGTAAGTCGCTCATATTCCATCCGAAATTTAACATTATGTAGTTGAGAATGGATGATGGGAATTTGTCCACCGCAATATATAAACAATCCTCCTCATTTATCAACCCCTCCATAAGGTATCTAAAAACAAGCAAGGTTTTACCCGCACCGGTATCTCCGCTCAGTATATAGACCCTTCCTTTGATAAGGCCGCCGCCCAACATCTCGTCAAGAGCGTCTATTCCGAATTTCACTCTTCTTTTCATACCGAACATCATTTTTTCTTCCCCCTCTTTTTCTTCTTTCTTCTCTTTTTCTTTTTTTGCTCAACTTTCTTAACCTTCTCAATGACTTCTTTGAGCTCTTCCTCCTCAATATGCGATTCCTCAGCCTTCTCTGAATTTTCTATAGAAACCAAGACTTCTTCTTTGCTTGAAGGTGAATTTTCCACAGGGGATACTTCATTTTCCACAATCATTCCCTCTTCGGACGGAGTTTCTACAGTTTCTTCTATGATCTCTTTGACCTCTTTCTCCTCAACACTGACCTCTCCTATATATATACGGTAAAAGCGCTCTTCAACTTCAAACCCCTTGTCTCCGAGGACTAATGGGATAACATAAACATCATGAGGCATAGAAAACTTTTCAAGAACCAAATACACTCTTGACATATCTTTTTCGGGCCTGAGGTAAAATACATTATCCACGGAAGCCCTTTCCACCGATAAATCTTCAAAGTCCTCCGCTATAATTATGACCGATGAATTTGCATTCATTCGCAGAAAATTAACGAAAGCATGGGAGGAAGCATCCTCATCCAGACCTCTTGTATAAAAATATTTTAAGGAGGTAAGAGAATCCACCACTATTCTATCGTATCTCCTTTTGTCAAAAACACTCTTCAAATTAGATAGGAGAGTGAGAACATCAACCTCCAAAACCTTCTTTGTGGTGCTCATGAACTTTACTTTGGTTGGCTCCGCTATTATTGAGATCTCCCTGAAGGGTTTTATTTCTTTTTTTCCAACCGCTGGAACAGCGTCAAAAACATAAATATCCTCCAGAGGAAGGTCAAGTGTACGAAAATCCTCCACATACTCTTGAGCGGATTCATCAAGCGAGATATACAATACATTTTCACCGCGAATAGCTCCAGCAACTAAAAATTGCGTCGCCAAAAGAGTTTTTCCACTTCCAGGAGGGCCTACGAGCAAAGTAGTGGATATTTCGGGAATTCCACCTATTATATCGTCCAAGTATTTCACACCAGTGGATAGAACTCTCATCGTTCACACTTATGCGGACAAATTATATAATGTTTGTGGATGCCTCACTGAACATAGCCGTAGAGTATTATTCCCAAAAATCTATATAGATGAATCATAGATATAATTATAAGTAATCCAGAAAGCACGAGAAGAAATTTATTATTATCAATTTTTTTATTGAATTTCAGCATTATGAGAAGAGGAATTATTGTTCCGAATGAGAACAAATAAGCATTTATTATTCCTTCTATGATACTTGAGGATGCGAGAACTGCAGGGGCACCTTCAAACATACATAGCGTAGAAGCAAGTAAAGAGGATTCCGGCCTGCACGAGAATTTTTTCCCTCCAAAGCGCACATAAATCCATATGTTCCTATACCAAGCATTATAATAGATGATGCTAAACCGGCATAAAAAACAAGAAATATTAATGGTAGGGCAATAAGGGCCGCCAAACCTCTTGAGAGGAATATATATAGTATGCTCTTTTTGTAATTTGAGGATACGGATACAAGCGGGTAGGAACATAGCGAACATCCCGTTAAACCGATTATGAGTCCATAAAGCAGTGATTCACCGTACATAAGGCTTTCTTAACTCAAATTTTAGCGCCTTTTGAGGACATATTTCAACACATCTCCCGCATCTTATGCACTCTGGTGAGTCGGTTTCGCGCATTGGGTCTATTCCCATCGGGCATACTCTCCGGCACATATAGCAGAAGGAGCATTTGCTTTCATCGTAGGTAATTTTCACAAGCGAAATTTTGTTAAAAAGGGATAGTTGCGCACCTATTGGACATATATATTTACACCATCCTCTTACTATGGAGAGTACCAGAATAAAGAATCCAAATGTGAGTATAATCTTTATGATGAAGAAGGGCTCTAAGGGCTCCACAAAACCCGGCATTATTATAAGAGTAGGTATCGTACCAGTCAAAAATCCTATGGGACAGTAGTCACAGAAAACCTTTTCCGATAGGAGATACGAGAGTATGAGGGTGAGAACCAAAAGTATGTATTTTACATATCTAAAAGGTCTCAGTTTTTTAACATCCCTGTATTTTGCTTTCTTACCAATTAAGTCCTGAAGCGCTCCTATCGGACATGCCCATCCACAAGTTGCTCTTCCGAATGTACCTCCGAAGAGCGATAATACTCCAAAAATGTAAAGGATAAGAATGGGTGATACTATAACCGCATATTCCATGGCGCCCAGCGGACACAGAGCCGTGGCGAATGGACAGGCGTGGCAGTAGAAAACAGGCAGAGGAAATCCATGGAAACTTATAATCAAACCAAGGTTAAGTGAAACAAATATAAGAAACTGCATTGTTATTCTGTATGTTCTCAGTTTCATTTCTTACCCACCATAAAGTTCTATTGCTTTATCCAATATTTTTATGAGTTCATTACTTTCCACCACACCACTTTTGGAGAACCAGTAGATTTTTCCTTGGTGTTTGGTCAGCACGACTATTGTAGGCGTGCCCGGAGGACCTAAGGAGTATATTCGGAGGACCTCTAACGCCTTATTTCTAGTTTCCGAACCTATTGTAGCGTCAAGTATTACCAAATTTATTTTTCCCTTATATTTATCCCCGATGCTACCATCTTCGGTGACTATTCCTGCTTTGACCATATTCTCCCATTGTATTTCGCATCCAGTACACGGAACCTGATGGACATATATGAGAAGAGGTTTTTCCGCAACGAGACTCAATACCCACTGAGGATGATGTACTATGCTTCCATTTGGATAGTTTACCAGAAAATCTTCAGTTCCACTTTTAGGTTGCAGAGCCAGACAGCTCCAGCATGTGTTTCCATTGTAAACATTTCCTCCAGCCTCTATACTGTATATATGTAACGAATATATGAATGAAGCGACTATGGCCGCAACAGCTATTGGGATGACCAGAATATATGATTTCACTGGAACGAAAACTGTTAGACCTATTATTAGTCCAAGTAGGATCAACAAAATATAACTTACTCCTCCTTCTTCTTTGTTCATTTTCGCGGTTTGAATACCAAAGACCTTTACCTTGAATGTAGAGTTGAGAGTATTATTGTAAGGATCTCTTGCGTATATTCTAACCGATTTAGCCAGCGGAACCTCGGCGCTGAAAATACTCTCGTTTGTTTCTTCAAGCACATACCATGAAGAATTTACCTGAACTTTTGCCTCCATAACACCGGATTCATCATATATGTAAACAGTTAGAGTCATCTTTTTATTTTTTGCTACGGCATATATATCTAAAACCTTTGGTGGATTTGCATCCTCTCCTATTTCCGGATAAACGAAGAATCTAAAAATTGAGGTATTGGATTGGTTTGAGTTATCATAAGCTATTATCTTCACAAGATGATTTCCCTCATACAGAGGTGTGTAATTGAAGAAATAATTTCCGTTGTTTTCTGAAATATATGGGAAGTCGTTCTCGCCTGCAGGGTTTTCTATCACTACACTTATATTATGTACTCCGAAATCATCGGAAACATCAAAACTAACGGTTATATTATTTCCGAGTTTTGGGTATTTTGGATTTACTATGAAATTTTCTATTTTTGGTTTTTCATTCATTATGATAGTTGAATTACCTACGAATACTTCGTTTCCATCAACTATTATATGATAGTAAAAAACATCCCCATCGTTTGTTGGGGGATTGTTACCCTCACCTGGTATGTATCTATAGAAGTAAGTGTTGTTGCCCATATTTGTCATGCTTTTTGGCAAAAGGCAAATATCATTTATGCATATCTGTACTTCTACAGAATTTGCGCTATCAACAACTGCATATATCTCTATTGTTGTGTTGGGTAATGGAACCTCAGGCCATATGTATGCATTTACAAATTCTCTATTTTGCTGAGCATAAGCATCAAAACTAACAAATACAGTTAACAAGGAAATTGTTAGTAGAGCGACAAGCACCACACGATGCATACATAACCTTAACCATGTAAACTATTAAAAATTTCTTTCCGAAATTTTTTCACACCTTCACAAATATCTTCATACGCCATAATTCCAGAAATTACCGCTATTCCGCATACGCCTGTTTTCATAACATCTTTTATTTTATTTAGGGTTATTCCTCCTATAGCTACAACAGGTACTTTTGAACAATTCACTATTTTTTTAAGGCCATCTACGCCTATAACCTTCGCCTTCTTAGTTGGAGAAGGAAAAACGCTTCCTGCACCCAAGTAATCCGCACCATCTTTTATGGCCTTTTTTGCCTGAACAGTGTTTCTTACGGTGGCTCCTACTATAAGTTCAGGGAATTTTTCCTTAACCACCTTTATTGGCAAATCTTTTGCACCGAGATGTACGCCATCCGCACCGCTCAATATGGCCAGATCCACACGATCGTTCACTATAAAAAGCGCTGAATATTCATCTGCGATTTTTCTAATTTTTTTCGCTTTTTCGTAGATATCCCTATCAGCGAGGTCCTTAGTTCTGAGTTGCACCGCTGTGGCTCCGCATCTCAGAACAGTTTCAGCTATCTCCTCCTCTTTTCCGTAACGCGAATCAGCGATTATATATAGCAGTAATCTGTCACACAGATTCATTCAAACTTCTCCAAATCCTCAGTTTTGTTCAGAATTCGTTCCACCACACCCGCATCTCTGAATATACACATAAGCTCTTTATCGCTGAGATGCAATTTTTTTGTTAGGAACACGCCGATTTTCTCCATTCGTTTCATAATCTCGCCGTAATATACGATATCCTCTGCAATATTATTGGAGGATGTGTGGAGATATCTTCCAAGTTTAAGAGTAACTTTTTTTCTGCTCTCTCTCCTTTCCTTGCTGATGTTCATGATTTTTAACCATGATGGAAAACTGTACTTTTTGGGATGCACTTCGTATTTTTTATCTTTTGCTACACTAACCGCCGCGATCATATCCATGGCGTTCCTCCACAGTCCATAATACTGTCTCCTGAAAACTCTTCCCAGAAAAACATCCGCGCGGGATATGTATTCGTACGCCCTCGCCAAATCCTCTGGTTTGGTGTATTCTAACGGCACATTTTCTTCTATCCACAGAAGTATGTAGTCTGGATCCTCATCTATTTTACGCAGAATATCCTTCGCCGCCAAAAAGGATTCTGTATGAAGTATTCTCAATACCCCTTCATATATATTTTTCCACTCATCCCTATATCCGAGAGCGTTTACATCATCCACGCCTATAAATTTCTTACCTTCCGCCACGGATTGCAAATCGTTTATGGCGGCGCGCAAATCTCCCATTGCCCTCGCCGCTATTATCTTAAGTGCCTGATAGTCGTATTTAATACCTTCTGCTGCGCAAATTCTTTTGAGAACCGCTATTACTTCATTCTGCCTGAGACGGTTAAATTTTATTATTTCGCACAATCCCTTAAGGATTGAGCCGTAGTATCCGCTGAAAAGCTGGTAGGAATCATTTGCTATTAATATTATCGGCTGTTGTGTAATTTTTATGGCTTCAACTATGGCTTTCTTTCCACCCCTATCGCCCATCTTTCCTCTTGCTTCGTATAGGTTATCTGCTTCATCCAAAACAATCAGTTTTCTTTTTCTGAGTTTACCATCGGCACCTATAGCCTGAAGTCTTACTCCTGATGTTACTATTTTCTTTATCTGCTGTTCATTTCTAACATCGCTTGCATTTAGTTCAATAACATCCCATCCGAAATCGTTTGCCAGAGCGAGGGCAGCAGAGGTTTTACCTACACCCGGCCTACCGTCCAGAACAGCGGCTTTCTTTTTTATTTCGCTTGCTTTTTTTCTCTCCCACTCCAGCGCCCACTGTACCAATTGTTCAATGGCCTTTCTGTTTCCGACGACTTCCTTCAGCGTTTTAGGCCTATATTTCTCAACCCAGTTTTCCATGGACATCACGTATAATAGATTTCCTCATCTTCATCGTAGGCCATCGCTTCTAGGCGAAGAACTATTATCTGCATAAGTTCGTTAAGAAGGTTTCTCATTTCCTTTACTTCTTTTCTAAGTTCATCCACTTCCTTGGATATTTTATCAACTCTTACTTCCAGTTCCTTTTCCATTTTGACCACTCCACTTTCCTATAATCATATGCAATTTTTCTTGTTTCTATCCTTTTGCAGTGCGGACAGTAAAGTTTGCCCGCAATAAATTCCAAAGGTCT
>Ga0190313_1000967_pt1 | contig 16004 bp, 14 predicted proteins | sample 4870071011_MG_FD_169989 | JGI IMG/M metagenome (GOLD analysis project Ga0190313, IMG submission 169989) | Hydrothermal vent sediment bacterial communities from Southern Trench, Guaymas Basin, Mexico - 4870-07-10-11_MG | ecosystem: Environmental > Aquatic > Marine > Hydrothermal vents > Sediment ...
ATCCACGGGATGCTACCATTATGGCATTTATTTCTCACTAAGAGCTGCCAGGATACGCGTTTTGCTTCTTAATCCAGCAAAATCAAGACATATTGGGCCTCACAAAACAGATGAGAGAGATGCAAGTTGGCTTCTTAAGCTCGCTGAAACTAGGCTTATTGAGGGATCATACGTGCCAGATGACAAGATTTTCGAACTCAGAATTCTAACCCGGAGAAGGATGAAGATTGCAGATATGATCGCTAACTTGAAGAAGAGCTTAATGTCAGTGCTTGAAGCAATGGGTGTTAAGATTAGAGAGCTTTCGAAGAGTGCCAGGAGCTCCAGCATTAAGAGGTTCTTTGATGACATATTGCGTGGTGAGCTTGGAGAGTATAGGAAGCAGGATATTGCTGAGAAGCTCTTTGGAATCTTTCAGAAATCTAGTCCTAATTTGATAAGACTTGTTAAAAGCTACATAGTAGTCATAAAATCACTTGAGAAAGCTCTTGCGGATATTGACAAGACGATTCGGGATGCCGTTGAGGATTACATGGGGGAAGATAAAGATTCTTATGAGTGTGCCTGGAGTTAGCTTCAAGCTTGCGGCCTCAATTCTGGCAGAGATTAGTGACATTAATCGCTTTGATAGTCCAGAGAAGCTTGCATCGTATGCTGGTCTTGTTCCATCTGTGTACCAGTCTGGAGGCAAGACGAAGTTGCGTGGAACTGTAAGATCTTGCAACATTTATTTGAGACGGGTCATGTTTCTGGTTGCTTTTGGTGCTATGAGAAGCAAGAGTAAAATTGTTCAGGATTTTGTTTCGAGGCTTAAGGCTCGCGGTAAGCATTTTAAAGTTATCGTTGTTGCCCTTGCTCGAAAGCTTCTTCGTATCATTTGGTACTTGCTTAGAAGACGTGAGAGGTGGTGCGAGAAACTTCGTGAGAAGCGTGTTCCTCCTCGTGCTAGGAGATCTCGTGTTACCATAGAGGAGGCTATTCGTATTTTGCATGAGGCTGGTTATATTGTGGTCAAGCGTGATGAGGGTATGTAAGCTATGATACAAGGCTTGTTTAATGGTTAGTTTGAGCTTGAGGCAATGTGTCTGTGTGAGCTTAAACCACACCAGCGATTAGTAATATTCTCAAATTGTTTATAATCACTCTAATATGCACAAATACATTTTAGTTAATTGGGTTGATTCCATTGAAACACGTAATAATTGCCGAAAAATTAGTCAAATATTACGGTAATTTCATGGCAGTTAAGGGAATTAGCTTCAAGGTAAAAGAAGGAGAAATATACGGTTTTCTTGGACCAAACGGTGCTGGAAAAACGACCACTGTGCGCATGCTTTGTGGATTAGCTAAAATTAATGGAGGACGTGCTTTCATATATGGTTATGACGTGACCAGGGAGATCAAGAAAGTTAAGAAAATTATAGGCGTTGTTCCAGACATCTCAAATCTTTATATGGAATTGTCATGTTTTGATAATCTAATGTTCTGTGCAGAGATGTATGGTGTTCCACGTAGCGAGAGAAAAGAAAAAGTCCTAGAACTTCTGGAATTCTTTGGTCTTGAGAATAAGAAAAATGTAAAATTCAAAGCATTATCTAAAGGTTTACGACGAAGACTTACAATAGCAGCAGCTCTTGTCCATAATCCAAAACTTCTCTTTTTAGATGAACCAACTATCGGATTAGATGTGAAGAGTAAAAGACAAATTTGGAAATTAATTCGCGAATTGAATAAGAGAGGTATAACAATATTTCTTACCACACACAACATCTATGAGGCATTTAAATTATGTGATCGCATTGCAATAATAAATGAGGGTGTAATTGTTGCTGAGGGAACTCCTACCGAATTACGTACTATGGTTTCTGGTAGTAAAATAATTGAATTACAAGTTCACCCTCCAATCAGAGAACCACAAGTATTTTCTAGAATACCTGGAATAGTAAAAGTTAGTACAAGACAAGGTGCAATTCGTATAATGGTAAATGATGTCATAATGGCGCTTGAAGGAATCATAAAACTGCTTAAGGAATCAAACCGAGAAATTGTGATGTTGAATCTCATGGGAGCGGACGCCGAGGAAGTCTTTATGAAACTTATTGATAGAACTAAGGAATCCAAGAAATACTCAGCAGGGTGAATAGAGTATGTTTGAAGACATCATTAAAGCATTCTACATTGCAAAGAAGGATATAAAGGAGTATTACTTAAAACCACCAACAATAAGTTGGGGAATAGTCTTTCCAGTAGTTTTCACACTAGCATTCTTATTAAAGGGAGGACCAAAATCTTCTCATTTAATACCAGGATTAATAGCCCTTGCCCTATTCTTTGGAACTACCTCAATGGCTGCGGCATCAATTGTATTTGAAAGAAAAATCGGTTCATTCGAAAGAATTCTCCTTTTCCCCATAAGCTATCTCGGAATAGCGCTTGGAAAAGTGCTAAGCAGTTTCATCTTTGGAATGGTTTCTCTCGCGACTCTCATCATTGTAGTCATTCCCTTCATTCTCAATGTACACATCTTCTCTCCACTACTTGTAACGGTTTTAGTATTATCTGCGTTAATGTTTTCTGCATTTGGGGTTTTCATTGCATTCTTAATTCGAGATCCAACGAATACAATGTTAATCCTTAATTCATTCAGATTACCAATGATCTTCCTATGCGGTATATTCATTCCCGTATCATCATTACCAAAGTTTCTTCAAGTAGTAGCACTTTTGCTTCCATTAACATATTCAGTAGAAGCAATACGCTTTGCTATTGAGGGAACATTTGATATTATACCACCAATAGTATCAATATTATTAATGATTATTATAATAGTATCATTATTGGTGTTATCATCATTGGAAATAAAGAACATGATACCATAGTTCTCTCATTCTTTGTGCTATTAATTATATCCAAATCAGACATAATGCAATCAAGTAAACCTGTAATCAATCAATAATCTGAAAATTCCAATGAAAACCAAAACAAGAAATATTAAAGGATGCAATTGCTATTGTATTAGGGGTATTATTGTAGATGATGCGAAATTAAATGAACTCATTTTGGAAGCTAAAGAAACTTACCAAAAAGCTTCTGAGTTACTTATGAAAGGAGATTGTTTCGATGCTACAGAAAAAGGCTGGTGTGCTGTTGAACTGATGAAAAAAGCATTGCTTGTTGCAGTCGGTATTCCATTAGAGAAAGCTTAGAATTTGGAATTTTCTATGCCCAATCTTCATTAGATTGCTTAAGGCTATTGGCAGGAGGGATTTTCTCAAAGATTACTTCAGATTTGACTCTTGTTTGCACATTAGAGAATTCTATGAACTGCTTTTGACAGAAGAGGAAATTGCAAATACTTTGCAAGAACTGGTACTTGGATTGTTGAAATTGAAAACTTAGCTAGAATTCTTTCGAAAATTAATTTAAGTGAAATAGTTGAAATGATGGATAAAGCCCTAAAAATTAAGCGTAAAAATTCTCCAAACTAGTGCGGAGTATCGAAATTCTAAAACGCATTAATAAAACTATATAACCAGCAGGATCAAGTCTCACAACATGATCGTCTCCGAATGTATTTCAACGAGAGAAACTCTTAGTATTATGAAAATTCCTAGATGATATCAAATTCGACAGGAACTTTTCTTAATCTAGCTCCTTCTGGAGTAAAAATTATGCCCCAAGAATCAATTTCAGGTCGTCCAATTATTACATCAACATCTTTTCTTAAATTTTCAGCAACTTCGAACGTACAACCACCTGGAATCTCTACACCTTGAAACTTTACCTTTAAACGAGCGAATCCAGTAATTACTAAATATCCATTCTCATCAGCGGTATACAATTTATATGGCTCATCCAATGGTATAAATGCATTAAGCTCCAGTGCTAGTCTCTTGGAAATAATGCTTTTACTAGCTCCAGTATCAACAAGTGCCTTTTTCTTAATTCTCTTACCCCTGTATTCTAATTCAACATCAGCTAATACTTGTTCAATTTTCAATTATCTCACCAAATACTATTAAATTTTCGCCTTATTTAAGCTTGATAACAAGGAAACTCTGTTGTACTTGAGCTAATGTAAGGGATTATTAATAATGAGCTTCAACTTCTTTTCTCCTCTTTGATATTTAATTATGTCATGATTTTATACTCTATCGTTTATATCTGTGAATAAACATCAAAATATTTATGCGACTTTAAATATTCGGGGGTTCCCAGTTGAGCCCCCATGGAATTTCAACCAATCTTGAATACTCAAGGAAGGATTATTGGATACATTTGTGCTGGGAGTGAATTTGTTGTGATACGACGTACAACTGATGAAATTCTTTTGTGGATGGAACACTATGGTGTGAATATAACGAAATTCATACACAATGGAGTAATCAAAGTTGAAGAGTTTGAAATTAGAGTTGATGAGTGGATCGATATTACTCAAGTCCCTGGAGGTTATACTATTGATTTAGAAGACTATATTAAACTTCTCGTAAAGCTTGTAAAAAATAAAATAGAGAATCGAAAGCTTCTTCTCTCTTTTAGTGGTGGAAAAGATAGTACTGCTAGCCTTATCATACTTTCTAAACTTCAAGATTTCATAAGATTTGATTTGGTTGTTGCGTACTCACACATGCCAATACTTGAACCAGAATCTAATGTTAAATATGCAGAAAGAATTGCAACAAAATTAGGGTATGATTTAGAAATAACAAAACCGCCAATTTATCTAGTACAGAAGTATTTAAGGAAAGAAGGTTTACCTTACCGTGGCTCGCGCTGGTGTACTTATCTTAAAACAAGACCATTACGTGAATTAAAAAAGAAGATAAGTGCAGACTATGAAGTTATTGGTGACCGTCTCGGTGAATGTAGAAAGCGATTTTTAAGGCTTGTTCATGATTTATTTCAATTGAAGTTTATTTCGCATAAACAATTCAAGCCAATATTCCCTTTGCAAATTTTAGATGTAGTTAAAATTGTGCGTGATCATAATGTTATTCATCCACATTACCTCAAAGGTTTAACTCGGGTCGCTTGTACCTACTGTCCATACAAGTCTCTCTATGAATTCAGACTCTCCGAAGAAACTGGTCATGAAGATTTCATTGAGAATGTGCTTAAATTTGAATATAATCGTTGGTATAAGAAGAGAAAAATATCCTTTGATGAGTTCAAGAAATTTGCACTTTGGAGATACAAACCAATTGTCGGAGAAATGTTTATGAAATTAAGAAAATTCATATCACAATTTGCTATAAATTATGTGAGTTTAGATCAAGTTAAGATGTGGATGTCTTCCATTTGGATTAATCCACTTCCAAAAATCCCTGTACTAGGTCTAACAAAATTTATTAGTTCCCTGAGCGTACTCTTTAAATCTAACACTATTAATTTATTTAATCGTATCAAAGTAATGCATAAAATAACTAATTAATGTAGAAATTAGTCATGAAATACTTGATTTAATACTTGAAATAATTATCGTATTTAATTAACTTTATTATCTTTAAAATTATGATATTGTTTCTAAGAATTCTTGTATTTTTCCACTCATTTGTTCAATAACTTCTCTAGTAGTTCCTTCTGCAACACTGGATAATTCTTCAAAAATCTTCATTGCCTCTTGATATTTTTCGCGAGCGCCTTTGATGTCATTCATTTCACTAAGAATATCACCATACACTATATGCGCTAAAGCATATCCTAACTTCGCTCTTACATCTGGCGGCGCAGTTGATTTAAGAACTGTCTCATACGAACCTATTGACATGTGTATACTATCTATTGCTTCCTCAAAATCGCCTATTACTCGTAAGATGTCTGCGAGAAATCTATAAAGATCTCCTCTTAGAATCCAAAGATCCGGGACTAGAAAATGCGTTGTTTCTAATGCTGTATCTACATGCTCTATTGCCTCCTCAAGTAAGTCAATGGCCTCGTTTTCTCTTTTGGAATTGATTAGTAGTATTGAAATCAATTGTAATATTCTTGTGTAATTGCTTATTGCCTCGCCTAATTGATAATCCGATGTTATAATAGATAATAGAAATATTGTTGCTGCTTCTCTTAATCGTGCAAAAGCTGCGTCAAGCTTGTTTTTTCTTAAGAGAATTTCACCATGTGTAGCTAATGCTAAGCCATAATTGTTGAGTATCTCGGCAAATCTAAAGTCTGTTGCGTGACATAGAGTCTCATACAATTTAACCGCTTCTCGGATATATGCTTCTGCCTCATTTATGTTTCCTAGTCTAACCAATACTATGGACAATGATTCTAATATCGCTCCATAGGTGCTAATAATATCGACTGTTTTTCTTTTACTTTGAATCTGCTTGGCTATTTTAACTGCTTTCTTTAAGAAATACACAGCATCAGAGTAATCACCTGTCATAATGAGAGTATTCGCTAATAATAAACTCATTTTTCCATAAAGTATGCCAATATCTAATTGTAATTTCTTCTTTCGAATAATACCCTCAATTAACTTTCTAGCGTTTTCTAAAATTTCTCTCGCCTTCTCTATATTACCCGCCATTATGTACGCATGACCTAATAAACACATTGTTTTGAGTAAATGTTGAGTAACGTTAATGCGTTCTTTTGGAATAATCTTCGCTTTCTCTAATTCCGTCTTAGCTTTTTCCAGCATCAAAATCGCTTGATTTACTTTTCTACTCTTTAGCAATTTTCTTCCAAGCAACATGTATCCAATGCCAATATATAACTGAAGCAAATGCGTCTTCTTCTCTAATTTCTCGCACGACTTTAATAGTGATTCAAGCTCATTGATTGGTACTTCGTATGTATAAGAAAAAACTCTGTGAATCATTAATTCCCTTAAATACTTCTCTTGCTCATCTTGAGGCTGGAACAAATCAAGAATCTTCAAACATGTTTCGAAATTTGCCTTCTCAAAGTTTTCTTCAAGAATCTCAGTTAATCTACCCAAATATTGCTCAGCATCAATTAATTGAATAAGATGAATGAAGCAAAGAAGGAACTTAGGATCTTTTGTCTTTTTATACATGCTCACATAGTATTTGCTAATTTTGTTCTTTAATTCATTAAACACGGGATTATTCTTCAAGAATTCACACAATACTGAACGAATTTCATCATACATCTCGTATCGATTTTCATCTAATCTTCGGTAAATTCCCAGGTTTATCAATTCCGTGAGAGAAATTTTACGTTTTAGCAATTTTTTGATTGTATCTTCGTCAAATGAGTACAAAAGCACAGATGCTATGAATGCTCGCTTCAAATTTTCATCCAATTTAAGCATCACTCTTTTAAACAATTCAACAACGAAACTGAAGAATCCCTGTTTTAATGAATTAACAAAATCTTGCTTAGATAAATAATCTAATGCTCGACTAGATAATTCTAAAATCAGTGGGTGCCTAACAGCAGTTTTTATTATTTCTAATTGAAGTTCTTTATCAGTTACTCCATAAGTATTAAGATACTCCCGTAATGTGTTTTCATCCGGCGGACTAAATTCAAGCAATTCTATTCTATTATCTTTAGCAAAATTATTAAGTACTTCATGCAGTGTTGCTCTTTCTACAACATTTAGTATTTCTTTCGCTTTTTCATCAAGAGAAAGTCTCCCTGAAAAAATAAATAGAGTAGCCATTGAATTACTTATCAAATTAGCAAGTGCCATTAAAGTAAACTTATCTATTTTCTCTATAGAATCAATTATTATTACTATTGCATCAGCATCTTCGTCCTTTATTGCATCTGCGATATCATGAGCAAGTGCTTTTCCAACATATTGGATAAATTCAAATGGTTTTTCAAATAATATATTAGCTATTTTCTTGTGATACTCTTCACCAAAGCATTCTTTAAGAAAAGCCACCTCATCCGAAAATTTCTCGTTAATGAATTCCTTTAATTTTTCCGCAAAGAACAATTTAGCGCCAAGTGATGTCAAACTAAAAATGTGTGAAAGTTCCTCAAGAAAATATCTTACGGATGGCATCATTTCATATGCAGGATCATAATGAGTTCTTTCAACGAATTTCTTGTACACGAGATACATGAAAAGAGAGAATGTTATGTCTATTCCAAAATCATCTAGTTCTCTGAGAATTTTGTAAAAAATTGATGGCATTAGCTCTTTTCTTAAATCAATGTAGATTATAGCTATGTCGTCGCCAAATTTATCTTTTAGTTCCTCAGCAATGTAAGTAAGCATTAATGTTTTTCCAATAGCCCACGGACCTTTTAGCATTAAAATATAATTCAATTTAGATTTCATCACTTGCTGCAATGTTTTTTCGACTTTTACCTTGAAATCTTTTGAGAACGAACTGTTAATTATGAACGTTGTCAAACTAGATTTCACTAATATCACATCACATTATCTTTTCCTAATATTTTATAAAAAAAGACTATGTAAAAAGAAAAATACTATGGTTTTCCAACGAGATTAAGAAAGCCTTTTACCCCTTGCTTCTCATCTAATTTCTTCAAGTGATATATCGCCCGTACGCTATAAATCATTGCTGTTAATAACGCATGACCCCACATAAAATAAAGTGCATAAATAGGCATTTCCAAAAGCGAAAATACAATCATATAGAGGACATATACATTCCTGCGGCCATCTATTTTTGCGAAAATTCTGTCAAAATTGGAGTATGCTGTAAGTGCTTTCCCTGATGTCTGCTTAAATTGCATGTAAATATGCCTAACAAATGAATCCGTTACCAATATTGCAGGGATTAGAAATAAAATTGTTAGATTATTAGTTAAATAGAATACTCCTAAAGCGAAGCAAACATACCACGTTTGCTCGAATAACATATCAAAAGAGTGTTCAATATGGCCTAATTTCGTTAGAACTCCTCTCGCTCTTGCAAGCTTTCCATCAATCCCATCAAGTATTCCAACAATGTATGCGAATATTGATGCTATCTTTAGATATCCTATTAGAAATAGTGCTGCGACAACAAAGGCGAGAACATTAACTAAAATTGTTATTCTATTGGGCGTTATCCATGGAATATCTGATACCAAATAAACAAGAGCATCCTCAATAGGCTTATTTATATAAGCTGTAAAATGTAGCCCTTTCTGGGTTTGTTTAATGAGCATTCTTTTGGCTTTCTTTATTGACTCCTTATTCACAATTCTTATGCAAATGGGTGATATTGCTCTTTTCAATTGCTCATGCTCAACTTTAATCTGAGTAATATTTAGTTTGATAGGCGGATCAACATGCATACTTAATTTTTCAACTAACTTCTCAAGACTTTCCCTGGAACTTGGATCATTAAGGATTACTAGGGCTTCCTTATTAAGCTTACAAATACCAAGAAATTCATTATTATCATAACATATAACATTACCCCTGGTATTAATAACAACTTTGATCAATTCTGGATTTATAACAACATCAGCTCGAATAAATATTAAATCAGAGTCAAGAAATTCTTCAGGAATATTTGGAATCTCCAGCATCTCCTCAGTAGTAACGTACTGAACATTCATGCGTATTTGAGATCCATCCTTAATTAAATCCTTAATAAGCTCCGTATCTTTGTCCAAAACTATGAGAATATCGTTAATACCATTAGCCTTTAATGCGTATAAAATACGAACTATTAGCGTAACACCGCAAATCTTTATCAATGATGGGGGAATACCATTGATTTTATTTTTAGTTTTTGCTAAAATACAGCATTTCAATTGAAACACCTGCCAGGAGGAGTATGTTAAAACGCTTTGCAAATAAGTAGAAATGGATTCTTTTAAAAAATTTATTGAGTAAGGTGCAAATTTGCTTTCGAGAATCAAAGAACGTCAAATAGTATTCTACGAGAAAACCATCTTAAAATGTACTCTTTTGTTAGTTTTAACGAATCTCCAGTAATAGCACGCAAAATATGAAGATCATCTGTGGCTTTAGATATTGGTAATCCAAGAAAATGCATGATTAATGGTGTAATTATACGTTGTGGGATGATCTTCGGTAATGTGTCTAATACAAATGATTTGCTCTTATCATACATGATGAAGACGCCGTGAGGATGATGATCTATCGTTTTTCTCCTAATTATTACCTTATTGTAAATGCTATTTGCATGCAGAGTATATCCTCGATTATAATCTGGACATACCAGAATATTTGGTGCCCTGCTTACATAAGGTCCCCAATAAACATCTTTGTTCATCTTAGCCCATGCAATTCCCTCCAACTGCGTAATTGCTGTTATTATCTTTTGCACGATGCTCGCTTGTTTTACATAAATACCAAAGGAACGTTTGGATCCAGTAAATGCATCCGATGTGCTTATATCAATTGAAAGCTTTTCTTTCTTATGTCTAATGAAAAATCTGCAAAAATATCTTTTCAATGTGTTTACTTTGCCGTTACTACCATTGCCATACTGCTCCATTAAAAATTCTCTTACTTCCTTAATTCTAAAACCATCATGGCCCAATTTAGCAAAGTTGTTTTTTATGAGAAAATCTGCTAAGCTTATAATATATCCATATTCTTCGAAGCCGTGATCAGATATAATAAAAACTACATCAGAGTGTTTGATTATAATCTTAATAATTTTGTCTAATTCACTTAGAATTCTTCTCTCTATTGAGAGAGTCTTGAAGAACATTTGAGGAACGCGATGTAGTGCAAAATCAGGGAAATTTATATTAATCCAGAAAACATCCCATTCCAATTCATTAATCATTTCATCAACAACATCAACGTAATTCTTAATAATATCATAGTAATTTTTGACCGCTTTTAGTCCTTTCTCATTTAATTTGCTTGTATCCGGCAACATTTTTGCATATTTTCTAAGTCTCTCAGGATAAAATTGTAATCTAGGAGAGAAAAATAAATGACTTATTATGTTTGCTCCTTTTGCTGGAACTATTGGATGCTCCGGAATTGGATTAATAATTACTGATTTCTTACCAGCCATTGCTAGCATTTCATGTATTCTTGGATGCATAAGATCCTTAGCATTGTAAAGCTTGACTCTCAATTTCCTTACATCAACGCGTTCAAATGAGAAAATCCCATGTTTTCCTGGATTAACTCCTGTGAGTATACTTGTCCAACATGTGGGGGTTATTGGTGGAAATTCCGAGTGTATCGTAAGCTTTTGAGCTCTTGATAATAACCAAGCGAATGTTGGCATTAAATTATCTCGCTGTATCTTGTTAATATACTTGAAAGATAATCCATCTAATCCTAAAATAGTAATATGCACCCTTAACACCAGGATTCGCGAAAACTCCGAAAGAACTCACATCATTTTATTTAAAAAGAAAAGCTCACATCAAATCACGAACCATTGTATACAGTTTAAAATCGCATTAAAATCACACTAAACAATACGCAATTATTTTATGCACTAAAATTTATTTCGAATCGAATTAATGCTTATCTAAACTTTTAATTTGAAATTTTATATAATTAATTGACTTATAACGTCGAAACTGAAACTATTTTTACTTTACACCTACTAAATTTGACATTATTTCAGTTTTATTCCAGCATACTTCGCTAATTTCTCTGCAAACTTTTTGACACTTTCGAACGCTTTAACAACATCTTCAGGTGGAGCCCAATTTTCATAAAAATTCGTATGCATACTTAATGCATCTTTCCATAATAACCGTATTTCATCATCTTTGGTTTCGTTTGCAACTCTTATTACAAATTCCCGTAGCTCCCCGTGACTTGCAAGTCTTTTACCAATTTTCTTCAATGCAACGGCTTTAACGATACTAGCGGCGGCTCCCCAAATCTTCTCAGATGCCTGCAAAAAATCCCCTTGCTTAATTAGTTTATCTGCATCTTCCATATATTTCTTATATAATTCTAAATACATTTCGATCTTTTTATTGGGATCACCAGAAAATTTCTCAAGTATTAATTCGCTTACGATTTCTTCTGGTTGCATATTTAATTCTGATGCTACGTTGTTTAATAATTTCATCACTACTTCTGGGAGATATATTGTCATCAAAATCACGTATTCCCCTAAGAATTAAATACCCTATTGTGTTAAAAACAGAAATCGATTTCATAACAATACATCAAACAGAAAATCAAAATCCCAAATGTCGTATTTTATGTAATCTCTTACATGAGAGTACCAAACAGGAAAAACATTCATATTAACAATGTCGAGATAATTATCATACAAATATTACATGATTTCAATACATCATATTTTTAAAGGTTTTCAAATTGTAATATTGAAACCAAGGCTAATGTTTTGCTACATTCCGAGCATACATCAGTGTGATCCTCCTTGAAAAAGAATAAATTAAAAGTTATTGTAGTAGGAATTGATGGTGCTTGTTGGGAAATAATCGAAGAATGCAAGAAACATTTCAAATTACAAGGATTCTCATTATTCCTTGAGAAAGGCCTTCATGGTGTTCTCAAAACGGTTATTCCGCCAGCTACATCACCTGCATGGAAATGCTATTCAACAGGATTACCACCAGAGAAATTAGATCTGTTTCATTGGTATGTATTTGACCCTAAAAGTAAGAGAATAAAACTCTTGACAGTTAAGAAAAACTTCAAGGAGATTTGGGATTATCTGAGCGAGCATGGTTTCAAATGTGTTGTAATAAATACACCATTGACATATCCAAAGAAAATCAATGGTGTTTTGATAGCAGGACCTCCCTTATCTGGAGAAAAGAATTTCGTTTACCCGAAGAAATACGAAAAAATTCTGAAGCTTCTGTTTAAGTATAGAGTTTGCATGAGGAGTACTTTACAAATTAGCAATTTACTCCCAGAGAAAATACATTTGTTACTCAAAATGTTCGGAATACTTGAAATACTTAGATTAGCATACTTGCGATTTAAAGTAGCAAAGTATCTATGGAAGAAATTTTCTCCAGATTTTATGCAAGTAACTATTTTTTATACTGACCATGCACAACATTATCTTGCGAATGAATTTGATAAAAGACTGCTGCTTTTATTGTGGAAAGCTATAGATCGACTTCTTTATAATTTCATAAAGAGCATTGAAAAAACAGAAAAAGACGATGTTATTTTCATTTTAATGTCAGATCATGGGCATACTCACTTCAAGTACACTTTTCTCATTAATAACTGGCTTTACAGAATAGGACTATTAAAAATTAAGCTATGGCCTCAAGTGAAAAATTCTGCAAAATCAATACTCTTCAATTTAATACGAAAAAACAAACCAATTAGAACATTTTTATTAAGCAAGCTCGGATACTCTTTTCTCTACAAGCGCTTACCAAATCGAATAGCTGGGTTAAGAATAAGGGATAAACATAAGACATCAGTGAAAGAGATACTATATGAGTTTATTAGGAGAGTATTCAAAGAACATGTTTTTAAATTGAAAATTACGGAGTTAGTTAACGTTATTGATTGGAAAAGAACACTCGCGTTCGCACCAGATTGGTACTATATTTTCATAAATGCTGATTGGAATTCAAAGAAATTCAGAAAAATTAGAGAATTCCTCATAAAGAAACTAGAAGATATGCGAACACCAAGTAAGAGCCAAGTGTTTTCAAGTGTAGTTCCTGGAGAAATAATATTTCCCGAGGATATTTGCAAAAAATATGGCTTTTCAATAATCTTCATTCCAGAGAAAAGTGTCCGCATTGATGTTAAATTCTGTTTTGCTAACACTTGTTGGATGAGTGTAAATCATGATGAATGGAGCAGTGTTCACACTCTCAAAGGAATTTTCGGAGTCTACGGGAGGAATTTACAAACAGGAAAATTCATTGGAGAAATATCAATCCTTGAATTAGCGCCAATGATTCTTAGTCTCTTTGGTATAGAAAAACCAAATAAACTTTCCGAAAAAGTGATATCATTGTTACGCAGAAAAGCAGTGATCATTAGTAAATAGTGAGTCACAAAGCTAAAAGTGCCTCAATCTTTTTAAGCCTCTTTTCAATGGGATCTACTTCAAAACCAAGGATTTCTAATGCTGTACTGCCAAGAACCTCTGCATCATTTTCCTTCGCAAAAACGACAGGAACTGTAGCTTCTTCCCCATCAATCTCCATAAGTACTTCTCCAACATCTCTCTCTACAATACTACCAGTAATAGTCTTAAATCTCCTTCTGCGCTTTGGCTTTACTCCTAGTTCATTTAATATTTTTTCAGAAATCCAAGAATATACTGCACCAGTATCAACTAATATTGCTCTCTCTATGATTTTCTTTCCCTTCAATTTAACCTTAACTTTAAAAGTTCCCATGTTTTTCCCTAGAGAAAAAGTGATAAAGATAACTTAAATTTTTAATCTATTCTTCTAGAAAAAAATGTTTTTAAATATGGAAAATCTGTCTTAACCTAGGTTATTCCTGGGTTTAATCAAATTAGTTAAGATGTTTTGAATGCACAGAATAATAAAATAATTAAAAATCATGGAGAAATTGAACTATATCTTGATTTATTCTATATCTCTTATTATTTGGGTATCAACATGTCAAGAAGAGAAAAAACAGGTGCAAAGACAAATAGGAAATATACTACTGTTTCTATTCCTTACACACTTTATGAAAAAATTCGTAATTTCATCAAAGGAACAGGATTCAAATCTGTGAGCGATTTTGTTACATGGTTATTGAGAGAATTCTTTGTCGCAATTGAAGAAGAAAAAAAGGAAAAAACGTCAAAGGTTCAAGACAGGATTATTAAGGCACTTCAGGCGCTTGGATATCTTTAAACAAAAATTAATCCAAGAGTTTTCATTGTTGCTATCATTCCAAGCGAGATCAAAGTAAATCCCACAAATCTTTTTAGAACCACTGATTGTGTTTTCCTTATGATAAACGCAGATGGTAATGCTGCAAACATTGTCCCCAATACCAAAACAGTGAGCAATTGTAAATCAACTTTAATGCCAATTAGAAGATAAAATATTGTAGCCATACCACAAACAAAAATTTCTGCAAAGTGCCTAATTGCTAATACTTTTTTAATATCGATTCTTAATAATATGTGGGCAAGCATTAACGTAGGCCCATAATTTCCTCCAGTAATTGCCTTGTTAATTGATGCAAACATGCCAACAAGAAATACTCTGAAAGTAGAATTATTATTCGTTGCAGTATCTTGCGTTTTTATAGTTAGTGTAAGAAAACCTATGATAATTGTTAAACCACCAATGTATAATTTCAGTAAGAATTCATTTAAATTAACAGAAACCAAAACTCCAATAAAGCTAAAGACTCCAGTCAAACTTATTATTATCGCAATGTTTAAATCGAAAGAACCACGATTGAAATTTGCATTTTTAAATTTATGGTGCCAGATAGATGATATAATTCCACCAACGAATTGTGCCACAAGAACAGAGAAAATTGTTGAGTATAAATCAAATCCAAGAATTAAGAGTATCAGCGTTAAAATCGTTCCATATCCAATGCAGAACACGCCATCAAGTATGTATACTGCAACGCTTAACAAGAAAGCTAATAAGTAACCTTGATTCACATTAACCACATAAATTCTAATTATATTTAATTAAATTTAATTAAAATACATATACATTCTAATTCGTTGAAAGAAATTCCAGTTAACATTAAACTTACAAATAAATCTTGAGAGACAGACTATTAAATATCTTGGGGAGATAGCTTTTATTGATAGCCTTGCATTTAAAAATGACTTTAGTTTTATCATATTTCACTATAAATTTGATTTGGAAATGCAATATTTAATTTTGAGATATTTAAGATTTTAAATAAAAATAAGATCAATTTATTCACAAAAAATATATTGAAATTATCAAAACCTTATGAGTGTCGCTCATGACGACTTTTTTGCACATTTTTATTTGAGAAATTTCTTGTTTTGTCTGGTTTAAGTTTGGAGGATGGGTAGCCTGAATTTCCGCATGTAATTTAAGAAATCGATAAACCCGCGCTAAATTCGATGATTAAACAAACGGTGAAATCAGGAAAAATCAAAAAGCGCAAAAGAGCCGTCAAGAGCGTATGAGTATAAAAT
>Ga0190313_1000968_pt1 | contig 15950 bp, 14 predicted proteins | sample 4870071011_MG_FD_169989 | JGI IMG/M metagenome (GOLD analysis project Ga0190313, IMG submission 169989) | Hydrothermal vent sediment bacterial communities from Southern Trench, Guaymas Basin, Mexico - 4870-07-10-11_MG | ecosystem: Environmental > Aquatic > Marine > Hydrothermal vents > Sediment ...
GGCTGAAGCCGTCTGTTTTGCCAGTTCCTTGATTTCGCTTGCAACTACGGCAAAACCTTTACCCGCCTCTCCGGCACGGGCAGCCTCGATGGTGGCATTTAATGCCAGAAGATTGGTTTGATCTGAAATCTCGGTAATAGCCTCTGTTACATTGCCTATTTCATCTGCCGCTTTTCCAAGTTTATTCACCCTGTCTGAAGCGCTTTTTGCCTGGGAGACCGCTTCACCTGTTATTCCCCGCGCCTTTTCGGAATTCTGGGCAATCTCGCCGATGGTAGCAGTCATCTCTTCGGATGCTGTGGCAACCATGCTGAGATTAGTTGACGCCTGTTCGGTTGCCGCTGATACGGAAGTCATATTACTGGTCATCTCTTCAGCCGCCGTTGCAACTGTATTGGCCTTGCCGGAAGTCTGCTCGGAACCTGCCGACATTTGCTGGGAAATAGCTGAAAGTTCAGTGGAAGAAGATGAAAGGGTTTCTACGCCCGCGTTGATATCCTCAAACATTTTTCTAAAATTTTTACCCATTTCATTTAAGGCGCAGGCCAGGATTCCGATCTCGTCCTTCTGGTCTATATCAAGTGTCTGTGTAAGATCGCCTTCGCCCATTTTTTTGGCAAAATCAACACCTTTGGCGAGAGGAACTGTGATTCCTTTACTAATTATGAAAGCAACAACAAAGACTAATAATACAGACCCAATGAGCAGACCGTAAAGCATGTTTCGTGAAGTTTTATATATCCTCTCAGCTTTATTATTTTCGATTTTTGCAACTTCAAGCTGCAATCCAATTAACTCGGAAAATTTTTCCGAAATAGGATCAATGGCAGGATAAAGCTCGTCTGCTGCATATTCGGTTAGTCGTGTTTTATCCTCATCCCTGAATATTCCACCTAATTTTGTAATCGAAGCGTCCGCTCTTTGCATTAAGGGTTCAGCTTCAGCCACAAGTTTTTTTTCTTCTTTTACAAGCGTTGTTGCAAGGTAACCCTTCCATTTTTCATAAATAATCTTTTCCGCTTTTTTGATATTTGCCCGCCCTTCATTCCATGTCAATCCACCGTCTCTCACCTTATGAGCCGTATCAACAACATTTACTGCATATTGGTCGGTAATTACTTGCAAATCTTCAAGTGGAATAACCCGATCGTAATAGACTGTTTTTAATCCATCACTTATTGTTCCCATGCTGTTAATGCCGATTCCCACCATTATAATAACAAGAATGACGATGAAACCGATTAAAGAATACAAACGGACTCCGATTTTGATGTTACCTAATTTCATTTTGAGCTCCTTTATTGTTGTCCAAAAACGATTTTTGAAAAAAATGATTAAAAATATTTCCCTGTTAAAACAACTATTTTATTTTTTTAAATATTGTTTGGAATAATTTATTATATCGGTATTAATACCAAAATACTTTAGATTTTTTTGCTTCAAAAAAATATTGTATGCCGTTTAAAAATTGCACAATTTGGGGTGTGGCTGGGGTAGGGGCAAAATTAAAGTCCCATTGAACGGAAGTAATATCCCTGCCAACATGGTTGACCTTTTAACCGGAGCAGCTTATTCTACAGAAGTTTTTTATTGGCATCCTTACCAGTATTTGTGGCTAAGTGAAAAACGCTAATCTGGACAGGGGGTAAGAAAGACTAAATTATACAGGAGAAAAAATGACGATAATTTTTTTGGCTCTATTTGCAGTCATTATTCTGTTTTTATTGTTTCAGTTTATTTTTTCCAGGAAAAAGAAATCAATTGATAAATCTGTAAAATATATATGTGATGAATGCGGGGAAAGGGACTGCATTTGTCGCAAAGAAAGTAATATCAAATAATGGACAAATGGGGACATTCTATACTCCTTATACCAAGAAATTTTTAATAGTTGTGATATCATCAAATTGGTTAGAATGTTCTGCATCTTTTAAGCGCACTCCACCTGTTGTAAAACTATACGGGGGAAGGCCACCCTTCAAATTTAGTTTTCGAAAAGTGTAAACCACTTTTTATGGTTTATGAAGGATGCTGGAAAAAGCAATTGTTGAATTTTTACTTAGGGCTCGCTCAAAAATAACTTTACATTTTAAGTGCCGCTCCATCCCGTTTAACTACGTTTAAGAAAGCTCAGAAGTATCTTGATATTCCTGAACTTTCGCGCCTTGCCAGCCAGGCGCCTCAACACTTAAAATTACGAATTTATTTTTGAGCGAATCCTTAAGCATAATATAAACTGGGAACTAATGATACCGTTACGCGATACTATTAATTCAAAAAACTACCCCATTGTAAATAATTCTCTGATATTTATTAATATTATAGTTTTTATACTGGAATTATCCCAGGGTCCGGAATTTGAACGGTTTATTTATTTATATGGTCTTGTGCCTGCACGTTACTCTATTCCGGAAATTGCCAATTATTTTTCCATGGGTCAGCAGGCTTTTTCTCTGGTCTCCTTCATATTTTTACATGGAGGGTTTTGGCATCTTCTGGGCAATATGTGGTCACTATATATATTTGGCGACAATGTGGAAGATCACCTTGGCCCAATTCGTTATCTTCTTTTTTATTTTCTTTGCGGGTTGACCTCGGGTATTACCCATCTTATTTTTAACCTTCATTCCACTGTCCCCACAATCGGTGCCAGCGGAGCAATTGCAGGTGTTATGGGAGCATATCTTATTTTATATCCGCACTCTAAAATATTGACCCTTATCCCTATTATCATAATACCCTGGTTTCTCGAAATACCGGCTTATTTTTTTCTTGGGATATGGTTTGTATTTCAATTTATTAATGCTGCCGGGACCCATGCCAATGCAACTGGAATTGCATGGTGGGCGCATATAGGCGGATTTGTTTTTGGAATTATTTTTTTAAAATTTTTGGACAAAATACCTTTAGGAAATTTTTCTGAAAAACTTCAACACGCAACCGAAAGAAAAAAGACCCCCAGGTTGCAGGTTATACATCCCGTAGGTCCAGGCAATGATTTGAATCTATATGGAACAATAGAAATTACGCCATATGAAGCTTGTCAAGGAACCAGCAAAATGGTCAATATACCCTGGGGTTTTCAAAAACGGCTGGTTAAGGTTCATGTTTCTCCTGATGTAAAAGAAGGGAATATGCTGCGTCTGATAGGGCTGGGGAAACATATACCTGGCTCACAAAGGGGGGATCTGTTTTTAAAGGTTGCAATACAGCGGGATGGAAAAGGATAGTTGGTTGATGATATCTAATTAAATTAAAACAAAAAAGGGTTAAATTAAAACAAAAAAGGGCATCCCATCATAATTCGAAGGGATCCCCTTTTTTTAACTCAAAAATATTGGTCTAAACTATAGTGACATTTGCTGCAGCAGGACCTTTTTGACCCTGCTCAATGTCAAAGGTAACTCGGTCGCCTTCATCAAGAGACTTGAAGCCACTTGCATTGATTGCTGAATGATGGACAAATACATCCGGACCATCTTCCTGCTCAATGAAACCAAACCCTTTACCGCTATTAAACCATTTTACAATTCCATTAGCCATAATTAACACTCTCCTTTTTAGAAATTTTTATAGTCCCAGACTTCAGGGGGTGCCATTTTGACAAATGGTATTTTCCTTTAGAACGAAACCGGCCCACCAATTAAGAACAGACCTTTATTGATTAAAGAAACAATAACACCTTTTAGGCTGAAAGCAAGGTTTATTATGATATTTTTTTAAATAAATATATAAAAAATTAAAAATCCGTTCTTTATATCGTTGATTTATTCTTGACGTCATTTCTGTGAAAGCCGGCATTCAGAAGAAGATTCAAAGGCAAGGGCATGGTTTTATCCCAATCAGGCTATAAAAAATTTTTCAACCTCATGGGTATATGAACCGTCATTTTTATAAATAATCAATGGAGGAGCTATGTTCAGACCTCCCTGTCCTGCTCCTTTTATGCCCTCCATAATAATCAGCCAGGCTTCGGAGCTGCTTTTTGATTGAACTGTGCGAAGCAATTTCGGCTCAATATTAAAAAAACGCATTTTTATAATAAGGTCAGTCAGCCTGTCAGCAGGATATACAGTAATAAATCTTCCTGAATTGCGAAGCATCCGACCGGCTGTTTTAATTACATCGTCAAGTGTTACCCTGATTTCATGCCTGGCAATTGCTTTTTGAATGTTTGGGTTTATTCTTCCGGATTCAGCCTTTCGGAATGGGGGATTACTTATAACCAGGTCAGCGGGACCGGAAATCATATTTATGTTAAGTGACGTCATGTCACAACAAAGGATTTTAACCTGTTTTTCGAATCTGTTATTTTTTACGTTTATTGATGCAAGGCCTGCAAGCTCATCCTGCAGTTCAACTCCATAAATAGTTGTTTTCTGATTTTTATATGCTAAAATCAGTGGAATTATTCCGCAGCCTGTTCCAAGGTCAAGCACCTTGTCGCCTGGTGCAGGCATTGCATAATGGGATAGTAAGACAGCATCTATGGAGAATCGATACCCTGAACTGCTTTGCTTTACCTTTATCCGGCCGTCAAAGAAGGTGTCAGATGTAACAGCAGTCATAGCTTATACAGAACCGATTTTGAATTTGATTGTTTTTATCTGCTCTTTGCCCAGGGCTTTATTTACTTTTGCAATAATATCATGCTGCAAAAACATGAGCTGCTGAATCCATGATGAACTGGTAACATGAACTAAAAGCTGCTCTTTTTTTATTACCACAGGTCTGGTGTTTTCTGAGATGACATCACCAACTGTCTCTTTCCATAATTTACTGATACTTTCTATGCCATCACCGGATTTATGGTGATAAGGCTTCAGGCATCGACCAAGCACTTCGCTTATATGAAAAAATTCAGCATTATTTTTTCTGTTTTGTTCCATAATAAGAAAATATACGACTTGTAATATATCAGCAGCATGTAGGCTGAAGGGGTTTGTTGTCTGCAGGTGGTGCAGATAGTGAATTCACGGTATTCATAAGGGTTTTAACGGAAAAAGGTTTATGGAGAGTTGAATTAAATCTATCGCTTTTTGTGAGCCAGGGGGTTCCTGAAATGCCAATAATAGGCGTGCTCTTTTTTTGTGATTTGCGTATATGACTGGCAACACCGTTGCCGTCAATGCCGCCCGGCATGTTTATATCTGTTATAACAAGACCGAACAAGCCTTTGTCAAATTTATCAATTCCTTCTTTACCGTTAACTGCGGTTTTAACTTTATGACCAAAATGTGTTAATGCCAGGCTCAGTGTATTTAAGACCATTTTGTCATCTTCTATAACCAAAATCGAAAGCATAAGAATGTACCTGGTTTTTATATTAAATTTTATGGTTTAAAAAACTTTAGAATTTTTTTTAAAAAACCTTTTTATTCATATATAAAAAAAATAGTCAAAACCGGAAATTTTAAAATTTAAGTCGTGTTTTATAAAAAAAACAGATAGTCAGTAACTATTTGAATTAGATAGAGGAAATATCGATGATTTTGACAAGTAACTGAAAAAACAGATATTGTTGAAAAGCTTTTTTTCTTTTATTATTTTAAGGTATTATTGAGTTATGAACAAGTTGTGAACAAAAAAACAGGAGGGGGAAAGCTCGCTTAATCTTTAATTTTCTGCTATTTTCGCAAAAAAACTAAAAAAAATTATCAGCCCTGTAAATTATGATGCTTATAATTACAAAGGCTGATATTATTACAAAAATTAATTGATCAGGGTCGAATTTTTTCATTTATGCTTTTTGGGATTCTTTATCCAGACCAAAGGCAGAATGGAGAACACGTATGGCGAGTTCGGAATATTTTTCTTCTATTACACAGGATATCCTGATTTCAGAAGTGCTTATTAATCTGATATTAATATTTTCTCTTGCAAGAGTTTCAAACATTTTTGCCGCAACGCCGGAATGATTCTTCATGCCCACGCCTGTAACCGAAACCTTTGCAATATTATCTGCCGTAAGCACCTCTTCGGCTCCAATTTCTTCAGCAATTTTCCTGCTTATCTCAACTGCTTTTGCAAAGTCTGATTTTACCACTGTAAAGGTAAGGTCGGTCATGCCGCTTGCGCGGGTGTTTTGTATTATCATATCCACAAGAATGCCTGCTTTTGCGATGGGAGAAAATATTTTAGCAGATACCCCAGGCTGATCAGGGACTTTTTTTAAGGTTATTCGGGCTTCATTTTTATTACATGTAACTCCAGACACTACGAGACGTTCCATATCTGCATCTTCATTTACTACCATTGTCCCCTCCTCTTCTGAAAATGATGATCTAACGTGAATTGGAACATTATACTTTTTTGCAAATTCAACGGAACGGATTTGCAGCACTTTAGCTCCGAGGCTGGCCATCTCAAGCATTTCATCGTAGGAAATTTTTTTTAGCTTTCCAGCTTTTTTACATATATTAGGATCTGCAGTATATATTCCATCCACATCAGTATAGATTTCGCACCTGTCTGCTTTCAGCGCTGCTGCAATGGCAACGGCAGATGTGTCAGAGCCTCCGCGTCCCAGAGTCGTAATATTTTTTTTTTTATCACAACCCTGAAAGCCCGCCACAACCACTATATTTCGTTTTTTAAGAAGCTCTCTTATCCTTTTAGCTTCTATTTCGAGAATGCGCGCATTTCCAAAAGAATTGTCAGTCCTTATATTTGCCTGAAAACCGAGCAAAGATCTTGCATTATAATTCATGGAGGTTAAGGTCATGGCTAAAAGAGCAGCAGTTGTCTGCTCTCCTGTTGCCAGCAAAACATCCAGCTCCCGTATTGCGGGTGCATCGGTTATCTTATGTGCCATATTCAGCAGACTGTCTGTTACTCCTGCCATTGCCGAAAGAACCACAACAACGTCATCACCCTGGTTATATGTCTTTGCAACCTGTTCAGCCACATTACGTATCCGTTTTATATCGGCAACAGATGTTCCACCGTATTTTTTTACAATTAAAGCCATTTTTTTACTTCTGCCTGTTCTTTAAGATTGTTTATAATAGTGGCTGCATTCTCGCCGCACCCATTTATGCTGATAATCCGTTCCTTATCATTCTTTATTTCAAAATTAAATGAAATATAATCGGACAGAATATTTTTATCAAGTTTTTCCGCCCACTCAACAGCAACTATCCCTTCTCCATAGAGTATGTCATATAGGCCTATATCTTCAAAATCAACCATGCTTTCAATTCTGTAAAGATCAATATGGAATAAAATGTGTCTGCCGGGATACTCATTAATCAGGGTATAGGTGGGGCTTGTTATATAATACTTGTCAGGAATATCAAGCCCTTTGGCCAGACCCTGAACAAAAACGGTTTTACCGCTGCCAAGGTCGCCGGTTAAGGCACACACAGTTCCGGGAGTAATGAGCCTTCCTGTTTTTTCGCCTAATTCAAAGGTTGCCTTAACAGAAGTGGAAAATATTTTAATATGGCTGTTTTTCATCTTAAACCGGCTTTTTCATCCAACAGCTCTTTTATCCGGTATGGAACCTGATCTATTAATTCGCCTGCAAGAAAACCGACCGGACCCTTTATCTTTTTTAGATAATCGGCTGCCGCTCCGTGGATATACACGCCGGCGTGGGCTGCGGTTGTTATATCATACCCCTGGGTTATAAGGCCTGCAATAATGCCTGTCAGGGCATCCCCCATACCTCCTGAAGCCATTCCCGGGTTGCCGGTGGGGTTAATATAAATATTTCCGTCGGGATGCGCTATTATGGTTTTAGCGCCTTTTAACACCAGGTGTACTTTAAACCTTAATGCAAAATCCCTCGCTGCGGATATTCTGTTTTTCTGAACCTCGGCAGGGGTAGTATTAAGAAGTTTTGCCATTTCGCCGGGATGGGGGGTTAGTATAACAGGAGCCTTTATATCTTTTAAAATATCCGTATCTCCTGCAAGATTATTCAACCCGTCTGCATCAATAACCATGGGGACCGGACTTTTTTTAATTATATTAAGAACAAGTTTTTTTGTTCCCTCTTCCGTTCCAATACCAGGCCCTATTGCGAGACATTTTTTTCCGGGCAGAACTTCCATGACAGCTTGAAAAGAGGTCTCATCCAGTTTGCCTGTGCTGTTTCCAGGCAAAGGAAGGGTCATCGCCTCAAGTGTCATGGTCTCTAACATTGAATTTAAACATGCAGGTATTCCAAGTGTAACAAGGCCTGCGCCTGAACGCATGGCGGCAATTGAAACCATTGCTGCGGCTCCTGTTTTGCCTGTGGAACCTGCAATTACAAGCAGATGGCCTGTCAAACCTTTATGGGCTTCAAGGGGTCTTTGCTTCATATTTTCGGCAATAAACGACGAAGTTAAAAGATGCTGCGCCGGGTTTACTTCCTTTGCGATGTGCGGCGGTATGCCGATATCAACAATTTTAAGTTTCCCTGTATATTCTGCGCCCGGGAAAAGGATATGACCTGTTTTGGCAAAGGCAAAGGTGGCTGTTGCATCTGCACGAACAGACACTCCGCATGGCTGACCTGTATCCGAATTTAAACCCGAAGGTATATCCACGGAAAAAACAGGTCTGTCTGATTCGTTGATAAACTCTATGATTTTTTTAAAATAGCCCTTAACATCGGATTTTAAACCGGTTCCCAGGATTGCATCCACCCATAAGTCCTGGTGAATCATTGATGTTTTGTTTTGCATGAAACTGCTTTCATCGGACATTTCAATAACAGGCACATTCAATGACGATAAAAGCTCAAGATTTGCGGCAGCGTCACCTGTCACCCTGCTTTTTTGAGTAAGAAGATAAACTGTAACATTTATCCCTTTATGCTCAAGACAGCGTGCAATAACAAAACCGTCTCCACCGTTATTCCCACGGCCGGCAATAATTCCTGCCCTTTTTCCCTTAAGTCCTTCAAACTGATGAAGCAGAAAATCTGTGGCTCCTCGGCCTGCACTTTCCATGAGCAGTCTTCCGGGAATTCCAAAAGACTCAATTGTTCTTCTGTCCATCTCCTGCATTTCGCCTGCTGTTACAAGAAACATGGTTCACCTGTCGATAGTTTATATTTTATGAAGCTCAAGTTTTTTGCCTTTTATTTTTTTATTTGCCTCTATTAATTTTTCTTCACTTGATACTATGGAAATTGCATTTGTTGTTTCACCGGCATCAAAATATTTTTGTGCCGCAGATAGAACTTTTTCTTTGGTTAATGAAAGAAGCCGTTCTTTAAATTTTTTCCTTGATTCATCTGAAAGCATAATAATGCTTCTGTAAAATGCCTTTTGTGCTGCGACAGATGGTGTGTCAGGCTTGTCTATTACAGAACATATCTGTAAAATTGCCTCTTTAATATCTTCATTCCCGTATTTTCCCATTTTTATAAAATCCACAGCAGCATCATATACTTTCATAGTGGAAATAATATGCGGATCCCTGTAAGAGGCAAAAGAAAACAGCCCATCTTCCTGATTATATACTGAAAGCCCTCCGTACGCCCCGCCTTTTTCTCTGATTTCCCTGTGAAGATAAAGGGAACGGAGAAGCTTGCTTATTACAGATAAAGCAGGAGCGTCTTCATGCTCCATGCGCACTGTTTTAAAGGCTTTTGCAACAAAAGAAACAGCAGATTGAGTGAACCAGCCTTCTTTGGGGAGGTTGGTGTCAAGTACAAAATCAGGCGCACCAAAGCCGTTTATAGTTTTTTCTTCGCCACGATCCATGTCAGCCCTTAGGCTTTGAAGCAGGTCCGTTGTCCAGGGAGCGGCAGCAGTTAGAGAATTATCTTCTCCTGTAACGGCAAGTTTTATATTATCTTTGAATAAAAGGGTTTTCCCAATGGATTCCAGATCTTTTGCAAACAGTTTAATTGTATCTTCAGAAAGGTTGTCTGTAATTGTCTTTATGGTCTGGAACTGCCTGATGCCGTGCCACATTTCACTTAAGGCACATGTGTCTGAAAAATTTCGTGAAGCTGCAAGCATTGCCAGTTTATGCCCGTTATGAACAATCATTGACTCCATTCCTGCCCTGAATTCAAGAAGAAGACTTTTTAACCTGTCAAGATCTGTAAATGAGAACTCCACAAGAAGCTCCTTAATGATTCCATACATATTTTCAACATTGCGGACAAGACACTTCCCGCCAAAAGAGACTATGGGCAGACATCTGCCTGTTTCGTCATAACAGGTGCCGGCATGGCAGGATAAACCGAGCCCGCCGGTATATTCGTCAATATTTAAGGCTAATTTGCTGTAATCGTTTAGTTTTGTTCCAACCCTGGGAAGAGCATAACAGAAAAAAGGAATCATGGGGAGCAGACTTTTTTTTATTACGTTGGCTCCCGCTGCCATGGAAAAATAAAAAATTCCTGAAGTCGGCTGGTTAAAGCAGACTGCAGGATAATAATCTTTTAAAGAAACAGGTTTTACAGTTCCGACAAGTCCCGGGATATCCTTGATCTCCAGTGTTGGAAGAATGGAAATATCCTCATCCGATTCCTGAAGTTTTTCCAGGACTTTTGCATCATCCATAATTTTTTGAAGTTCAGCATCGCCCATGGCTGATTTTATACTTTCAAGCTCTACGCTAACCCTTGTTTTTTCTTTTTCCTGCATCATCTTGTCAGGAATAAGTTTGAATAAAACCCTGTGGCTGTTATCTATGAAATATTTTTTAAGCCTGTTTTCAAGAAAATCGCCCTTGGCAAGCAATTCTTTAAGCTTTTTAAGATCCTTGTCAAATTTTAAAATTCTGATTGGATCACCCCCGTGAAACCAGCTTCCGCAAAATATCAGCAGCAGTTTAATGCCATAGGGATAAGGTAGATTTGTCACCTCTTTTCTATGGAACTCAATCTGATGAATAGCCGATTCAATCATCCTTTTATCAATCCTGTTTTTCACAAGATCTTTTAAAACGTCAAAAATTATAGACTCAATTTTTAGCGCTGATGCTTCCTCAACATCCTTGAGTCCGCATGCAAACATGGTGTCTTTGTTATCGCCATCAAAGCCTGTACCGTCACTTAAAGCTGTCCCTAATCCTGAAGATATTAATGCCTTGTGCAGGGGAGAGCCCGAATTTCCCAGAAGAACATGCTCTATGATTGAAAGAACAAGAATTTCAAAAGAATCCCTTATATCTGCAGTCAGCCATGCAACTGATACCTGACATTTTTTTAAAGGGTCATCTTCTTTATCCAGAGGGTAGTAGTATGTTGCGGTTTTTGGTTCTTTCCAGTGCTCTTGTGATTTCACATCGGTTTTGGGATCTATGCGGCTGAACTTTTTCAGAATTTTATTATTTATAAAGGCAAGATGCTCTTTAAGCGCAAGATTTCCATAAGTGAAAAAATAGGAGTTGCTTGGATGATAATGGCGTGCATGGAAATCCTTAAGCTGCTCATATGTCAAATCAGGAATGTCGGCAGGCTCACCACCTGAGTTGTTACTGTACGTGGTTGAAGGGTATAATGCGTTTAAAAGAGACCTCCCCATTATCTGGTCAGGTGATGACATTGCGCCCTTCATCTCATTATATACCACGCCTTTGTACTCAAGTTTTCCGGATTCATTTTCAACCTCGATACGGTGCCCCTCCTGCTTAAAGCTCAGTTCATTAAGGTTTGGATAAAAAGCGGAATCAAGATATACATCCATAAGGTTATAAAAATCTTTTTTATTCTGGGTTGAGAAAGGATACATTGTCCAGTCGGAAGCGGTAAATGCATTCATAAATGTGTTCAGGCTTCTTTTCAGCATTGAAAAAAAAGGATCCCGTACAGGAAATTTTTTTGAACCGCAAAGCACGGTATGTTCGAGAACATGAGCAACACCTGTTGAGTCCGAAGGAACTGTTTTAAAAGCAACACTGAATGTATTTTCCCTGTCTTTGTTGCTGATGTGAATATGCCTGGCTCCGGTTGCATCATGTTTTAGTTCATAAAATATGGAGTCTATCTCCCCAAGGGTGATAATTCTTTTTACTGTGTATCCGCATATAGCATCACCGGTTTTGATGCCGGGATTATTTGGATCCGGTTTGTTCAAATCAGGCATTACCGCCATAATTTACTCCTTAATTGATATGTCTTTTGAAGAAATAATATATACCCCGCGGCTTAAACGGGATATTTTGTTTGTTTTATCCAAACGATAAATTATATTCCGAAGTTTTTTGTCATTAAAATCTGTTTTTTCTTTGATTTTGGCAAAGCTCACGCCGTTTTTATGTCTTTTAACTATTTCAAAAACCTTGTCTGAAGCAGAGCCCGAGATTAGAGTCTTGTCTGCAATCTTTTTTTGATGTTTCCCATGGCCGCTTCTTTCATATGCCGCTGTTTTTTTTATGATATCTTCAAGATGTTTGATCCTGGACATAACTTTATCCACATCTTTTTTTGAAGGGATATCATAGGCCTGCATAAAAAATTTAACCATAGCATCAAAACTTACAGATTTCCCCTTTTTTTTTGTCATATATGTTTCTCCGTGCATGTGTCAATCGTCAAGAATAACAGTCTATTTTTATTAAAAAAAAATAAAATGCAAAGATATTTAACAAGATGTATAAAATCAGGTTTTGTAAAGGTATCATTTAATGGAGGGCTCTGTGGTAAAACAGCAAAGAAAAATATTTTTTATCGCCAGCTAAAAAATTTTGTTAAAAATTATTCGGCTTGCAAATGATCTCTTTAATGCGCAAATCAAAAAAAAATGACTGGTTAGAGGGCTTTATTACAAGCGCTGTATCCGCTCCCCTTGATGACCCGCCAACAGCGATAATATCTTTTCCGGTAAGATAGCCCGCATCAGCGGCCATTACCGATATCTCAACGGCAACCTTTGTTCCCTGCCCAAAAAGCCTCAATACATCGGCAATTAAAAGTACAGGGTAGCTTCCTGTATATTTTTTAGCAATCGACCTTTCAACACCGGATAGAGCATGGGTTGCCCTGACAACGGTGACACCTTTTTTAATAAGGCTGTTATGTGCTTCATCTGACATAACATTTTTAAATGGCTCTTTAAAACCGCTGTGATATGTTACAGCTGTTATTTTGAAATCCTTGAAAATATCCAGGGCAATAGCCGCAGTATCGCCATATGTTGAGGCAACAACCACTTCGTTTATGCCCAGCTCTTTTCCACGTTCCCATGCCAGTTTTAGAGTTTGCTCTGTGTTTGATTTCCCAGGTTTGTCAAAAAACATGAACTACCCCTTTGTTTATCCTAAAAAATGATCTGTATGGTGTATCTTCTCTGATTCGTCTGATTTAAGTCTGCCGCTTGTACCGCATTTAGGGCACTCAAAATTGATGGATTCATTATCGGGATCTATGTCTATCGGTTCATTGCATCTCGGGCATTTCACTACTGTTATATTTTGGACATCAAGGGTTTGTTCAGGCTTTGAACCGCCTTGAATATATGCCGTAATCGCCTTATTGACGCAATCCTGATCATCCTCCTCATCGGCCAGTTCTTTTAACTTTGTATATTCTTCGTTTGAAAGAACTATTTTAGCTTCAATCAGTTTGGAATCTTCAAGAGCTTTGTTAAGCTCTTCCAGTGCAGCGGCAAGGCCGGCAAATTTTAGATCATTGGTTTGGATTTTTTCGTTAATCTTTTCCGTAATGTCTTCAGTTGAAAGCCATTCACCTTCAAATTCTATTTTGCCATCCTGTAGATTTATTTTGCTCATACTATCTCCTCTCTTGTTTTTTAAGAAGCCTTTGCAAAATACCATTACACAGTATTTTTTGTTAATAATTTAAATTAGTTGATATGTCAAATATATATCCGGTTTTTTAAAGCCGCTTACCTTAATTACCCGGACATAATTATTTGCATCCGGATTCCAATCGGTTACATTATTTGTTTCTGCCTGATTTTTTATTTAATTTTTCATTTTCCCTAAGTTAATCTTCAAAATGCTGAATATAAGTGATATCGTCATATAATCTACATTCTTTAATGTTTTTTTAAAAAAACGCAGTATATGGAGACTTCTTACGATGCCATAAAATTTTTGGAGCATAAAATATGAAAGCACAACACCAAAAACAGATTTTTCAGGCCATGGAACAACCTGCTTTTTATCCTCATCCCGTGGAAACCGTAATGGGAGTCATCGAACAAAGGGAAACACATATCTCCAAAGTTTTTCTTACCGGCAGCTATGTGTACAAGATTAAAAAGGCTGTCAGCCTTGAATTTCTTGATTTCACCACCCTAAAAAAGCGGCGGTATTATTGTAATCAGGAGCTGTCCCTTAATCGCCGCCTCGCTCACAATATATATCTCGATGTTGTAGCCATAACATTTCAAAATGGATGCTACATGCTTGGCGGTTCAGGTGATCCCGTAGAATATGCTGTTAAAATGCGTCAACTCCCTGATACAGGTTCCATGAAATATCTTTTGAGAAATTCAAAGATTGGCAAAAAAGATATTGAGGAATTATCATACGTTCTTACAGAATTTTACGAACGGTCTCCCTCTAACGGGCATATCAATACTTTTGGTTCCTGGGAAACTATCCAGGCCAATTGTCAGGAGAACTTCAAAACAACAAAAAAGTTTGCAGAAAACATAATCGATAAACGAAAATTTCAACTGATAATAGCTGCAACCGGATCTTTTTTGCACAGGCGCAAAAAGCTTTTTCAGCACAGGATTGATCAGGGAAAGATTCGTGATTGCCATGGCGACCTTAAAACCGAACATGTTTATTACACGGAAGATGGGGTTCAGATCATTGACTGCATTGAATTTAATGAATATTTCAGATACCAGGACATAGCATGTGATTTGGCTTTTTTGTTAATGGGTTTTGATTATGAAGGCTTCCCCAAAACAGGCCATGATCTGCTCAGTACCTATGTTGAGCGCACAGATGATCAGGATGTGTTTATCCTGCTTGATTTTTACAAATGTTATCGAGCTGTTGTCCGGTGCAAGGTGAACTGCATACGTATTTCTGAAGGCTTTACCGACAGACATGAAAGAATCAAGCTTGTTAAAGAGACTGAAAAATATTTAGATCTTGCCTACAGGTATGCAATAGAGTTTACACGTCCAACTATCTGGATAGTTTGCGGCATTTCTGCTTCAGGCAAAAGCACCATTTCCCGTGAGTTGGGAAAACTGTTTGATATTAAAGTGATTAATTCTGATGTAATCCGTAAAAAAATGTTTGGGATGAAGTCCCAGGACCCCTCAGACCTGCCCTTTGAAGAAGGCATTTACTCAAAAGGTGCAACCTCTCTTACTTACGGCAAACTACTTCTTCTCGCCCAGGAAGAGATTGAAAAAGGAGACTCAGTTATTCTGGATGCAACTTTCAGCACAAGGCACCGGCGTATTGAAGCCATTCGTCTCGCAGAAGATATGGATGTGGATATTATTTTTGTGGAGTGTGTATTATCTGATGAATTAATAAAAGAGCGTCTTGTTAAGCGGGAAACTATGGTTTCGGTTTCTGATGCACGCATTCACCACTTTCAACATCTGAAAAGCGGATTTGAGCCTCTGGAATCTTTGCCGGACGCAATGCATATACGTGTGCATACAATAAAACCTTTAAATGAATGTATGCAGCAAATTTTGTCTCATTTGGGTTAAATCTGCAATTTAAGGGGATACTTTACTTAATTATCGCAATTCAAGCGAGCCCTTACTTGATGCACTCGTAAAAAGTTGTCATTCCCGCGGAGGCGGGAATCCATGCAGTAGGGGCACGATGCATCGTGCCCCCTACTATTTAAAAAAGACTGGATTCCCATTTTCATGGGAATGACAAACAAAGGCAAAATCCGACTTTTTACGAAACCATCTTACTTAATTACCGTCCAAAAAAGATGGTCTCGTAAAAAGTCGAGATCAATTGGACAGTAGATTATGAGCGTTCGCTCATAATTGATTACAAATTAATAAAAATATATTTTAGCGAACCAAATCGCATAAAAA
>Ga0190313_1000969_pt1 | contig 15946 bp, 14 predicted proteins | sample 4870071011_MG_FD_169989 | JGI IMG/M metagenome (GOLD analysis project Ga0190313, IMG submission 169989) | Hydrothermal vent sediment bacterial communities from Southern Trench, Guaymas Basin, Mexico - 4870-07-10-11_MG | ecosystem: Environmental > Aquatic > Marine > Hydrothermal vents > Sediment ...
CCCCAGAACTAAAAAGAGGCTGGCGGAAAACGGTTACAGCATAGAGAATCCAAATGTGAAGATCATAGAACCGCTCGGATACCTCGATTTCCTTCTGCTTTTATCTGAGGCCATGCTGGTTCTCACCGATTCCGGCGGCCTGCAGGAGGAGACGAACATACTGCATGTCCCGTGCTTCACACTAAGGGACAACACCGAGAGGCCGGAGACCGTTGCGGCCGGGTCGAACATAGTTGTGGGGGTGGAGCCGGATGTGGTGCTGAGGAAGATTAAGGAACTGATGGATAACAAGGAGCTGGAGGAAAAGATGAGAGGAGCGGAGGTTGTGTTCGGGGACGGAGATGCGAGTGAGAAGATTATTGACATCATATTGGAAAAACACTAGAGGCGGGCATCATGAAAAACCTCCTGATAATAACGGACAGATATCCGTCTGAGGGGGTGAACACCTCGGTATTCGTAAAGAGTCAGGTAGATGCGGTAAAACATCGCTTCGAGAAGGTTATTGTCCTCGCCCTATCCCCGTCCGTGCCACGAATTCTATCGCGCCTCCCATTCATAAAACCCAGATGGAAAAGGGATTCAATGGTGAGGGATTACTCCTATGACAATGTCAGCGTTCATTTCCTAAAATACTTCAACCTGCCATTTTCCTTCGTAAAGCAGAGAGCGGGGGAAGTCTGCTTCAAAAAGATAAGCCAGATTATCGAGGGAGAAGACATCGAGTTCTCCCTGATCCACGCCCACTTCACATACCCTTCCGGATACGCGGCGGCAAAGCTGAAGGAGGTCACCGGCAAACCGCTTGTAATCACAGGCCACGGCTACGATGTATATGCGCTCCCCTTTAAGAACAAAAAGTGGATGGAGAAGGTTAAATACGCCCTTATGTTCGCGGATATGATTACCACCCCCAGCAGAAGCAACGCCAGAAAGATGGAGGAGATCGGAATTCCGGCCGAGAAGATAAGGGTGATCCCCAACGGATACGACGAAGAGCTCTTCCGGCCGATAGAAGGGGCCAGAAAGAAACTCAGACTCCCTGACGATAAGAAGATTATCCTCTCCGTGGGGAACCTCGAAAAGGTGAAAGGCCACATATACCTGGTGGAAGCCATGGCCGAGGTCCACAGGCAGCGCCCGGATGTTATCTGCTATATCGTCGGAGAGGGGAGCGAGAGAAAAAGGCTTGAAAAGAGAATAAGGGAGCTGAAACTGGAAGAGGTGGTGAAGCTGGTCGGAGCGAAAACGCACGATGAGATTCCCCTGTGGATGAACGCGTGCGACTTATTCGTCCTGCCGAGCCTGAGGGAAAGCTTCGGAATAGTGCTGATCGAGGCGATGGCCTGCGGGAAGCCTGTGGTGGCCACCGTAAACGGAGGGAGCGAAGAGATTATAACGGATGAAGAGATTGGGACGCTCGTGAAAGCGGGAGATGCGGAAGGACTGGCTAAGGCGATAAATAAGGCGATGGAGAAGGAGTGGGATATGCAATATATAGCAAAGTTCGCAGAGAGGTATGGATGGGGGCAAGCCTCCAAGGAAATCCTAGAGACCTATGAAAAAACATATGGTAGGTGAATACTTTGGAAGAAAGCTGGGTGAACAAAAAAACACAATACTTCCTTATCTTACTAACAATTATCATTTCTTTCCTATTCAGATATCCGACCTCAAGCCATATCCAAGGTTCTGATGCTCACTTCTATGTCTTCCTAGCAGACTCAATAAACCTTTTTGGCCAAGCAAGATGGACGATTCACCCCGTTTCATACTTTGGACAATATCCTTTTTCCGCAAACGCAGGCTATCCCTTACTCCTATCTTCATTCTCACAGATGGCGGGCGTGCCCCTAGAGCTCTCTACCATCATCATGACGCTTCTGATTGCCCTAGTCGGCATAATCGGGATGTTTCTATTCCTCCGAGAGATGTTTCCAAGTTCTGGAACTGCCATCTTGGGGGCAGCTCTGTTTTCCTTAATGCCACTGCCACTCTTCTTCAGTTCTGGCACCATCACGACAAGAGCGTTCGTCATATATATTGCACCCGTATTCCTCTTTTTCCTAACACGAAACCTAGGTGTTAAAAGCACCAGAGAGCTTCTATTAGCGTTGTCTAGCCTCCTGCTTATGTTTTTGTTCCACAAAACTGCATATTTCTTCGTTCCAATCCTTTTGATCTATTTTATCTCAAATCGAATCTACAAATTGAAATGGATTGCTCCCGAGATTCTAAGGAAATACAGAATATGGTGGGTATCGTCCCTCTTCATAATATCACTATTAGCTGGAATTTTCTTGGGAGACGCTTTCAATTCACCGAAAAAAGAAGGATTTTTAGAAGGTAGTAGTCCCATTATTACTTTAATAAATGCTGCAATTTCTCTAGGAGGATCCGCAAATATAGTGATAATATTCGGAGTTACAGGCGTTTTTTATTTGTTACAAAAAGAGGTTGCCGAAAAAAAAGAGATATTTATCACAATAAGCATAATAGCAATGCTACCTACACTTCAATTATGGCTATATGCAAGACCTGTTGTATCCACTTTTCTCATTATAATAGGAATATACGGCCTCTACTGGCTCCGCCTTAAAACCAACAGAAAGAGATTTGTAAGCATTGCTCTCTCAATAATGATTATCTCAATTGCATACGCAGGACTTATGATGATGCACTGGGGAAACAACCCATTAGGCAATGATGGATGGTTGTACAGTTCAGAAGGAGCAGGAGGCTTGTCGGCAAGTGACTTTACCGTAGCCGTCTATTCCAAGAGCATGCTAACATCAAGCTCCTCTTTCATAAGTAACTACTGGGCCGATGCCAGACTGTTTCAATCATATGCAGAAGCGCCATCACTACCAGACCAGAGCGGTATGGATGTAGCAAACTATCTTATATACGGACACCTTTCCCCACAGGAAATCAAAGCTAATGTTGAGCCAATTTCCCCCACGAATGTCCATGAATATATAAGGCAAGAGGGCCCATATTCCGCACCAGAACTGACAGCATACTACCGAAATGAGATAAAGAATATACTGTACAAACCCGTTGATGGATACATCTCTGTCAGAACAATGGAAAATTACAACACCAGTTTCATCCTAGTGAACAAAAATTTCCCTACAGAACATAGGGACAGATGGTCACCCAATCCCAGAGCGTCAGAATTTTTCCGTAGCACGACAACAGAAAACTACAGAATATTTGAAACGGAGCGCTATAGTGCATATTATCCATTTTCATATATCCAGAGGGGTTAAGAGGATATACTTTTGTATATTCATCCCCTGCGCGAGACCCTGTAACTACCCGTTGACGAAAGTTTAATATAGCATTCTCGTGGTATTGTTCCCATGAAACTCACCCTCATCACAAACTACTGGAACCCGAAAGGACCGGGGGGTACAGAGAAGTACACCAAAGAATTTGTCCACTCCATTAAAGAAAAGGGAGTTAATGTCACTATACTATTTCGCGAAGGGACTCGGGACAAAGAGGGGAAATACAAACTATCATACAAGAAAATGCAATTCGTTTCGGAGGCAAAAAAAATCCTAGAGAAAGAAAAACCTGATGTGATTCTCTGTCAGGGGGGGTGGTTTACTCAACTGCCTGCTCTGAAATACAAGAAAAGTCATCCGGATACAAAGATTATTGCTCTGCACCATACGCAGTTTCCGAGCTATTATCCTCTTTACAAAAAACTTCTCTACAGGTATATTCTCAACAGATTTGATGCGGTCGGATTTGTGAGTGAAGGGCTGAAAAAGGATATAATTGAGAGGGTGGGCATAAAGATGGGGGTAAAGACCTTCATTCTATACGGGGGTGTTAAAGTTACCGTGCCAAGTGACGAAGAACTGGCCGAATTCAAGAGTAAATACGAAATCTCACCGGACAATGTATATCTGCTCGGACTGGGGCTCACAGCCCTTGAGTACAAGAGCAAGGGGGCGGAATTACTTATCGATGTGGTGAAAGAACTATCCACTAGCTACAAGAACCTCCGGCTGATACTGACAAGAGACGGAAGATTCCGCCAGAAACTAGAAGAACATGCAAAAGAGCAGGGGGTAGAGGATATGATTATCTTTACTGGCGATCTGGAGAATCCGAATGTGGCAACCTTTTCGTGTGACATATACACTCATATCAGTTACGGAGACGGTTTGCCGCTCTCCCTTCTGGAAGCGATGGCCTTTGGAAAACCGATAGTGGCAAGCAATATCGCCGGAATACCCGAAGCAATAGAAGATAGAAAAAATGGACTACTCGTGGAAAACAGAATCGAAGAGGTGAAAGAGGCAATAACCCAATTGATAGAAGATAAAAAGATGGCAAGGAGGCTAGGAGAAAACGCCAGAAACACCGCTGAGGAGAGATTTCAGTGGGAGAGAACAGCAGAACATTTCCTAAATATCTGTACCCATGATTTATAAGGATATTGGTGAGTGTTTGCAAGATGATAGAGAAAGGAAAAAACTGATAGAATTCGCCAAGCAGAGCAAATATATTATACATATAGTCCTTGTCTGGGCTTATTTCAACACCTTCTTCAGACGGCTTAAAAAGAAAATAGCCCCCGTAGAAGTCCTTTTCATAAGCCAACTAGAGGACTGGAAAGAAATGATAAACATATCCGGCAAAAGAGATCTAGGTGACATGCAGATGGAATGGATAATTCGAGAAACAGTGCAGCGCCACAAAATTATAGTCATCGACCTCGATGCCCATGTCTGGTTCCGAGACCACAAAAAAACGAAATACAAATTCAAAACAGTTTCATATAATGTCGTTTGTATTGAGCAGTTTTTGACCTTGCGAAACATTCTCATCACCAGTCTCAGACTCATAAGACATATACTTGGCGTGAAAGAGGATTTAGACTGCCAGAATTTTTCAGAAATTGCGAACATGAACATAGGGAGTGCATTTTTCAAGCTAAGCGTCGCAGAAAGCATTTTAAAACAATGCAGACCAAAAGCTGTGGTCTATCCGTATGAATTTGATGTCTATCCATCTGCCATAGCATATCTTGCACATAAGAGCGGCATCGCTGTAGTTGGCCTTCAGCACGGCCAGAGCAAAAGAACGGGCAATCTCTCCGGCTACAAAATAGAAGATGTCAAAGCGAAAGCCAGACTGCCTGATATTACATGCCTATATGGAAGTTACTACCGTGATCTTCTGATTAATTACAGCATATACGATGAAAAAATGGTTACTGTAACCGGAGTGTCTAGATATGACTCTTTAGCCAAAGCAGATACTATTTACTCAAAAGAAGAAGTTCTTAAGAGATACAATATCAGCCCAAGTAAGAAGGTTATTCTATGGACCGGGCAATTTTTGGGCCTTTCATACGAAGAGAACATTAAAAATATGGATGCGATATTTTCTGCAATGAAAGATCTGCCGGAGAGCGTCCTAATGCTTAAAATGCATCCGAGAGAGAAGAAGAAGAACGTTAAACTTGTTAAAGGACATCTAAAAAATTATGATATTAATGTTGTCCTTATAACAGAGAATTTGGACACCGACGAACTGATCTTCGCCTCCGATCTCCTTATAACGCGCCATTCTACTACTGCTCTGGAGGCCATCGCGCTGGATAAGCCGGTTATTGTTCTAAACCTTAGTGGAGAGCCGGACCCGGTGGATTATGTCGATGAGGGTGTTGCTCTGGGAGTTCGAAGAGCAGAGGATTTAAAACCTGCTATTGAGAAAGTGCTAAAGGATGATTCTGACCTTGCAAAGAACAGAGGTAGATACATAGAGAAATATCTCTACAAGATTGATGGTCGTGCCACGGAGAGGGTGGTAAAAGTCATCGAAGAGCAGCTACAGACTGCAAAGAACAGAAACTCATAGCTTAAGAAATTCTGATGCCAGCCAGACCCATGAAGAAACGAATTTCCTCTCTTCTTATCCCTTTCATAACCAGAAGAAGAAGAAAATAGATTGCGGAAGCAATAATGATAAGGGCCATCAGCTGGATAAGACCGTCGGTTTCTACCAAAAACAGTGGGATCGACATCGCTGCAGAAGCGACAATTGACTTGAGGAGAAAAACAAAATCTATTTCGAACGGCACAAACTTAAGGGAGAAATAGGAATTGAGGCCGAGCGCGATGACGAAGGCGATAAGAGTGGTAAGGGCCGCCCCCGTAATTCCGAATATGGGTATGAGTATAATATTGAGGCCTACATTAACCACTGCCGCCGTAATCCAGATGGTTCCAGTGATTTTTGTCCTCTTTCTCAGTACAATCCCGCGGGAGAGGATAGTATAGAGTCCAAGTGCTAGAGCACTCGTAGCTATTAACGGTGTAATCTGGTATGCATTTGCAGCGATCTGCTCCGTCGAGAGAATAACAAGCAACCTATAGGACAGCAACGACAGACCAACTACTGCAGGAACAGCAATAGCGACGAAGTATTTGAAGGAATATTGCAATATTTTTCTTACCGCGTCTAAATTTCCATTGTCATACTCCTTAGATAAAGCAGGAGGAAGCATAAGACCCAGGGGAGCGATAATCATAGCTACTAGCATCCCAAGGGCGTAGCCCGGAGAATAGTAGCCCACAAAGGATACACCCATAAGCAATCCGATTATGTAGCGGTCGCTTGAATTTACGAACCAGCTGGAAAGATGGGCGGGTATTAGAGGGAGGCCGAATGCAAAGTATTCTTTAACCCTCTTACTTAGCCTGAAAGATATGCCGATCTCACGAACTATCATAGAGGAAGTAATTAATGCGAGAATGCTACTTGATATCAGCAAGCCACCTACTGCCCCGATGATTCCATAACCACTGAGAACAAAGTATGTAACAAATCCTACAGTACTATATGCTTTTACAAAAGCTAGAAAAGAGTATTTTCGCATCTTCTGCCTTGCGCTGAAGTACAGCAGAAACACTCTGTTAAGGCACTCAAGAAAGACGATGACAGCCATTATCCTAACAACTTCCATATTTCCTCCAAAGACAAGAGAAGCAAGCTCTCCAGAATAGAGAAATACCACAGAACCCGACAAAATGGCTCCAATTGAGACATAAAACACAGTAGAATAAAAACCGCTAGCGATTTCTTCTTTTTCAGTTTCTGCAGCTAAAAAGCGAATCATGGCAGAAGGGAGGCCGAAACTCGCGATTATTGGTATAAGGGCGATACTTACCCATACCATAGCCCAGACTCCGTACTGCTCTACGGGAAGGGTCTTGGTAAGAACGGGCAGGAGAATAAGAGAGCTCAATCGTGTTAGGATTGAAGTAAAGCCCACAAGCCCGACTCTTCTAGCGAATGTCCTGTATTCACTCATGTAGTTCCCTCTATGATCTCAGATTGCCGCTTTCCCTTACCAAGACAACATATTTAAAGAAATCGTTTTCTCCCTATTCAAAAGAGTTATCTTCCGCCGTTCTCTTTATTCTCCAAGAAGAGAACTTTCACATCCTCCAAAAATAGCTCCAGAGTCTTTCTGAAGCGGTTGATTTCATCCTCTGTTCTTTCGAACTGTTGAATCACCTCAGGGCTTTTTACGGCCCGAATTGCTTTCTTAGTCTGCCTCATAGTGAATAAGCTGGAAGGGGTTTTTATAGTCTTTAAAAAGGCATTTGTTCTATGATCAATGTCCATAAGATATGATGGTTTTTTTAGTGTTAAAAAGTAGATATGAAGATGCAATCTCGGCCCCATATGCATAGAGTAAGCAGTTATATCCTTGTCCTCATCAATTCCCTTCCCAGAGAGATCATGTACTTCCATCTCATGCCTCTTAGTGAAGCGATAAACAATGTTTAGCGTTCGCGTGCTAAAGCCGTGCTGAAAGGCAACGCCTATTTTCATGCTTCCAAATTCTTTTTTTGCCCTCTTCAGCATTAGCATGGTTGTAAGAAACGCTTTATAGTTCTGAACATCATACTTTTTCAATGAGCCGATTCGCGGAATAGATATAAGGATCGAATCAATTTTTCCAGGGGGCGCCACATTCTGCCAATTTGGGTTGTAGAGTGCAGGACACCCGGTGAGTCGTGCTTTTATGCCATAAGCGTCCAGAACCTTTTTCGTTTCGATGTCCCTAACTGATACCAGGCGGGAAGATTCATAGATTTTTTTCCAGAACTCTATAACTTCCTCGCCCTTGAAATAGTCTCCATAACCACTGAAATCCTCCCCAGAGACTCCTATGCCAATTGTGACTATAGGGGGGAGGAATCCAGCTCTTTTTTCTATATGTTCAATCATCTCTCTGATATTTTCAATCTGTAACTGAAGTCCTCTGGACAATATGGGGCCTCCGAGAATGATGAGTCCATCTACCTCTTTAATATCACTAATTTTAATCTTCTCAAATCTCGGAAGATAGATAAAGTCAAAATAAGCCCCTAATCTACTCTCTAAAAGAGCTCGCCCTCTCCTGTATATTAAAAAATCACCACCGTTTGTTATTGCCCCGTGCAAGACATATATTTTTGGCTTGTAGTCCATTTTATCTTCTCCTTTGATTTGTTTAACTCTCCAGATAGAGAATAATCCAATCTATTTAAACAAATCGCAACCCTTATTTACCCTCCATCCTTTCATCACCCATGAAAGTAGGCGTGATAGGTGCCGGCGCCATGGGAAAGAACCATGTTCGCGTATATTCTGAGATCGCGGAGCTTGCGGGCGTTTCCGATCTGTTCGAGGAGGCCGGTAAAAAGGTGGCGGCCCAGTACGGCACCGAATTCTACGGAGATTACAGAGAACTTCTGAGGAATGTGGAAGCAGTGAGCATCGCTACCCCTACCGTTACCCACTACGAGATAGCGAAAGCGGCCATAGAGGCTGGTGTTCATGTTCTCGTGGAGAAGCCGGTTACCGACTCCGTGGAAAAGGGAGGGGAGCTGGTGAAACTGGCCGAAAAGAACGGAATCACAATGGCAGTGGGCCAGATTGAGCGGCATAACCCCGTGGTGGATTTCGCCAAGAAGGCCATGGACGAGGGACGATTCGGGGAACTGATAACCCTCAGCGCCAGACGCGTATCCAGTTTTCCCATAAGAATAAGCGATGTGGGCGTCATCCTTGACCTCGGCATACACGACATAGACGCCATCCGCTATCTGGCCGGAAGGGAGATAGAATCCATTTACGCCACGGCCGGGAGCGTCGACGAGAAAACGCACGAGGACCATGCATCCATTACGCTGAACTTCAGAGGCGGAATAACCGGTTATGTGGAGACGAGCTGGCTGACGCCGATGAAGGTGAGGAAGCTGGCCATGACCACGAAGAACGAGTTCGTAACCCTCGACTACATGAACCAGAGCGCGGAGATCTCCACCACCCAGTTCGGAGAGGTGGACGACAGGAACCTGTTCAACATCCCCCTGGAGTACAGGACCGAGAAGATAAACATGAAGAGGGAGGAGCCGCTGAAGAGAGAACTTGTCGACTTCCTGAATGCTGCAAAGACAGGGAAAGACCCGCTTGTAACGGGCAAAGACGGCCTCGAGACCCTGAAGGTGACCGTTGCGGCCCTTCGTTCGTCGCTGGAAAAGAGGGTCATAACCCTCTGAAAACTTTTTATCATACCTTCCTATCCTGCAGGCATGAGCAGAATAGACTACGAGCAGCGCGTGGAGATGATAAAGGCCCTGAGGGAGATGGGAGTCGATCCCTATCCAGCGGATGTGAAGCCGGACCATGCCATAAGGGAGATAACGGAGGCGCCGGACGAATACATGGGAAAGACCCTATCTCTGGCCGGCAGGATATACTCCATACGGTTCCACGGCAAGCTTGCCTTTGCGGATATCAGGCAGAACGGATTTCAGATACAGGCCATGTTCCGGAAGGATGTGATGGGGGATGAGCCGTACAAGTTCCTTAAGAAGTATGTTGACAAGGGAGACTTTCTCTGGATAAAAGGGGAGATAATCCGAACCAAGAGAGGGGAACTGAGCATACTTGCAGCGGAGATCCGGCTGGCCTCCAAGGCGATGTACGACCTTCCGCACGAGTGGTTCGGCATAGAGGATGTTAGAACAAGGTACAGGCAGAGGTATCTGGACATTCTCATCAACAAGGATTCCTTCGATGTTTTCGTGATGAGGAGCGGGATAGTCAGCGCCCTCCGCAGGTATCTGGAGGATATGGGGCTCATGGAGATGGAGACGCCGGTTCTCCAGCCGGTCTACGGGGGGGCCAGCGCAAAGCCCTTCAAGACCCATGTCAATGCCATAGACAGGGACTACTACCTCAGGATTTCCGACGAATTGTACCTCAAGCGGCTCATAGTTGCTGGCTACGACGGCGTGTTCGAGGTGGCCAAGGACTTCAGGAACGAGGACATAGACACCACCCACAACCCGGAGTTCACCATGGTTGAGATTTATAAGGCGTATGCGGACTACAACGACATGATGGACCTCACCGAGTCCCTCATCAGGCATCTAGCCGAGAAGAACGGTACGACAAAAGTAACGCTCGGAGGAAAGGAGATAGACCTGACGAAACCGTTCCGCAGGGTCAGGATGCTGGATATGCTGGCTGAGAAAGGGGTCACTCATGAGACCAGCGACGACGAACTGAAAGAGATGCTGGAGAAGTACAGCCTGAAACTTCCCGCATACAACAGGGGGCAGGCCCTCGGAAAGCTCTTCGAGAAGCTGTGCGAGGAGGAACTGCTGGAACCCGTATTCGTAACGGACCACCCGAAGGAGACCACACCGCTGTGCAAGATTCACAGGGACGACCCGTCTCTGGTGGAGAGGTTCGAACTATATATAGGCGGCATGGAGCTGGCCAACGGATACAGCGAACTGAACGACCCGCAGCTGCAGGAGGTGCTCTTCAAAGAGGAGGCCGAGAGGCGGAACCTCGGGGATGTTGAGGCCCACGAGTACGACGAGGACTTCATAGAGGCGCTCAGATGGGGGATGCCGCCCACCGGAGGCGTGGGAATCGGAATAGACAGGCTCGTCATGGTCCTGACCCAGAAAGAGAGCATAAAGGAGGTGCTCCTCTTCCCCATGATGGCTCCGATAAACGCGGAGAATCAGGAGAAGTAACAGATTTCCCGAAGAGGACAGGTATCGCAGATGGGCCGACTCTTCCGGCAGTTCCTCTTGCCAAGTTCTACTATCAGGGCGTGGTATTCTCTGGCGATCTCCACCACATCCCCCTCTTTCTCCCCCTCTTCCGCAAGCTCCCTCACAGCCTCCGAAAATAGGTGCTGGACGGCATCGTAATCCCTTTTCTCCGCCATCTCCCCGAAGCGGGGCGGGTCAATTCTTCCGAGCAGTCGGAATGTATAGGCGTCCACCACAAATACCGGGTGCCTGCCCGCATAGAGCATTATCGAATCGGCGGTCTCCTTTCCGATCCCCTTTATGGCCAGCAGCTCCTCCCTGACAATATGCGTCGGTCTGTCCAGGAATTTCTCCAGCCCCCCTTTTGCCTCTATCTCCCGCACCACCTGCACCAGCCTGTCCGCTTTCTGATTGAAGTAGCCGCTGGGCCGTATGGCTACTTTCAGCTCATCTGTAGGGAGGGACAGAACGAGGTCGGGCGTAAGTTCTCCGTGCTTTTTCAGATTGTCGATCGCCAACTCCACATTGCTCCAGGCCGCCTGCTGGGTCAGTATGGCGCCTACAAGCACCTCGAAGGGGGATGTGGCGGGCCACCAGTGCTGTGGGCCGAAGGCCGAGTAGAGTGAGCGATATATTTCACGGAGCACGGAAGGGATAAAGAACAGGGCGTTAAGGCTTTTTTGCTCCTGCAATGGAAACGCTAAAATATCAGGAGCCTATTACTCCCACAGAAGGGGTTCGCCCCGTTAAGGTGATAGCATGACAAAGAAGTTCATAACGGAATTGAAGGGAAAGACCGTGATGACCAACGACGGCCAGATACTCGGCCTTATAGAGAACTTTATGTTCAACACGGAAACAGGTGAGCTGCAGAATGTGCTCGTGATACCTGCCGAGAACATAGAACCGAGGCTTTTCAGAACAGATACTCAGGGCCGTCTCGTCCTGCCGTTCAGCGAGATGAAAGCGGTCCGCGATGTCGTCGTGATGGACATCGACTAAACTCTTTCCCAGTTCTGGTTTTTATTCAGTGATTGTGGTCAGAGAAGTCGCCGTGCTCCTTCCAGTTCTCGTCCACCGTGAGGTTCTGCTTGATAAGAGCGGTGACCACATCACCCACCCGTCCGCTGGCGCCGAGAACGACCTCGATGCCCATGTCCCTGAAGAACTCCACGGCTCTCGAACCCATGCCAAAGGCCACTACCATGTTTCCGCCGTGCTTTTTCACGAACTCCGGAAGGTCACCGGGGGCGTGCCCCTCGAAAGGAACCCTTTCCACCCTGACATCCTTCACCTGCTTGTCCTCCACATCCACGAATGTGTAGTATGCCGTTCTGCCAAAGTGCTGCGAAACAGCGCTTTCCAGCCCTCTATCATCCTCCGACGGAATTGCTATCCTCATGTTATCACCCGCTCACTCTCATATTCATATTTAAAGATTGCTGGACATAACCGGTCAGTGCTTGAAGGCCCTTATTCCCGTGTAGACCATGGCCATTCCGTACTCGTTCACGGCATCCAGAACCTCCTGGTCCCTGATGGAGCCTCCGGGCTGAATGACAGCGGTTATCCCGACCTTGTGAGCCTCGTCTATGCCGTCTCTGAACGGGAAGAAGGCATCCGATGCCATCACCGCCCCTTCCGAGCGGCCGTGGGACTTCTCGCCAGCTATCTTCACCGCGTCCACCCTGCTCATCTGGCCCGCACCGATCCCCACGGTCACCCTGTCCTTGGCGAATATGATGGAATTGGACTTGGTGTGCTTGGTCACCGCAAAGGCGAAGAGCATGTCCTCTATTTCCTTATCAGTGGGCTGCCTCTCCGAAACAACCGTGAGGTCCTCGCGGGTCACCCTGCGCGTGTTCCTGTTCTGCACCAGCAGACCGCCTACCACCGAGCGTACCTCGTTCCTCTCCTCCGGCCGCCCGGTTATGGGGGGCGTCTCGAGAATTCTCAAGTTCTTCTTCTTTTTCAGCCGTTCCAGGGCCTTCTCCTCGTATCCGGGAGCGATCACGGCTTCCAGAAAGATCCCCTTGGTCATCAGGGCTATATCGTAGGTCATGGGGCGGTTCAGCGCTATGATGCCGCCGTACGCGGACATGGGGTCCACCTCGAAGGCCCTCTTATATGCATCGGTTATGTTCTCTCCCACTGCGGCTCCGCACGGGTTCGTGTGCTTTATCGCCGCCGCCGCAGGCTCGTCGAAGTCCCTGACCAGTTCGAAGGCATCGTTTATATCGAGAATATTGTTGTAGGAAAGCTGTTTGCCGTGCAGCTGTTTTGCGGTAGAGACAGAGGGCTCGGTCCCATCCAGATCCCTGTAGAACGCTGCGTTCTGGTGCCAGTTCTCCCCGTACCTCAGCTCCTGAACCAGCTCGTATCTCGCCAGAAAGAGCGACGGGTATCTCTGCTCGGGAAGGAAGGCCCCATGAAGATAATTGGATATGGCGATGTCGTAGGATGCCGTGTGCTGGAACGCCTCCAGAGCCAGCTCCCTTCTGGTCTCCTCAGATATGTCACCCTTCTCCCTCAGTTCCTCGATGACCTCGGGATAGCGGGCGGGGTTGGAGATGACGGCCACGGACTCGTGGTTCTTCGCGGCGGACCTTATGAGGGTGGGGCCCCCTATGTCTATGTTCTCTATGGCCTCTTCCAGCGTGGCACCCTCCTTCTTCACGGTGCTCTCAAAGGGATAGAGGTTCACCACCACCATGTCTATGGGCCGTATTCCCTGTGCCGATATCTGGTTCAGGTGCTCCTCGGTCCTTCTGGCCAGTATTCCACCGTGTATTGCAGGGTGCAGCGTCTTCACCCTCCCGTCCAGCATCTCCGGGAAACCGGTCAGGTCGCTGACCATCACAACATCTATTCCATTCTCCTTAAGAACTCTGGCAGTCCCTCCGGTGGAGATTATCTCCACTCCCATCCGCTTCAATTCCGCAGCGAAGTCCGCAATTCCGCTCTTATCGGAAACGCTTATCAGCGCCCTCTCTACAGGCATAATGTCACCGGGCGAAGATATAATCAGGGTTGATAAACCTTTCCTTTATTCCTCTTCCGGCACGCTGGCCAACTCCTTCCTGCCCCTCAGACCGATGATCACCATGAGGAGGCCCACGATGGTTATTATTATCCCCGCAGTGGCCACGAAGCGATTCATCCAGCCAAATGAGTAGAAATTGTCGTACCCCGCAATATCTATCTGCATCACATCGTGTATGTAGGAGCCGAGAGCAAGGCCCGGCCCGCCTATAAGCGCCACTATCACTCCGCCGATTATCAGAAGCCGATTCCTCTCCCTTGTGCTCTCCTCCTCCATGTCGAACTCCTCCCCGCACTCGGGGCAGACCGTGGCATCCAGAGGTATTTCCGCCCCGCATACGGGACACTTCCCCATTGTGGTAACATCGTCCTCGCTCATAAATCCGCAATCGTGGGATTATATTTATTCTTTTGGGTTTTCCATTTCACGGGCAAAAGGTTTTATCCCACTCCTCATTCACCCCCACAAGGTGACCACATGAACAGAACACCGCTTAATTCCCTTCACCGGGAACTGGGAGCCAGAATGGTGGATTTTGCAGGCTGGGAGATGCCGATCCAGTATACCAGCATAATCAAGGAGCACATGAATGTCCGGACGAAGGCCGGCCTCTTCGATGTCTCCCACATGGGGGACCTCTTTCTGGAGGGAGAGGGGGCGGGAGAGACCATAGACCGCATCTCGACCAGAAAGGCCGTGAACACGAAGGTGGGGCAGTTCAAGTACACCCACATACCGGACGAGGAAGGGCACATAATGGACGATGTGATATTCGGCCGCCTCTCCGAGGACAGGTGGATAATGGTGCCCAACGCGGGAACGACCCCGATGATATACGATTGGGTGAAGAAGCACGCGGAGAACTGCACGGTGGAGAACAGGAGCAGTGAGTTCGCCTGCCTAGCGCTTCAAGGGCCCGAAAGCCTGAACATACTCAAAAAGATAACGGATTACGATGTGGACTCTCTGAAGATGTTCTGGGGGGCGTACATGAAGATAGAGGGATTGAAGAGCGAGGCCCTCGTATCCAGAACCGGCTACACCGGAGAGCTCGGTGTGGAGATGATCGTCCCCGCGGATGAGGTGGTGGCCCTGTGGAAGAAGGTCATGGAGGCGGGAGAGGAGTACGGAATCTGCCCGGTGGGCCTCGGTGCAAGGGACACCCTGCGGCTGGAAAAGGGCTTCCTCCTGTCGGGTCAGGACTTCTTCGGCGAGCAGACCACGCTCAACACGGGACTGGAGTGGGTTATAAGCTGGAAGCACGATTTCATAGGAAAGGAGGCACTTCTGAAGCAGAAGGAGACAGGCGACTACGACAGGCTCGTGGGCGTCATCGTTGAAGGGCGCGGAATCCCCAGACACGGCTTCGACATACTGAAGGACGGGAAAAAGGTGGGCATACTGACCAGCGGAACCATATCCCCGGTGCTGAAGAAGGGGATAGGGCTCGGGTATGTGCCCCCGGAGCTGGCGGAGGTCGGAACGAAACTGACCCTGAGCGGGCACGGAAAGGAGATGGAAGCGGAGGTGACCGAACTTCCCTTCGTAAAGTAGTGAAAGTAAAAGATGAGGTGATACGATGAATACGGAACTTGTGAACGAATTGAAGGAACTCGTGATGGCTCACGGAGTCTCGGGGTACGAGGACGAGGTGAGAGAGAAGGTGATGGAGCTGATCGGCCCGCACCTTCCGGAGGACACGGATGTGAGGACGGACAACCTCGGGAACCTGCTGGTGACCGTGGGAGAAGGAGAGAAGCACATGGCCTTCGTGGCGCACATGGACGAGATCGGCATGGTGGTCTCC
>Ga0190313_1000971_pt1 | contig 15929 bp, 16 predicted proteins | sample 4870071011_MG_FD_169989 | JGI IMG/M metagenome (GOLD analysis project Ga0190313, IMG submission 169989) | Hydrothermal vent sediment bacterial communities from Southern Trench, Guaymas Basin, Mexico - 4870-07-10-11_MG | ecosystem: Environmental > Aquatic > Marine > Hydrothermal vents > Sediment ...
CCCTGTCACCTGCATCACCCTTACTATACCTTGATCTGGCAAATGCCTGCGAACTTGCAGGAGATACTGACAGAGCATTAATCACCTACAAAAATCTTGTTCAAACCAGCCCGGGCAGCCCTGCAGCACAAATAGCAAAACAGAAATTGGTAACCTTAGATCCCCTTTGAAATAATCAGAAAAATTTTATTATATAGATTGTCAGATAATTACCTGATTTTAAAATTTGGCACAAGGCCAGAGGGAGGAAGGCTTATTATAATACTCCGACGACCGATAACGCAGTGAAATTATTTATGTGATGGTCTATAGCTCAGTCTACGGCCGAAATTAGACCCAAGCCTAAAATATCATTGGATATATTAAATACCGCTTGACGTATTGTCAAAATGTAACTACAATATTTATATGAACTTTGAATGGAATGAAGCAAAACGTAAACTAAATATAAAAAAACATGGGATAGATTTTATCAATGCCCAAATTGTGTTTGATGATTACACCCTTACTATTGAAGATGATCGCTTCAATTATGGAGAAGAACGTTTTATTTCATTTGGATTTCTTGAGGAAAGAGTCGTTGCAGTTGTGCATACAGAAAATGATGACTCAATAAGAATTATTTCAATACGGAGGGCAACAAAATATGAAGAAAAAGCATATTTCTCTCAAATCCCAGACTGATTGGAATCGTGTCGATAAATTAGATGATACGGACATAAATTTTTCTGATAATCCTCAGGTTACACCTGAAATGTTCGCAAAAGCCATTCTACGAAAAGGGCTAAAACCTGTAAGTCGCAAAACCCAAATTACTTTACGAATTGATGATGAAGTTCTAATGTGGTTTAAAAGTCAGGGGCGAGGTTATCAAACACGAATAAACTCTTTGCTTAAAGCATACAAAGAAGCACACCAAAATGAATCTAAACCTTATTCACGGAATCATTGAAGAAAATCCCGAGTTACCGCTTCCCTTTATACAAGGCATTTTAATCGGGAAAGAAGAAATAAAATCCGGACAAGGAACTCCATATATTTTTGGAGAATAAAATATGGGCAACATTTCCGAAATCATTCAACCTCTGACTTTTGCCAAACAAAAAAAGAGACTAAAAAAACCAATCTAAAAAACTGGATGCGGCCATCAAAACTATTTTGGCAAATTCTAACATTGATGATATAAAAAAAGGAGATTTGCAGGGAATAATAGTTTATAAATATAAAGTCGGAAACAATCTTATTCTTTTAGCATACGAGATTGAAAGTTCGACTCTTTACTCTTTCGGATCACACCAAAATTTCTACCGAGAGCTCAGTAAATACCTCCATCACTAACCATTTTACCCTCATAATATTGAGCGAGGTGAATCTATCTAACCGTAACAAAAAAAACCGCCGAACATATCTGCCCGGCGGCCTGGTTTTCATCTTTTTTTATGTATGGTATTATCTTCTAAAATACTAAATTTGAACTATTTTAGGAGTTATAAATATAAGTAACTCATTATTTTGTGTTTTCCTTGTTTGTACTTTAAAGAGCCAGCCTAGGTAAGGAATTCTTGAAAGCCATGGGGTTCCACTCATACCGACTGTTTTACTTGATTGAACAATGCCGCCGATAACAACTGTTCCCCCGTTATCCACCAGCAGGTTTGTTTCAATTTCCTTTGTTGATACTGACGGAACACCGTTGGTAAAACCGGCAACATCATTTTTTGTAACCTTAACAACCATGGAAACACGTCCATCTGCGGTTATATGGGGAGTAACCTCTAAAAGCATATCAATACTTTTAAATTTTACAGATGAACCGCCTGAATCATCTCTTTCCAGATATGGATACTCAATCCCCTGTGTTATTTTGGCAACTTCATTATTAGCAGTCATAACCTTGGGAGAAGAAACTATCTTGGCTTTTCCATCCGTCTCAAGGGCTGAAAGTGTAGCATCTAATAGAAATGAAGTCCCGGTTAACCTGGCAAAATCGATCCCAAGTGTTGTCATCCCCGAATTCATGGCAACCCCATAGAGTAACCCTGTGGGTGTATCTGAACGAATACCTGTTGTATTCGAAATACCGGAAAGGGTAGGAGGATAATTGATTCCTGTTTCTGAATCCATATATGGCCCTTGATAACCGCCTAAATTCCCCAATTGTTTATGATCAAGGGGCCCCCCTGATGCGTTCCAGTTTAAACCAAACTCCCTGGTAAAATCCTTGGTCACCTCAACAATCCGTGCTTCTATAATAACCTGGGGAACCACAGAATCCATTTTCTCAACAATCTTTTTAGCCCGTCTAATGGCTTCCGGTACATCGGTGAGAATAATCGTATTACTTGGAACATCCACTGAAATTGAGCCGCGTTCAGTAAGAATAGTATCATTTTCTCCGCTGTCAATTAAAGCCTTTATATCTTCTGCAATCGCATAATTAACAGTAATAAATTCAGTAACAAGATCTTCCTGCAATATAGAATCCTGTTTTGCCTTTAACTGGTTTTTCCGGGCTTCCTGATCAGCCATTATGGTTTTTACAGTTGAGATACGGACTATATTACCCTCAAAGGTTCTCCCCAGCTGATTCATTTTAAGTACAAGATCCAAAGCCTGATCCCAGGGGACAGGATCTTCAAAGGATAAAGTAACCCTTCCTGCCACATCATCATCAATGGCAAAATTTTTACCACTTATGTTTTGTATTATCTTGAATACATTTTTAATATCTGTTTCATAAAAATCGAGTGCTATTTTCTCACCAGTATATATGTTATCTGATCCAGATAGAAGATCGGGTAATCTGCCATCACCGTCAGAACCTCCCTTTTCACCAGGTACTCCATCTTCAGCCCTTGTCTCCTCCAGAATTTTCTGCCAGGGAGGAAGGGAGGCATCTGCCATGGGCTTGGGGGGAATGGAAGATTTATCAAAATGGATATATAAAAGATTTTCAGACTCATCAATAAAAAACGGAACAGCTTCCCTTAGTTCTATGGAAACCAGCACTGTACCTTTTAAAGTCACAGAGTTAGCCGGTATAATACGGTCCACCGCACTTTGAAACCGTGTTGTGATAAGGGGACGTTCACGGTAGGAATGCATTTTTGTGTTAAAAAGCGTAAGATAAAGACGTTTGTCGGAATCTCTGACAATTTTATACTTAACAGGTGCAGTTGTCCCTATGATGAGGGTGGATTCACCAGTCTTTTCACTTGAAAAATCTATCTTTTGAATCCATGCAGGGACTAAAGAGACAGGTGTTATATTGTCAGCACCACCTTTTTTTTCATTCTCTTTCAAAACAACAGGTTCAGGTTTTTTTTCAACTTTCACAACAGCTTCAGCAATATCCCCATCACCTGCCGATTTTTTAACAAGTATAACTTCAACATCTGTTCCGGTATTTCTGGCTTCATAGGAGATATCTTTTTTTAATGAAATAACAACCTTTGCTCCGTCTCCTTTTTCTGTCAGCTCAAAAACCTTTATGGATGCTATTATCCCACTATCACTGGGATAGACAGGTTCACTCAGCGCCAAACCTGTATCCGGAAAATAGAGGGTCACGTTTGCAGGAAATGGTTTTAAAGCAGAAAAATCAAGGGCCTGGTTACCTGCTATTTTAATAACAGCAGCACTTTCATCCTCATCAGCAATTATGGCGGTAATCATTTTAGGTTCAGCCACAGTCTGGTCAGTTTTAACGGGGACATTTGAAACTGTCTTCCGGGTGGAAGCACATCCGGAAAAAATTACAGATGCCACAATAAATGCCAAGTACGTAACGCCTGAAAATTTTTCAATTTTACAAACCATGTTAATCGTCTCCAAAAGGTTTTTGAAGTTTCATTTCTCTTCTATTTAGAACAACTTCACCAAGCATATTCTCGGCCTCTTCCTCCACAACAACCATCTCTTTTTTTATTTCAACCACCCTCCCCCATCTGGTCCCCATGGAGGTCCCTTTTTTTATGACATATCCCTTACCCGAAGCCTCTTCAACCAATGCTCTGTTGTTTCCACCCCTTCGTAGAATAACCGCAGTAAGTGTCAACTGGTTTAAAGCTATTTTTTCAAGCGGCGTACGGGGAACACGCATTCTCCGGTTTGATCCCCCTTTTTTACCCAACACCTTTTCAACAGCAGGTTTATCCCGGAAAATAGGCTCAAATGGATCAATTTTCCCCTGGGGATTATAAAAAATAGCAGGGGGCGCAAGGGTCAAAACCATCTCTGATTCAATTTTAGCTTTACTTTTTTCAATTTTCCCTGGCGTATGGCGCGGAGGAGACTTTTTGACTGCTTTTACGGAGGGAACGGATCGGGTAATTTTCCCGGCATTATTTGCTGTGGCCTTTTTGCTCACCACTTTTTTACTTACTACTTTTGCAGCTTCCGGCTTTTCATCTTTGCCGCAGCCCAATGCCACGAGAGAAAAAAATAAAACGATAATAACAAATCGTATTCCAACAAAGAATTTTCCCATCATATGATTATTCCATAAAAATTGCATAGCAAGTTAAGTTCTCTTCTTCTGTTTTTTGGTAACAACCTTCTTGTCGATAAATTGATAGGTTACAGCCTGGCATGAAGTGCTTAAAGTCACTTCACCAGAACCCTTGGCCACTGAAATATTTATATCTTCAATATTTACTATTCTTGGTAACCTGGAAACCTTATCAAAAAAAACAGCAAGATTATGAAAACCACCGTTTACTTTGATTGAAATGGGAATTTCAGCATAAAAATCCTTTTTCCTTTCCGACTTGGGTTGAAAAAGAATAAATTCCAGGCCTGCATCCAGGCCAGCCTTGGAAATACCTGAAATCAACGAAGGAATCTCTTTTTTCTCTGGAAGAGCTTTTTTTACAATACTGAATTCTGTTTTTTTATCTTCAAGCAATGCCCTGTATTTTCCCAGCTCCCTGGCATTTTTTTTGGCAATACGAAGATCATTTGCAAGGGTTTTATATTCCATTTTATAAGCCTTGATTTTTTTAGCTTTAGGCAAATAAGAAAAATAGAAAAAACCGCCCACAATTAGAACCAATGTACCAACACAAATCAAAATTTTATGTGTTTTAGTAAGTTTATCAATATTTTCAAAAAATGCTTCTATTTTCTGCGATAGTTCCCGTGGCATTTCCATTATATTATCCTTTTTTCACCCTTTTCTTCTGTTTAGCAGCCACAGAAGCCTTGTCGCAGTTTATCACAAAACCCATGAGCTTTAAACCAGAAGTGCCTGCTTTTTCCTGCTTTAAAGTATTCAGGTTAACAGATGAAAAAAGGGTTGAAACCTGAAGACGAAGCATGAAATCGGCTACTGTCTGATTATCAAGGGCAACACCCTTAAGGTTGATGGTCGTCCCCTTTGTTTTAAAGCTTGTCAGCCACATACGTTTTTCAACCACCAGCCCAGTGAGAGAATCCATGAGATTAACAGGCTCTCCCCTCCTTGTTTCAAGACTCATGATCACATTGACCTTTTTGTCCAAAACACTCAGCTTTTTCTTAATAGCAGCAATCTCTTTATTTATTTTTTGATATTTAGCTAATTCAAGCCTGGTAGTATCAACCTTTGTTTTGAGTCCCTTCACCCTGTTAGCCAAATAAAAGTTGCAGACCACCACAATAAGAAAGAGAACTATAAAAGAAAGAAGATAAAGAGAAACCTGCTGACGAGTGTTCTCTTTTTTTCGCACCTGGCGAAACGGGATCAGATTAATTCTTATCATTTATCATCAACTCTTCTAAGTGAAAGGCCCAAGCAAATGGCAAGCTGGGGCGCAATTTGTTGCAAATATGATGAGTCTACCCCATCGGCGATTTCCACGTTAATGAACGGATTGATAATTTCCACATTAACAGATACTTCACTGGCAAGGAGGCCGCTGAATTCATTAATGTTCGCGCCACCTCCGCTGATTAAAATTTTTGATACAGAATCTTCAGGGGATGATGAATAATAAAAATCAAAGGCACGTTTAATTTCCAGACACCAGCCGATGCAAACCGAAGAGACAATCTGCTTTAACTGTTCCTCTGAAATTTTATCTGATTTTCCGCTGTTTTTTATCAATTCCGCCTCCTCCGGGGTACAACCTGCGGCGGAGGCTATCTCTTCATCTATCTGCAGGCAGCCAAGGGTTACATCCCTCATGAAAACCGCGGAATTATTTTTCATAATACTTAATGATGTTTTTCGTGCACCAATATCAATCAGGGCAATTTTTTCTTCCTTTGAATCATAATTTATTTCAAAGATATTCTGCAGGGCAAAGGCATCAACATCAACCACACAGGGATGCAACCCTGCCATTTGAACCACACTCACATAATCACTGACAAAATCCTTTTTTACAGCAACAATCAGCACCTTGATCAGGTTCGGATTTTCTTCGTCCTCCCCAAGAACTTCATAATCGAGATCAACATCATTAATATCAAAGGGAATATACTGTTCTGCTTCAAAGGTGATTGTTTCATGGAGTTTATCTTCCGGGATATTCTGAAGCGTTATTTTTTTTATAATCACAGAAGTTCCACCAACCGCTATGGCCACGTTCCGCTCTTTAATGTGAGCGATTTTTATAAGCTGGCGTATGAGCTCTGATATTTCCACAGGGTCCCGTATTATTCCGTCCTCGATTAATCCTGCAGGAATATTTAAAAAACCGGCATTTTTCAATTTATACCCAGTTTTTGTATTTAAAAGCTCTACAGCTTTTAAAGTCCTGGAACCAATATCTATCCCTATTAAACTATCTTTTTTCCCAAACAGCATAATATATACTCAATAGTATTTAAAATTTTATTAAACGAGCCTCAATTTTTAATAGCCGAAAAAACAGATCCAATAAAAATTATATTAAAATCAGTTTTCGCTTTTATCATTGAGGCCAAAGGGACGCTTGAAAATGGGGCAAACAGGACGCTTGAAAAAAGTAATAAGTGAAATAAATATGATGAAGTACTTTTTGAAATTATCCATTGCAATTTATTCTCACACTTACAGATTAAAATTTATTCTCACACTTACATGTTCAAAAAGATTGCAATTTCATAATGAGTGGAACTAAACAAAACAATTTTTCAGCCCTGTGTCAAGGATTTTATTTTATTTTTATTAAAAAAAACTTTACTATATGGTGTCGATTATTTTTTCTTTTAATTACAGCCTGTTACAGTCAGATACCCATACTTACCTAAAAGTTACAAAATAAAACCTTTAGGTAAATACCTGTTAAACTCATAAAAAAAGACCTGAAGATTTCTCAAGAATAGCAGCGGACTTGAGCTCATCAGGTGTATTAATATTTATAAATGAGAGCAAATCAGAGTCTTTTTCGCGCAAAATATCTTCAGGAACATATTTGGTATTAAGATATTTGAACAGGGAACGTATTTTAAACTTTTGCCTGGCAATCTGCATATTAACAGTACCAATACTTTTTTTAGAATATACGGCAAACAAAGGTTCAATTCCCGTATCTGTTTCAGGGACAATTGCATCCAAACCGGACTCAATGGAATCAAGGATTGTTTTGATCAACTCTTTTTTTACAAAAGGGGTATCACATGCTGTTACAAAAACAAAAGGGGTTGTGGCAAAAAACAGACCTGCATGGAGACCTGTCAGGGAACTTCTAAAAGGATAAAGATCAGGAACCAGAGTCAGATTCCAGTCAATATACGAAACAGAATCATTTGAAACTAAAATAATCTCTTCAAAAAGACCGTTTAAGGCCGAATATATGCGGCCAAGGATGGATTGAGCACCCATCTTGACAAAAGCCTTGTTTTTACCAGAAAAACGGCTGTTGTTTCCACCTGAAAGGATAACTCCTGTACAAGGAAAGCTTTTTTTACTCATAACATTCACAAATCAATATTATTACAAAATATCAAGAAAAGATTCCACCCTGTTACGCCCCTTTTTTTTGGCCTGGTACAGTGCGGTATCCGCAGCTTCAATGAGCTCATGGATTCCCTGACCATGGATAATTGCTGCAACACCAATGCTGATGGTCACGTTAAGATCCTTGTTAAGATTCACAAATTTAGTATCTGCCACCCTCTGCCTAATTTTTTCTCCAGCCAGCAAAGCACCTGTTATTTCGGTTTCAGGAAGAATAACAGAAAATTCCTCACCCCCATAGCGGGCGGCCAAATCATTCTGTCTGAGACAACCAGAAATACGGCCCGCAATACGAGAAAGGACATCATCCCCTGTTTGATGCCCCAAAGAGTCGTTTATCATTTTAAAATTATCTATATCGATCATACAAAGTGAAAGGTCTCTTTTATGCCGTAGTGCCCTTTTCACTTCCTTTGTAAGGGCCTCCATAAAGTAGCGGCGGTTACACAATCCAGTGAGCCCATCTTTAATGGACATCTCCACCAGCCGATCCTGCATATGCTGTAAATCCATTTTTAACCGCTGCTTCTCCATGACCTGTTGAATAACTCTTAAAAGGGCTCCGTAGTTAATCTGACTTTTAGGAAGATAATAAGAGGCTCCCACTTGAATCAATTGGGCTGAGACAATTTCATCATCATGCCCAGTTATTATCACAATAGGTATCTGGAAATCATCTTTTTTCATCTGTTCCATAAAGTCAAAGCCGGTACCATCGTCTAACACAAAATCGAGAAAGACCAGATCAATCAGCAGGGAGCCTTGGTGACAGAGAAGGTGCAACCCCTCCTCCATTGTCCGGGCATGGAACAAAGAAATATCTGCTGTGGATGAAAGCATATTCTTAACTTTGTTAAAATCATCCTGGTTATCTTCAACATAAAGAATATTCAAAGGCTGATTCAGGTTGATGATCCGTGTCTGTTTGTCATGGGGTTTGATATCATAATGCCTTATTTTATCTATTTTTCTGGAGACTTCTGCGATACGCTGACCCGCTTCTTTTATCCTTGTTAAATGTTTTGTCATTTTTTTGGGATCTCCCTGGCATATTTCTATCAATTCGATGCTGGCCAAAAGGGACATAAGGGGCTGATTGAGCTCATGGGCAGTGGCACCGGCCATCTCCAGCAGAACCTTCAGCCGCTCTTCCTCCATCAGCTCTTCCTGCTGCTCGAGAATTTTTTGATTGGCCTGTTCCAATTCCTCCACGGCATTTTTAAGCCTGTTATTAATATTTTCAAGGTTTTTATGCTGATTATACAATTTGAGAAATACAAACACTTTACTTTTTAATATTTCAGGCTCTATGGGTTTAAAAATATAATCGACCGCTCCACTTTTATACCCTTTGAACATATGCTGTTTTTCCTTACTGATAGCGGTCACAAAGATGATGGGCACATGACTGGTCTTTTTACTGCTGCGCATCAGTTGTGCTGTTTCAAAACCATCCATCTCGGGCATTTGTACATCAAGAAGTACCACAGCAAAATCATGAACAACCATCTTGGCCAGAGCCTCATTCCCGGATAAAGCCTTAATAATCTGGCAGGGTTCAGTTTCAAATATTATTTCCATGGAGAGTAAATTTTCCGGCCTGTCATCCACAATCAGAATTTTAGGATTTCGATTTTTTTCCATGCCTACTTTCTCCCCGGGGTTCTCCCCCATCCTTAAGAACTTACCCATATGTCTTTTGAATAAAAATCACTTAAGAATAATCACATTCACCTTTTTTCTTCCCCACCTTAATGCTTTTGCGTGGGAGCTAAAATAAAGATCAAGCCGTTTAGGGCCCTTTATCGCCCCCCCCCGGTCTTCCACAACACCTTTCCCATAACCTGGAATATCAAACCTGGTTCCAAAGGGATAATACCTTGTATCTGCTGCAATTGTTCCATCTGCGGGAAAAAAAAGCCATGGGAAAAAAATAATTCTGACAGGAATCATCCATGGGTGTGTTAGACTGTCTTTGGAAAAGAGACCTGGATGAGGCTGGCTGGGGGATGTTCCACTGGCGGTTTTTCCTGTGTAAATACGGCCCTTGTTCTTACCATAGTTTACATAACGATTCCAAAAATCGAGTTTTAGAAATTTCCAGTTCCCCCGTTCCCAGCCGCAGCATTCCCCGCATCCGCAATAACCGGTTATTTCCATCTGCTTGATTGCTTTATGGCTTGCGCAACCGGTTATAAAGATTGCTGCCATTGTAATAGCAGAAAATAACAAAAAACTCCGTAAAAAATTTAAAAAAGGGGGAGAGAAAACCCGGAAACAACATATTTTCATATGACATATTTTCAAAGTTCTCCCCTTTCTCCGTAAGTTTTTCGGGCTTGGTTATGACACCGGCCATTAGTAGGGGCACCCCTACTTTTTAAAATACTCTTTCCATTTTCTGTTTATCTGCTCTTGAACGTAATCGATCCTGGAATCATCCAGGATCGAAAAGCGGGTCTGAGCGTTGTAATATTCTTTTACCGGCCTTAGCTTTTGTTTTTTACCTTCCGAGATCTTTAGCGAAGGACCTGTGAGACTAAACTTGCCATCAATTATCTCATAAAGGTCAAAAAGGCCTGTTTCCACAGCAAGCCTTCCCATTTTTACAGTATCTTTTGTGTCAAACCCCCAGCCAGGAGGGCACGGAATATGTATGTGAATATATTTTGTACCTGATATTTCCTTGGCTTTTTTGATCTTGTCAAAAAGGTCAAGGGGATATGAGGCCGAGCATGTGGTCACATATCCAATTCCATGGGCAGCCATTATGGCGGGTACATCCTTTTTCTCCTGCTGTTTCCCTTTAATGGGAGTATTTGTGGTAATCGCTCCAAAGGGAGTGGTTCCGGAACGTTGCACACCGGTATTCATATACCCTTCGTTATCATAACAGACATAAACAAAATTTTCTCCCCTTTCGGCTGCTCCGGATAACGCCTGAATTCCGATATCCCCTGTTCCCCCGTCTCCAGCCCAGGCTGCCACAGTGATATCATCCCTTTTCTGAGCTCTCAGAGCACCAAGCACTCCTGTGGCGGCTGCCCCGGCAGAAGCAAATGTCACATTAATACAGGAAAGTTTTGTTGCAGCAACAGGATAAAGCCCCTGAAGAACAGTAAGACAGCTGGGGGGCACCACCAGCAAAGTTTTCTTGCCAAAAGCCTTCAGTCCTATACGATAAGCAATACTCAGCCCGCATCCGGAGCATGCCCTTGAGCCCGGATGAACAAATTCTTCTTCAGGAAGATTGAGAATAGTTGTTTTTGCATTCATGTTCCTTACTCCTATATCTTAAGACCTATCCATCCAGGTTCTTGCGTCCTGGACATATTTTCCGTGCAGGAATTTTTTAGAGCACCGGACAAATCACCGGTTTTAATCTCTCTTCCGCCAAGTCCCAATATATAATTATGGACAAAGGGTCTATTTTTGTTATCATAAATCGCAGATTTTATATCAGAGTACAAAGGTCCGCAAAATCCATAACTTATGGCTTTTTCAAAGACAATGACCCCCTTGACATTTGCCAATGCCTCAACAACAGCCTTGTCAGGAAAAGGTCTGTACAACCGCATACCAGCACTTCCAACCTTGATCCCTTCTTCTCTTAACTGATCAACCACATCCCTGAGCTGATAAGAGAGAGAGCCCATACTCACAGCAATAAAAGAGGCATCTTCACACCTGTAACACTCAATATACGGATTATCTCCCCTGCCGAAAATCTCTTTAAACCTTTCTTCCACCTTCCCAAGTTCATCAATGGCATGTATCATCCCCTCATGGAGCAGATATCTTAATTCCATATAACCATGGGCGGTTTTACCATGTATGTCCGGCCGAACATCCGGAAGGGTCACTGTATTAAGATTTGCCGGTTCGTCAGGATTAAGGGCGTAATAGGATTTTAGCGGCGGAATAAAAGAATCTACCTTTTTTTGCTCCGGAACCTCAAACGGCATATATGTATGGGATAGAAGATATCCGTCATAACAGACCATTACCGGAATATTGATCTTTTCAGCAAGATAAAAAGCCTTTATAACAGAATCTATAATCTGCTGATGATCGCTGGCGTAAATCTGCAGCCACCCAGTATCCCTTTGAGATATGGAGTCCTGATGATCATTCCAGATAGTCCACGGGGCACCAACCCCCCTGTTTGCCACACACATAACAATGGGAAGCCTTGCACCGGCCGCCCAGTGAATCTGTTCGTGCATATACAAGAGCCCGTTGGCGCTGGTTGCGGTAAAAGCTCTGGCACCGGTTGTAGATGCAGCAATGCATACGGAAAGGGCACTGTGTTCACTTTCAACCGGAATATATTCAGCATCCATTTCACCCAATTCAATGAGCTCAGACAATTTTTCAGTCAGCGGGGTCTGCGGAGTAATGGGATATGCAGCAACAACCTGAGCCTTTGCAAGCTGAACACCCAGGGCAGCTGCCACATTTCCTGTTTCTATAATATGCATACTATTTACCCCCCTCCTTGATATCGCTGGTTTCGTCAACCATTTTTATGGCACCGGCAGGACATTCTTCTGCACATATTCCACATCCCTTGCAATACTCATAGTCAATAGCAGGTGGAATCTCTCTAGTTATAACCCCATCTGGACAATAGAGCCAGCACACAAAACAGGCCTTTGTCTTTTTCTTGGCCGGTATACATAAATCAAGATTTATAACAGGCCGCACAACCCTCCATGAGCCTGTTCTGCCGCCGTCCCCCGGACCCGATTCACTATGGGAAGTAAATCTACCGCATTCTCTGGTACCCATTATTATCCTCCAATCAATGTCCTGTCATATGCAAGCATGGCAGCCTTGACATTATTTTCCGGTTTTTTCCCTGCAAATTCTTTTTTAATAAATTCAGCAACCAGGTCAATATCAACAAGACCGCTCGCCTTTACAAAAGCACCTATGATTCCCGAATTAATCACACCCTTGGGCAATCCGGCCTCCACAGCAATGGATGTTATGTCAGCCGTTGCTACACGAGCATCAATATTTTTATATGCGTCCGGTGAATCGGTGGTATTTAGTACAAACAACCCGCCGGACTTTAATCCGTTTGTAACATCCGCCTCAGCTAATAACATCTGATCAAGCACCACCACCATATCAGGGGTTACTATGGGGGAAAGATCACGAATTTTTTCTTTAGACAGCTTAAGGGAGGTAAATATCGGCGCCCCTCTCCGCTCCGTACCAAAGGTTGGTGCCATAACAACCCCTGGGTAGCCTGATTCAAAAGCTGCCGATGCAACAATCTTGGCAGCGGTAATAGCACCTTGTCCACCTCTGCCATGCCACCTGATTTCTATTATTTCCACTTTTATTCTCTCCTTGTCTCACAGAAGCTTATATAGACCTTAATATAAATAAGATAAAGATTTTGGGTGCGTTATCAGTCGTCGCCGTATTATATATACATAATACGCCTTCCGCCCTCTGGCCTTCCCAAAATCTTTATCTTAAGGTCCAGGGATTGCCAGATGATTAATCCCATTCCAGTTTCTTATCTTCTAATGTAACTATTCAACGAATATGTACTGCCTATTTTAAATCAGCGATGCTGAACAGCTACCTTCGAATCAACAAAATAAATACGAATAAGATTGAATTAAAATTTAATATCGTTTATATTAACAAAAAAATTTAGTATATCAATATATTAACACTAATTGCAATCTTAAAATTTGAGTAACGGCTCAGTTGATATGTATACTTTCGGGTATAATCTGATTAAAACATAAAAAACTCACGTATAAGAGTTTCAAAGTTTTAAGCGGCACAGCTGAATAATTACAAAATCGACAGCATCCTAAATAGAGATGGTATTTATGACCCAGGAAAATAGAATTGTAATAAATGGAAGTAATTTATCCTTTGAACCCGGTGAAACAATTCTTAATGTTGCCGTAAGGAATCAAATCGATATCCCCACCCTTTGCCACCTGAAGGGAGCAACCCCCACAGGTGAATGCAAAATTTGCGTTATTGAAATAGACGGGGGAGACGAACTTTTACAAGCCTGTTCAACTCCGGCTGCAAACGGGATGGTTATTAAAACAGAATCACCAAAAGTAATAAGATCACGCAAAGAGACCATCCGCCAGATGCTCGCATCGGGGAATCACAACTGTGCTGTACGCGGAGCAGACAACGCTGACTGGACAGAATTTCAACTCGGGGTACACAAGTATGACGGAGGTTCTGATCTATGCCCGGCATGGGGCGACTGCAGGCTTCAGGATCTTGCCTATCGCTACCAGGTGAGCTGTGATCAATTTTCAAAAGAAGATATTCTTTATCCAATGGAAGCTGTGAATCCTTTTATTATGCGAGATTTTTCCAGATGCATAAAGTGCGGACGATGCGTTCAGGCCTGCAATGAGATTCAGGTAAATAATGCCATAAGCTTTGGATATGAGGGGTCGGCAAAAAAAGTAATCACACCAGAGGACAAACCCCTTAAGAATTCTGAATGTGTATTTTGCGGCGAATGTATTCAGGCGTGCCCCGTTGGGGCCCTTGTGGAAAAAGATACCCGTTATACAGCAAGGCCATGGGAAACCAAAAAAATCCAGACAACATGCAGCTACTGCGGTGTGGGCTGCCAGCTCCATCTCCATGTTAAGGATAACAGGGTTGTAAAGGTTACAGGTGTAGAGGGGGCTCCCCCCAACTACGGAAGCCTGTGTGTAAAAGGACGATTCGGTTTTAATTTCATAAATTCCCCTGAACGTCTTACCTCCCCCATGATCAGGGAGAATGGAACATTACGGGAAGCAACTTATGAAGAAGCCATAAACCTTGTTGCAGAAAAATTTGAAAAAATCAAAAAAGATTACGGGGCAGACACCATAGGCGTACTCACATCGGCCAGAATTTCCAACGAAGAAAACTACATAGCACAAAAATTCACCAGGGCTGTCCTTAAGACAAATAATATTGACCACTGTGCCCGTCTCTGACATTCCTCAACCGTGGCCGGTCTGGCCGCAGCATTTGGAAGCGGGGCAATGACTAACACCATAGCGTGCGCAGAGAAAGCCGATGTAGTCCTTGTTACAGGCTCAAATACAACAGAAAACCATCCGGTTTTATCATCTTTTGTTAAAAGGGGGGTTACGCAAAAAGGGATAAAGCTTATTGTAATCGATCCCAGACGGATTAAACTGACAAATTTTGCCGAAAAATGGCTGAGACCCAATCTTGGTACAGATGTAGCGTGGATAAACGGAATGATCCATATTATCATAAAAGAAGAACTTTATGATAAAAAGTTTGTTGAAAACCGTACTTCAGGCTTTGATGAACTAAAAAAAATGACGGAAAAATTTACACCGGAATATACGGAAAAAATTACAGGAATACCAGCACAAAGCCTTACTGATTCCGCAAGACTCTACGCCGGTGCAAAGGTTGGGAGTATTCTCTACTGCATGGGAATTACCCAGCATACAACAGGAACCGACAATGTAAAATCCCTGGCCAACCTTGCCATGCTTTGCGGTAATCTCGGGATTGATGGTGGCGGCGTAAACCCATTAAGGGGCCAGAATAATGTTCAGGGTGCCTGTGATATGGGAGGACTTCCCGATGTTTACACAGGATATCAAAAAGTTATTTTACCTGAAGTAAAAGAAAAAATGGAAAAAGCATGGGGAGTTAAAGACCTTTCAGACAAACCCGGCTTAAAGGTTACACATATGCTTCCCAAAGCCCATGACGGCGAATTAAAAGCCCTTTACATTATAGGGGAAAACCCCATGGTCTCTGACCCTGACCTTAATCATGCTGAAAAATGTCTTTCCAATCTCGATTTTATGGTGGTGCAGGATATATTCCTGACAGAAACTGCACAAATCGCAGATGTTGTCTTCCCATCGTCCTGTTTTGCAGAAAAGGACGGAACCTTTGCCAACACAGAACGGCTGGTACAAAGAATCAGAAAGGCTGTGGATCCCCCCGATGGAGTATGGGG
>Ga0190313_1000973_pt1 | contig 15915 bp, 16 predicted proteins | sample 4870071011_MG_FD_169989 | JGI IMG/M metagenome (GOLD analysis project Ga0190313, IMG submission 169989) | Hydrothermal vent sediment bacterial communities from Southern Trench, Guaymas Basin, Mexico - 4870-07-10-11_MG | ecosystem: Environmental > Aquatic > Marine > Hydrothermal vents > Sediment ...
GAACAGCTCGGAGCCCCTCAGGGAGTAGGCTACCAAGCCCACCTCCCTAGGCCTAGCCTCCCCCCACACCTCTGTCTCTATGTCCACGCCCAGCACCTTACAGTCCTTCCTGAAGAGCCCGAGCCTAGGGTCCCTCACCCCCGCTAGGGAGCACAGGTAATAGAAGTCCCTGAACATGGCTCTAAAGAAGAGCAGGTCCAATAGCCTCTTAAGCGAAGACTTAGGGAGCTCGGGGGCCCAGCCCGGCTTAGCGTAGATGAGCCTTAGAGCCCCCCTTACGTCCCCCAGCTCTATTAGTTTGCGCACCTTCTTAATGAACCTATATTTACGGTACTTATCTACTAAGTGTATGAGGAAAGATATTAAAATTAAGAGGAGTAATGAGGAAAGAGGATTCACGTTTTCCTACCCTCTACAACTATGAAAAAAATAGTAATTATATTAATTATTAAATTTTAGATTAAATTTTAGTAATAAATTGATAAATCCCTTTAACCTCTTGCCCCGTCGACCCGCTCAGACGCTCATGCATCCTTATGAGATGAATTTTCTAAGCCATCCCTCGCGTACCTTACCCTCACTTTTACCTGTTATGATTAAAATTGCTAGGACTTACCCTTATGATGTACTTGCAGAAGTAAGGGAAGCCTAAAGGAGGTCCACTAGTTTAATATGTTTAACCCCGCTTTATCGTACATGCGCTTAAGGTCTTCTATACCGAAGGCTAGGTAATGCTCGGCCAGTACTTTGAACTCCCCTGGAGGTATCCGTCCTTGGAGGATGTCGATGACTTGGGCCGGTAGGCCCTTGAGGCTCATGTAGGATGCGAAGAACTTCCTCAAGGCCCTAAGCTTAAACCTCTTGCCTAGGGCCTTCTCCATGGCATCATAGATGGCCGATCTAATCGCGCTATCCTTGAAGGGGAAGAGTAGGGCTTGCCATTCAGCTAGCCTGTCCTTCAACAAGTTCCTAACGTTCGCCCCGTACCTTTTAATGAACTCGTCACGGTAGGGGAGGTATACTTCCTTAAGGTATTCAGCCAGCCTGGGCGAGAAGAAGCTGATGTATGCTCGCTTGGTTTCCTTCACCCTTAAGGGCTTAACCGTCCTCTCGGCTAAGTACGCTTGATCTAACTTTAGCTTGGATACCTCGCCGGGCCTCAGCCCGGTCTCGGCCAGTAGGGCGAAGTACGCTTTAGCCGGGGGCCAGCTTATCGCCTTAGCCACCGCCCTGACCTCCTCTAAGTTAGGCACGTAGGTATCGCCGTAACCGCTCTTAACTACCTTAAAGCTAGAGTAGAGGTTGGGGTCCTTCACTACTAACTTTATGAACAGTTTGAGCGCCTTGCTAACGTGGCGGGCTACGTGGGGGCTAATGGCCTTAAGTTCGATCAAGTACTCCTGGAGCCCGTCTGGCGAAAGCTCGTAGCCTAGGTCGCTTAGGGCTTTTCGTAAATAGCGCATATGGTCCTTAACGGTCTTCCTAGCCCTATCCGCTATCAGCTTCTCGAACTTCCTTACCTGCTCCTCGGTAACGGTTATCGAGTAATCCCTAATCTTATCTCTAATCACCTCGCTGAGCTTTTGGTAGGCCTGCCCGCTCAATTGGGGGAACCTCTCGACGATACTTGCTATAGCGTCGGCGTGGTAGTTTAAGGCTATCACTGCCTCGCCTAGGTCCTTAGGTTCGCTTAACGCGGGCTTAACTTCCTCGCCGGTTATCAGCTTGGCGAACTCGTCTACGCTTAGGAAGGCTAACATCCGCTTAAGTAGGGCGTCCGATATCGGGATAACCCTGTTCTTAACGCGGTTTAACGTAGTCGGATGGTAGCCCAGCTGGCGGGAGCGGACCCCCTTATCCCAAAGGTACTTGAAGATACGGTAACGCACCTCCTGGTCTATAGCCTTAACGTTTACTTGGCTGGGATCCATATTCCCGAGTATGCATATCAGTGAGGGGATATTTAAGGATATGCAATATGATATGCAAGAGTAAGGGATTATGTCAGTTAAAATATGATTTACATCAGCTGAAGGGAGTTAATTTATGGTTGGAGCCCCGGGCGGGATTCGAACCCGCGGCCTACGGCTTACGAGGCCGTCGCTCTACCAGGCTGAGCTACCGGGGCTCCTTTTATAACTACTCGAAGGTTTACATAAGTTTTTTGCAAAAGTGCTTCGAAAAGCTGTTTTCCTCAGGTGCCCCCCGGAATGAATTGGAAGCACTTAGTAGCCACGTGAAGTAAAGGAACATATAATTAATCCTTTTTCCGTTTATTAAGTAATATTATAAGTAAACTTAAGGTGTGGAAGGTGGATGAAGGGGCATTCCTAGCCGAGTTTAATAAGGAGTTTAGGGGTATGTATGAAGCTTATAATAAGGCTGTTTCGGAGCATAAATACGATGAGGCTATTAAGGTAGGTGAGGAAATGTTAAGGAAGTTACTAGAGGTAGTTAAGAGTAAGTTACTACCGAAACTAAGCAACCCTATAACTAGGGAGGTAGCTAGGAGTATCGTCGAATACCATGAGAAAAGCTTAGCTTATATAGAGGGCATTAAGGAAGCTACTTCGGACGTACCCACGCTTTACTCTTTCGAAGCTAAGGAGAGGGCTTTGGAAGCTATCTCTAGGAACGTACAGGAGCTATTTAGTTTTACCTTAGGCGCTTTACTGGTACTAACGGAGGTGGCAATCGGATCTAAGCCTAAAGGTCACGAAATAATTTAACCGTCGAGAGGAGGGGGGCTTTCTCTCTTCTCCTTGGGGAGCTTAAACCATCTTTCGTATTCCTTCCCCGGCGGCAATTCCCTATATAGCTCGCTCCTATGGGCTTCGAGTAAATTATCTGAAATACCTAAGAAAGTAGCAGCAGTAAGCAATTTATCCACATTAATCCCCCTTAACCTGAACTTCCAGAAGGGGTCCCTTAGTAAGTGATGCCCTATAATTATCTTATCTACTTCATAGGCTAATTTAGCTAAATTTGAAAAAGCCGAACTTAAAGTGGTCCCCCCTACCTTAAATCCCTCCAAATAGGTAGGGGGCCCCCCTATTATAACTAATTGAGGACGCTCGTTAAGTATGAAGTTAAGGGCCTTCTCCGAGGCCGGCCCTTGTACGTCCGGAGCGTAAATTAATTTACCCTTCCCATCCCATATCGATACGCATAATACCCAACCTAAAGCGCTACCTTCAGCTCCATGGGGTAAGGGCCCGGAGAACTTAATTAAAGTCCCACCTTCCTCTACATCCTTACCGTCAACTACAACTACTTTAGAGGCTATTTCCTTAACCTTCTTATGGAAGACGTAACCTCTCTTCATTTGATTTAAGTTCACGTCCCTCCTAAAGTCCTTAATAAGGACCACCTTCCCCCCGTATATCGTAGAGAATGCTTCTTCATCGCACCATTCGAACCACGATTTAAAAGGCGGAGTGTAATGGTCTAGATGGTAGTGGCTAACAGTTACTATCTCGGCTTTCTCCGCGTAACGTAATATCCTCCTCCTACAGGCCCTTAACGCTTTGAACTCCAGCGGATGAGGGGGTTTACCGAACCTCCTAGGGGCTAGGGATACGCCGGCGTCTAACAATATCTTAACGTCCTCCGTCTCTACGTAAAAACACATGGACCTAACCCCTAAGCTCTCCTCAGCTAGCGGTACTATCCTCACTAAATCCACCGTATACAGCTTAGTAGGTAAACGCTTATTAGTATCCTCCCCTTCCCTATTCGAGAATTCCATGCGTTCCGAACTTAAAAAGACCAGGATATTAAAGCACCCCTTGATAATCGAGACGTTAACAGCGTTAAGGGATAGGAATACGCCTCCCCCCGAGTTCAGGGAGAGATTAGTTAAGTTAGGCGAGTACATGGCTTACGAATTAGCTAAATACCTTAGGACTGAGGAATGGAAAGTAATCACCCCCCTCGGTAAGGAGGTAAAAGGGTTGAGGATTAGGGATAGGGGGAGGATTATACTTATTAGCGTACTTAGGGCGGCTATACCCTTCTCCCAAGGGATATTGAAGGTCTTCCCCGAAGCTAAGCAGGGCTTAATTAGCGCTAGGAGGGTGGAGGAAACCCATAGACCGAGCTCCTTAGAGTTCGAAGTAGAAATCAATTACGTTAATCTACCTAAAATAGGGGAGGAGGACGTAGTCGTAATAGCCGATCCTATGTTAGCTACCGGTTCCACCTTAAGTAGGGTAATTAGGGAAGTATTAAGGGCGGGTAAACCTAGGAAACTCTTCATACTTACCGCTATATCCACGAAGGTAGCTATAGAAAGGCTACTGAGGGAGTTCGAAACCGTGGATATGGAAATCTTAACGGCATCAGTAGATCCGTACTTGGACGAAAGGGGTTATATAGTGCCGGGATTGGGGGATGCGGGGGATAGGGCCTTCGGGACGCTTTAGTAGTTAAAGTTCTATCCCGAAACTCCTCGCGAATTCCTCTACCTTCTTGAACTCCCTTAAGAAATTGAAGCCCCGTTCGGTTAAGTAGTACTTAACGCCTCCTTCCTCCTCCTTCTCCGAAATTAACCCCTTCTCCTTAAGTTCGTTAAGGTAGTTAACTAGCCTTTCATAAGATAAGTTAGCTCCGTAAAGCACCCTAGTTAACTTAGCCCCGTTCTCCTCCGCTATTACCTTAAGTATATCGGCTACTATCCTTACCTTAGACCTCCTAGCCTTCCTCATTTAGCCCTAACCACCGCTATTAGAACGCTTAAGAAGGGTACGAAGGAGGCCCAGTAAATTACCTCCGCTAAGGATAGGTAACGTAACGGTAAAGCTCTCATTAAGCATAGTAATGTAAGGAAGTGGCTAGCCCACATTAACCCGAAACCGGTAAATATGCCGAAGGAGGATGGCAATTTATTCTCTAAAAATACTACTAAGGAATGAAACACTAGATATAACGTAATGAAGGTATTTAACGCCTCTATAAAGGGATTGGAGAACCTTAAGAGGAAGAGGGAGAGGATTAATTCATGTGCCGTTAAGTAAGCCCTCTTAGCTTGAAGGGTGTAACCTATAGCTATGGATAGGTAAGCCGTTAACTTAAGTAAGTTTACTATTGAATTCACCCACATTAGTAAGGGTATGGGAGGCCTACCCCTTAACGGTAGGAACGTCAGGGAAAGTATTATGGTGCTCCTACCTAATGAACCTACCCCTAATAATCCGAAGCCTAAGAAGAAGTATAAGAATATCCTATAGCCAGTCACCTTAAAGGCCTTGTAAGCTAATAAGCTGATCGCGAAAGCTATTAAGGAACCGGTTAAATCCATGATGCTGCCTATTAGATGGTAAGGCCTCACCGAACCCACCGGGCTAGGATTTTAGACCTTATGGTAAATTTAAATGTTCTTCAAAACCTATCTTAGCCTATTTTTAGGAAAGGATCTATCGTCTATACTCTAAATGCATAAGCCTTAAGAGTTCCCTCTCCTTTTGTAGGGCGGTGCGAAGGATGAACAGAAAATACGCATTAATAGCGATAATATCGCTCTTGTTAATAGCGCCGGTCTTAGCCCAACCTCCAGCAACCCCTAAAACCCCACGACGCGCAATTAAATTGCTAAAGCACCTGGTTTTAGGCAGGATAGAGGTAAGGGGTAAAGTAGTAGAGGTTACCGATAAGGCGATTAAGTTAACCGTAGATAACATCACTTTAAGTTTAAGCGCTGAAGGTTATTGGTTATGCTTAACGCCTAAGGGGTATTCGGCCGGTAAGTGGGCTGAAATAAGTAAAGTAGTGAAAGCGGGAGATGTAGTAGGGATCAAGGCGTTAATAATTAGAGCTAAGAGGGGCATGGCCCTAATATGGCTTAGGGGCCGTAATTACGCATTGATAAGGTTGCCGCCGCCGGAGGTGGCCTGGAGGGCCTTAGGGAGGGGAACTTTCATCAAGGCCCTAGCCCCCCTAAGGCCCTTAGGCCGCAAATAGATTTCAGCGCACTGCCACCTCCTCACCCTTCAGGACATAGCCCGCTCAACATCCGTAATCGTACGACTTAAACAAATTATATATTTTTTACCGTTGTGGTATAAGTAGTATGGACTTAGGGGAATTTTATAAGGCGGAAATAGGAGATAGGGAGCTACTCTTCTCGTTCTACGGCTATTCCGCCGTGGCTCTAAGGGCTAAGGATAAAGTGGTAATGTTCGATATAGCGGACTTACTTAAACCTAGCGAAGTGAAGAGGCTCGATGCCCTCTTCTTCACCCATTCCCACTATGATCACTTTAACGAGAAGATAACGGTGGAGGTAGGTAAGCGAACCGGCGCGTGGGTGATAGCCGAGGGAAGCGTTTATAGTAGTTTAAGGGGTAAATTGCCGGAGGGTAAATTGATGGAGGCCAGGGAGGGGATGGAGGGAAGCGCTAACGATATATTCTTTAAATGCGTAAAAGGGCTCCATATAGGGGAGATAATACTTTATCAAGTTAAGATAGGGGATATTTACGTCTTCCACGGCGGCGATTCCGGGTACGTGAACTTGAAGGGTCTAAGGGCCGACGTAGCTTTCCTACCGGTAGGGGATCCCTCCCCTACAGCTTCGCCTTCCAACGCCCTTAAGATGGTAGAGGATCTAAGGCCTAAGGTAGTAGTGCCGATCCACGGGACTCCTAAGCAGTGTTCCGAACTGGAGGAGTTAGTTAAGGAGAGGTATCCTCAAATGGCGGTAATTATACCGGTTAAGGGCAGGGTGGAGAAACTTAAGGTATAACGACCCTGATAACCGTTAATCCTAAAGGGTCAGGTAGCCTGTTTCCTCACCGCTCCGCACCCGAATTCTACATCATCCCAATAAGTAGGTAACCTTAAGGGAATTTAAACTTGGTGATTTCTTAATTTACCTTTAAAGGAAAAAGGAATATATCCCCCAACGTTATTCTCCAGTAACGGGGGCCGGTAGCTCAGCGGAAGAGCGCCCGCCTCGCACGCGGGAGGTCGCGGGTTCAAATCCCGCCCGGTCCACCACCATAAAACCGGAATTAAGCATGAGCTTAACTCCTTTCATCTATTAAACCGTTATCGGAGGATAAGCTGTAGTTATGCCCTAGTACCTAGCGTGTAGGATATCGGAAGCTCGAATCCCATTTGCCCGTTAACTTGCTTACTTCTGGAAGTGACGCCACGGAAAGGAAAGGCTCACTTCTTATAGATTATCATGATGGGCTCACTTATCCCTACGGCGCTAGGATGGGTACACGTCCTAAGGCGGGTTTCCCACCGGATCCTCTAGGTCTTCGGGTACTTCTTAAGGAGCTTGTTAACCTCCCTTGGGTGTCCGCTAGCTAAACCCTCTAAGCCGACCATCTTCAGTATTTTAACCCCTCTCCTCTCAAAGGATCTCTTTAGCCCCTCAGGTGAATAGAAGTGGTAAGGGGCGAATCCGTAACAGCCGTAATAATCCCCTGTATCTCTAATCCTTACGAAAACCTCCTCCATTTCTATTTCCTCAGGGAACCTAGCTAACTCATTAACTAGCAGTGCAAGCCTTCCGATAACAGAGACGAAGATAGGTGCCCTAGGCTTAGCGACCCTGATCAACTCCTCAATGGATCCCCAACTAGGCACCTTACCATGTCCTGAACACCTTCCTTCTCGATCTTTCTCCTCGCGATCTCCAATAGCTTAGGCCTCAGATTAAGTAAAACTACTTCATAGCCTAATTTTGCTAGCTCGATAATATACCTCCCCGATCCCCCATCGGCATCTAGGACGAGGCCCTTACGCGGGAGGTATCTCTTCAGAAGGTAAATAGTGGTATCGAATTCTAACCTGTGGTAAGGATCCTTAATTAACCCCCCTCTATTCCTTTATCCCTAGCCCTACATAATACCTTTTAAGTACCTTACAAGGCCGTCCAGGTGGGTGAGGAAAATAGTAGGAATATAGGGGCGGGAATTACTGATCATATACGTGATTGTAGGAAGTACGACTCTGAGGTCGTAAATATACTGGGCGAGGCTGATCAGTACCCCCTGTTAATAGCGATCCCCGAAATAGTAAGGCTTATGTCATAAGTAATTTCACAGAAACCTTTTTAGTGCAGTTGCCTTAAATATAGCTATAACTTTAGCTCCCGGGCCTAAATTCAAGTTCTCCTTAGACGACTTAGTTACGTAAACCCTTAGCGACAGACCTCCTGCTTTACAATAGAGTAGGGAAAGGGGGCCTCTATCCTCTATAGATTCAATAGTTACCTTAAGGGAATTCCTAGCGCTAGTCCTTATCGGCTCCCTAGCTACCATAACGTCCTCAGGCCTAAGCATTAATATTACTTCCTCCCCCAATTTCCACCTACCCGCTACGATTAATTTCACGCCCCTTACCTCTACTATTGAATGATCCTCCTCGACTTTCTCTACCTTACCCTTGAGTAAGTTAACGTCCCCGAAGTACCTTACCGCTTCAGGGCATGCCATTACGTCGTTTAAGCTACCTTGCTTAATCATCCTACCACCCTCCATGAAAGCTACTTCCTCCCCTAAAGTAGCCGCTTCCGCTAGGTCATGGGTTACGTGGATGGCCGTAAACTTCAGTTCCTTCCTTAACTCCTTAATTAGCCTCCATGCATCCTCCCTGCTCCTAGGATCTAAAGCTGCGGTAGGTTCGTCGAATAGTATAGCTTCAGGATCCCAAATTAACGCCCTAGCTAAAGCTACCCTTTGCATTTCCCCCCCGCTTAAGGTGGTAGGCTTCCTGCGAAGTAGCGATGCTATGCCTAGGGCGTCCGCTATCTCCCTAACCTTACGCCTTATCTCCCCTTTGCTTACCTTCCTACACTTCAAGGGGTAAGCTATATTATCGTAAACGCTCATATGAGGCCATAAGGCGTACCTCTGGGGTACTAGGGCCACCCCTCGCTTCTCGGGAGGTAACTTACTAACATCCCTGCCCCCTATCCTTATAACCCCCCTATCCGGTTTCCTTAAACCTGCAATGCACTCCAATAATAGGGTTTTACCGGCGCCGCTGGGACCCAGCACTACTAAGTACCCCCCTCCCCTAACCCTTAAGTTAATATTGACTAATTTAAAGCACCTTAAGTTCAAGTAAAGCCCCCTAACCTCTACCTCCGACCCCATTTAAGTAACACCCTAAGTACTACGAATACCGTTATCGAAATCGATAGGAGTACGGACGTTAAAGCTACCGTCCTCTCTAAGCCGTAAGTAGTGAACCATTCCACTATTAATACGTTAACCGTTTTGGGGTAGTAAGCTATTATAAGTAAAGCACCTACTTCGCTCATGGCCCTAGCCCAAGAAAGCAAAGCGCCGGTTACTAAGCTCCTTAAGGTTAAGGGAAGGGTGATCGTGAAGAAAGCCTTAAATGGGCCCGCTCCCATACAACGGGCTACCCCCTCCATATAGGGATCCAGTAAAGCTATCCCATCCTTAACGGAATCTATCAGCAGAGGGGCACTTATGAACGTGAATACGGCTACGATCGCCCAAAAGCTATCTTCCAATACTATATTTAAACTCCTTAAGATCGAACCTATATCGCTATGCGGCCCAAAGGCCACTAGTAACATAATTCCTACTACCGCATGGGGTATGACTAAGGGGAGGTCCACTAAGGCCTCCACTAGCGCTTTACCTTTAAAATCGTATCTAGCTATTAAGTAAGCTAGTGGTACTCCTAGCATTATTAAGATTAAGGTAGATAAGGTAGCTGCCTCCAACGATAAAGTCAAAGCTTTAATTACCTCGCTACTACTTATTACGTAAGCTAGGGAGTTCGCGTTAAGGGAGATGAATAACGCTAGGAGGGGGTACGCTAGGAACGCCAATATTACCGCGGAAATTATACTAAAGGAAATAACTAACCTATTCAACGTTTAAGTACACCCGGTACCCCACCGTAGTAAAGGAACCTACTTAAGAATGGTTGTCCACAACGTTTAAATACATCCCTCCCCCTATCGCTTAAAAGGAACTTAATGAAGTCCATAGCCCCTGCTAAGTTAACAGCCGTTTTAGGAACGGTAATACCGTAAACTATCGGGGCCCCCGTTAGGGCTCTTTCCTGAGCGGTCCCTGCCATTATATGTACGACTACCTTAGAGTAGAAGCGCGAAAGGGAAGGATATCCTAGGTTCAGCTCCGGCGGTAGTTCTAAATGAGGTAACTTATGTTGTATCGCTACGCTTTCGTACTCGAAGGCGTAATCTAAGGTACCTGCCTCTAGGAGGGCTATTAAGGTTACGCTCTTGCTCCTAACCCTTATCTTACCGGTTTTAATTTCCAAATCCGGGGGTACGTAAATATGTAGTTTACCCCCCCTCCTTTCGACGCTAATATTAGTCTTATCTACTACTAGCTCCTGGAGTACCTCCCTACCGTAAAGGAAGTTAGCTAAGGCTAAGGCCGTTAAGGCCCTATAACCGCAGGGATCGTCGTTAGGGTTGGAGAAACCGTAAGTTACCCCCTCCCTTCTTAGTATTTCGAACCAATTGGACGAATTTACATCCCTAGAGTACTTACTCCTATCGGTATAGCAAATTACTAACCTATTGGTAGCGAAAGCTATGGCCCAGCTCGCGTATTTAGGTATCATGTACTTCAGTATCAACCTGTAATCGGCTAAAGCTAAAACGTCGCACCTACGCTTCAACTCCGTAACCTTCCTAACGGCTTCCACGCTACCTGAAGGTTCTATGATTACGTTTACCCCCGGATGGCTCTCGGAGTAAAGGGATGCTACTTCCCTTAAGGGGACGTAAAGGCTACCGGCGCAGAATACTATTAGCTCCCCGCTCCTCGGAGTACTTAGCGACCCCCTTAAGGTAATTAACGTAATGATTAAGGCGATAACCCATATCCTAAACTTAAACGGCTTCCCACACTTCTTGGACATCAGGTCTCACTATAGTTTCAATAGGTGATATAAGCCTTACCTCATCGCCTTAGGGCATTTAACCCTTAAATTAACCGCCCGTAAAATAATTAGAGGTAGGTAATGAAAGTAGGTATAGTAGGTACGGGCTTAATGGGTTCGGGCTTAGCGAAGAGATTGGCCAAGGTGGGTTATGAAGTACACGTCTGGAATAGGACGAAGGAGAAAGCCCTTAAGTTAACCGATTTCGGAGTTAAAGTAGAGGATACCTTAAGGGATTTAGTGAACGAAGTATCTACCATTCACATATTCGTAAGCGACGATGAAGCCGTAAGGGAGGTAGTTTACGGTAAGGGAGGAATATTGGAGGCTATAAGTCCAGGTAAGCTAGTTATAAATCACAGCACCGTAACCCCATTACTTAACGTAGAATTGTATAACACGTTTAAATCCAAAGGTGTGGATTTCCTGGAATGCCCAGTACTAGGCAGTTGGCCAGAGGCAGAGGAGGGGAAGCTCGATTCCTTAGTAGGCGGCGAACCTAAGACCTTCGAGAAGTACGAGGAGCTATTAAGGAGCTTTTCGAGGATAGTATTCTACGTAGGTGAAGTAGGTAAGGCTTCGGCGTTAAAACTAGCTACTAACCTAATGCTATTCAACATAGCTCTTTCCCTTTCCGAAGCCCTCTCCTTAGCGGAGGTTTGGGGCGTAGAACCTAATAAGGTCCTAGATTACTTTAGCAGGACTTGGCTTAAGGCCGTAGCCGAAAGGTACGGTAGGAGGTTACTTAGGGAGGAGCAGATCGTACGTTTTAGGCTAATACTAGCGGCTAAGGATTTAAGCTACGCTACCTCCTCAGCTAGGATTAAGGGACAACCTATGCCGCTAACTTCTACATCAGCGCAAGTTTATCTAGAGGCCGCAGCTAACGGGTTCTCGGAGGAGGATTACAGTAGGATTTACTACTTCATAAGAAGACGGGCAGGCAGATAAAGTACCACTATGCTTACCATAGACGTTTCCAGAGTATGAACTCAAAGGTTCCATGCAAAATTTTATATAATTTTTGTTACAAGAAGAAAACCGTAACTTAATTAAGGGTGGTGAAGTCCGTGTCCGTTAGGCGTTTACTGACCGTTATTGCGTGTAGTATTATAATAGCGCTTTTAGCGTCCTCTAGCTTTAACTGGGCCCTAGCTCAAAAACCATATGAGGGCGTAAGGATAACGGTACTAGTTCATTCCGGCCATCAAGCAGTACCCTGGTATAAGTATGCTAAATACATTAAGGAGAGATACGGTATAGAATTGGTGGTCGTAGAGGCGCCCCCCGAGGAGCTATTTACTAAGGCATTATTGGGTATAAGGTCTAAACCTGCTAAATACGATATAATACAGTTCAATAGCGCTTTCGTAGCCGACTTAGCTCCGTATCTGTTGCCCCTGGATGATTATATAATAAAGACCCCCGGAGAGGGTGGAGTAGCTTTTGGAGATATACTCCCCTGCTTCAGGGAATACCAGGATATGTGGGGAGGTAAGATTTACGCACTTACGATAGATGGGGATATATTCTTCCTTTACTACAGGGCCGATCTCTTTGAAAACCCGATAGAAAGGAAGGCCTTCAAGGCTAAGTACGGCCACGACCTAGAGCCGCCTAAGACCTGGGGAGAATTTCTGGAGATAGCTGAATTCTTCACTAGGAAGAAGGGAGAGAAGCTTTGCGGCCAGACCCTACAGAGGGACTTCTACGGTGCCGCTTTTCAGCTAAAGCCCCCGAGGGTATTCTACTGGTATCTCTTCGTTTACTGGCCCTATATAGCAGCCGCTACCAAGGGGGAGCCGCATTACTTCGATCCTAAGACTATGAAACCCTTAATAAGTACTGAAGCCGCTATAAAGGCTTTAGAAGTCTTAAAGAAGGCTACTAAGTACATGCCTCCTGGCGTACTAGGGTGGGAATGGGACGAAACCTTTACCGCGTTCATGAAGGAGGGATGTGTAGCTATGACCATACACTGGCCGGACGAAGGTAAGAGAGCACCCGAATTGGCCCCGCTACCCATACCCAACCCGCCTAAACCTAAGCTGGGAGTAACCTTACCTCCGGGTGTAATAGGGCCGGACGGCAAATTATATCGTTACACCATGATCGATGCGGCCTGGGTAGCCGGCATCGCTAAGAATAGCGCCCATCCTGATGCGGCCTGGGCTGTATTAAGCTTCATATGTAGCCCTAGGTGGGACTTGGAGAGAGTAATGGCCCCTACCGACTTCATGCCCGATACCGGTCACGACCCCTATAGGTATTCACACATCTATTCCCCTAGGTTCCTAACCCTTAAGCCATGGTTTAAGGTAATGATCAAGGCCTACGAGGAGGCGGCCTTACACGGCTTCCCCTTATTAAAGATGCCGGGGGCCTACGAGTACTTAGAGAAATTGGCCACCTACGTCCATGCTTACTTATCTGGCCAGATACCTGACGCTAAGGGTGCTCTTGATAAGGCAACGGCAGAGTGGGAGAAGATAACTAATAGGTTTGGAAGGGAGTCCCAGAGGAGAGCTTATTTAGCTATGTGGGGTTTGGGTGCCTAAAGTGAAATTAAACGAATCTACTTTTTTTGTACTGCCGGCGGTTATAGTTCTTTTACTAGTTGTCGTATTCCCATTGCTATACAGCGTATATGTAAGCCTTTATAATTACGATCTGCTCCTCCCTTCGCCTAACTTTATAGGACTCGGCAATTATTTAGAAGCCCTAGGCGATAGTAGGTTCATAGCCTCACTAATTAGAACTGGGGAACTGGTAATCATGTGCGTAACGGTTCAGTACCTATTAGGGCTACTATTGGCCTTAAGCCTTTACTATCATGTAGGTAGATTCAGGGGATTAATAGTGGCTCTCTTATCGATACCGCCTATGATACCTCCGGTAGTGATAGGCTATATGGGTAGGCTTATCTTTCATCCTGTAGCTAGCCCTGTTAACTACCTCCTAGAGGTAGTTCACATCCCAGCAAAACCTCTATGGCATACTTCAGCTCAAACGTCACTCCTTACAATATTCTTACTAGATACTTGGCAATGGACCCCCTTCATGATGCTACTATTGCTATCGGGTTTAATGGCGATACCCCAGGAGTACTTAGAAAGCGTTAGGATAGATGGCGCTTCGCCCTGGCAGGAGGTAAGACACGTAGTCCTACCGCTACTTAAGACGGTTTCGGTAGTAGCCATACTCTTCCGCGCCCTCGATATACTAAGGATCTTCGATATAATTTACGTATTAACGTATGGAGGTCCCGGGACCTCCAGCGAGGTCGTTTCATTTTACATATACTTAACTAGCTTTAATTATTGGAGAATAGGTTATGGAGCTGCTTTAAGTTGGTTACTTACCATTATATTGAGCTTATTAGCTATGATTTACCTGAAGTACGTTGTTAAATCCTTCTGAGGTGGATTGAGAGTGGGGGGTAGGACTTCTGCTTTTAAATTACTCGCTTACGTAATAGTGGCTTTAGCGGTAGTAATTACTTTCTTCCCCATATACTGGATGCTACTCACCTCCCTAGCGCCAGGTAAGGAGGTCATGGTATATCCCCCTAAGTTCCTCCCCACTAAATTAACCTTAAAATGGTGGGAGTACACCTTAAGCCATATAGGGGCATCGCTCGTAAATAGTATTATCATAGCAGGTTCCGTTTCGTTCATCTCCACTACATTAGGTTTTATAGCTGGTTACGGTTTCGCTAGGTTCAGGAGGCCGGATGATAGTACTTTATTTTGGATACTCTCCATACGCTTCATGCCCGCTATAGTAGCGGTGATACCTTACTACCTGTTGTTTAATGCGCTAGGGCTACTCGATACCTATCCTGCCGTCATCATCCCCCATTTAAGTATAGGTATACCTTTCGCTGTATGGCTACTAAGGGGGGCCGTGACCGCTATACCTAAGGAGCTAGAGGAGGCAGCTTTAGTAGACGGTTGTAGTAGGCTAAGGGTATTAATTAGGGTAGTATTTCCTTTACTATTACCTAGCTTCCTAGCTACGTTACTTTTCACCTTCATATGGTCGTGGAACGAATTCCTCTTCGCTCTCGTACTAACCGACGTAAAAGCTAGGCCGCTAACTGTAGCCATAGCCGGCATGAGGGAGGCGCACGGCTTAATGTGGGGAGCGGTTTCGGCGGCCGCTACTATAGCTGCCTTACCGCCCCTTATCATAGCTTTATTCTTCCAAAAGTACTTAATTACAGGGTTGGCCTTCTATAGGACGAAGGGTTAGTGATGATATGAAGTACAAAGTGGTACTTACCCAACCCATACACGAGGAGGGGCTAAGGCTACTCTCGCTTACTTGTAAAGTAATAGTAAACGAATTTCCAGCCAACATTAGCGAGGAGGAAATCATAAAGGTAGCTAAGGATGCCGACGCCATTATAACTAGGTTACCTAGGGTAACTAGGAAGGTAATTTACGCCGCGGAGAACCTTAAGGTAATAGGTAGGCACGGGACCGGTTACGATAACATAGATGTCAAGGCCGCTACCGAGCGTGGTATACCGGTAGTCTATACACCTTACGCCGCTACAGAATCGGTAGCTGAACACATAATAGGTTTCATTATAGCCCTCTCCAAGAACATAGTTAGGGCAGATAGGGCTTTAAGGATGATCGGAGGCATAGGGTGGAGGGCTAGGCACGAATACGTAGGTAGGGAAGTTAAGGGGAAGACCTTAGGCATTATAGGCTTAGGTAGGATAGGTTCGTTAACGGCTAGGTACGCTAAATGCTTAGGCATGAAGGTAATATATTATGACGTAGTTAGGAGAAGGGAAGTGGAGAAACTACTGGACGTAGAGTACAAGCCCCTTAAAGAATTATTAAGGATCTCCGACTTCATTTCCATAAGCGTACCGCTTACCGAGACGACAAAGAAGCTGATCGGCGAGAGGGAGCTTAAGTTGATGAAGCCTTCGGCTTACTTAATTAATACGGCTAGGGGGGCTGTAGTGGATACTAGTGCTTTAGTTAAGGC
>Ga0190313_1000975_pt1 | contig 15894 bp, 23 predicted proteins | sample 4870071011_MG_FD_169989 | JGI IMG/M metagenome (GOLD analysis project Ga0190313, IMG submission 169989) | Hydrothermal vent sediment bacterial communities from Southern Trench, Guaymas Basin, Mexico - 4870-07-10-11_MG | ecosystem: Environmental > Aquatic > Marine > Hydrothermal vents > Sediment ...
ATACTTTAGACAATCGGCTGATAGCTGTATTCAAGTCGGTTGGTGATGCTTCACGCTGTACCGGGATTAGGCGGAATCAGATTTCAACGGTGATCAACGGGCATAAAGAACAAACAGGTGGTTATATCTGGAAAGGTAAAAAGAGAGGTGAATTGTGAACGAAGATGAAGAGTTACAAGTTGCTTTGGATATGATCGAGAACATGAATGATAAATTGGATGAGGTATTAAACGATGACAGACAAGCAGAAAATAATCAAGATAGCTGAATTGTTCGGTGATAATTACAGGGAAAGTAAGAAGTCAGTAACAGTTAAACCCTGGGGTAGGCGGTTTACTTTCAACGAGGTAGAAGAGATAATAAAGATCCAGGATGTATTCTATCCGAAAAATAGCAAGCAATACTATAAAACTATCGGCGAAGCATAGTAGTTGATAAAATAAATAAAAAGTGATAATATTGTAAAAGGTGATAACTTCTTAATGTATTCACCCATTATATTTTCTGTTAAACAATGGGGGGAACAATGAATAAAAAGGGTAACATTCAAAACTTAAAACCATTCAAAAAAGGTCAGTCGGGAAATCCAAAAGGCAGACCAAAGAAAGAGCTATGTTTAACCGATATATTGAGAGAACAAGCTAATATTGAGGACGTGGAAACACTACAAGGGAAAATTAAACGTAAGCACGCTATAGCAAATAAATTATGGGAGCTGGCAATGAGTGGAGATGTAGCAGCGTTGAAATATTTATATGATAGAGTTGATGGTAGACCGATAGAAACGGTTAAACAAGATGTTGTGGTAGAGGACAGATCTTTACAGGTTGAGTATATTGGGCCAGAAGTTAAGGGTAATAAATAGGATGGCATAAAATATATAATGTATATACCGGAAGTATTTTTTAATTTATTAGAACCTCATAGATATAAAGTATATTATGGTGGGCGTGGTGGTGCTAAGTCGTGGGCTTTTGCAACTACACTAATAAGTAAAGGTGCTGAGAAAAAAATCAGAGTATTATGTGCAAGGGAGATTCAGCAATCAATAGAGGATTCAGTTTATAGGTTGTTGATTGATATAATAAAGCAGAACAATCTTGAATGGTTTTACAGGATAAAACGCAATGAGATTATAGGAATAAATGGCACGGAATTCTTTTTTACCGGGTTATATAGAAACCAGAAAAAAATAAAATCCTATGAGGGGTTTGATATATGCTGGGTGGAAGAAGCTGAAGCAGTTAGTCAAGAGTCATGGGATTATTTAATTCCGACAATACGAAAAGAGGGTTCTGAGATATGGATAACTTTTAATCCAGATCAGAAAACTGATCCTGTCTCACAGATGTTTATTGAGAATGAGAGAAGAGGCGCCTTTGTAAAGAAGGTATCGTATAAAGATAATCCATTTTTACCGGATACTCTTAGAGAAGAGATGGAGTATACAAGGGATACAAACTATGAAAAATATTTGTGGATATGGGAAGGTGGTTATAGAGAAACTATAGAAGGGGCGTTATGGTCCAGGGATATGATAATACATAAGACCATTCCGACCGATACAGAGTTTGAAAAAATTGTTGTCTCTATTGATCCGTCAGTTACCGCTAAAGTTACAAGTGATGCGTGTGGTCTTATCGTGGCAGGGAGAAAATCGAAAAAAGAGTATATTGTTTTGAACGACTCTACAGCAATAATGAGTCCGCAGACATGGGCGAATAAAGCTGTTGCATTGTATCATAGATACAGAGCGGATCATATTGTATATGAAAGTAACCAGGGTGGGGATTTAATCAAGACCGTAATAAGAAATATTGATCCCACTATTAGGGTATTGGCAGTTCATGCAAGACGTGGTAAGAAGATAAGGGCGGAAGAAATAGTATATCTGTATGAGGATGGTCAGGTTGTGCATGCAGGATATTTCAAGACACTTGAGCATGAAATGGTTACATTCACAGGGGAGAAAACAGAGCAGTCTCCAAATGCGTTGGATGCGATGGTGTACGCATTAAAAGATTTATCGCCATATAGAGACAGACAACCGAAGGGCATGAAGATGGCTTCGATGGGAACGATGATGTTAAAAACAAGCTAGGAGGATTTGTAATGGATTTAACGAAAATATACGAAACTTACATGGATAGTAATGGTGATCTACAGAAATACCAATATGATTATTACCATAATAAACAGGATACTGTACCTGTATATCAGCGGAAACCTGCTTCACTACTCAAGGCGGCAACCCATACAAATCTCCATATTAATTTTTTCGAAGATATTATACAGCGTAAAATTGGATATATGGCTTCAAAGATAAAGATTAAAATTGAAGATGAAAAAATAATGGATTTGATCGATGAGTTTAATAATAATACAAAACAGAAAACAAAAAATATTGAAAGTATTTCAAATACTTCTATTTCTGGAATATCGCACAGGTTGATTTATACACAGGATGGTGAGGTGTATATAAAGAATATTCCAGGGTGGCAGGTTGTTTATAATTATATAGATGATGTGTTTAATGCTACAGAGGCGTATTATTATTATACGACAACAAGTTTGACAGGGGAGAAGATAAACCATTGCGATATATATACAATGACTACGGTTAAATATTATGAGAAGATAGCTAACACAACTATGGATTATGAGATGGTGGGAGATGAACAACCCCATAACTTCAACAAAGTACCCATATTTCCGTTTATCAATAATCCAGATATGAATGGTGATTGTCATGACGCTCTTGCAATTATGGATATATACGACGAGTTGATAAGTGATACATCGGCAGAGTTAAAGGCTGCACGGTTAGCATACTTGAAAATATATGGTGATTTATACACAGGGCAGGATGCTGAGGGGAACGCAATACCTATTCCAGATTATCTTAGAGAGTTTGGGACTATGCTTTTCGGTACAGATGAACTCGGTAATAATCTTGGCGATGCTCAATTTTTGGAAAAGAATATTGATGACGTGGCTATAAGTAATATGTTAAATAGGTTGAGATCGCATATATTTGAAATATCGAGTAGTGTTGACTTGAAAGAATTGACTGCTAATAATGATTTGAGAGTATTCAGTATCCAGGCTAATATATCCAGACTTGAAAATAATTCAGCAATTACAGAGCAGTTTGTAAAGATGGCGTTAAAAAGACAATATGATTTATATTTCTATTGGCTTGGTGAGTATCGAGGGTTGTATTATGATATTTCAGGTCTTGAATTTATTTTTGAAAGAGTATTTACAAAAGATGTTGAGGCTCTTGTAAGAACTGCAAATATGGCTATTAATATTATGAGTATTGAAGATGCGTATAATCTTACAGGGTTGTTTGATAGACCGGAAGAAGCTGTTGAAAGATACAACAAGGAAAAAGGGATAATACCTGATGATGATTTTGGAACTAATAAATGAAAGAAGAACGGAATGGAATAAATAGATATTTTATTAAACTCACTTATGACTTTGAAAAGGAATATAAGGAGACTGCTATTGATGTAGGGGTTGTTATTTTGAATGGTCGGATAGTCAGTAAGAAAATCATAGAGAAGATGATTGAGAAAAAGTTGACTCCAATTATACATAAATACTTTGAGGACAGTATAGCAGCAAGTAATAAAATAGTTAAAGCAGGAGTGAGTAAATTGACGGATCAATTAAATGTACCGTTTAAATATACTAAGAAACTTTTAGATTCAATCAATGAAACATCAGCTTTCAATGGGTATTATGAAGGTAAAAATATATTTACAAAAAGGGAAATAACCAATATAAAGAAAGCTATTTTGACAAGTAAGTATTCTGATTTTTCAGATAAAGAAATGATAGAGATTGTAAAGAACGCTGTTAATGTTACTAAAAATAGAGCGTTGGTAATAGCACGGACAGAAACAACAAGACTCAACACAACTGCAAAACAAATATATTATAAGAAAAAAGCTGTTAGAGATAAATATAAACTTGTTTTCCATTCACAACCAGACGCACGCCCTATTCATCTATCTTATAATGGCAAGGTGGCAGATGATGAAGGATATTTTGATGGCGAATGTGGGAAAATAAAAGGTCCACCTGTGCCATGTTCACCGTTTAATTGCAGGTGTAGAATTGAGTTTGAAGCAAGGAGTTGATAAATAGTAATAAAAGGAGTATAATTAAAATAACTTGTAGGGCGAGTACTTACAGGGAAGGAGAAATAAATGGCAGAAGAAGAAAAAGCAGGAGAAGAGCAGAAAGTAAAAATTACTTTTGAAGAGGCAATGAAAGATCCAGACTTTGCTAGGGCAATCAATAGCTATAAGGATTCAGCAGTTAGCAAAGGTGTTGAAAGTTACAAGTCCGGGAACTTTGAAGAAGCAGTCAAGAAGGCGGTGGAACAAAGGCTAGAGGAAAGTAAAAAGAAAACACCGGAGCAGATAAAGATTGAGGAAATGGCAAAGACAATGGAGAAGATGAAAGCCGACCTGGAAAAAGAGCGGCTGGAAAAAATACGTCTGAACAACAATTCCCTTGCAAGAAAAGCTTTGGATGCTAAAGGGTTTCCGAAGGACTTAGCTGATTTTATTATTGGCGATACTGAGGAAGCAACAAATGAAAAGTTGGGTAAATTGATAGAAATATTATCCGACTATGAACAGGGCAAAAAAACAGAAGCTCTGAAAAACAATAATATTAAAGTGCCTGAGAGCGCTGGCAATCTGGATGTAAAAGTGAAAGAACCTGGAGAGGGTGCAAGTAAAGAAGATTGGAAGGCGTATTGGAAGGCAGTTAATCAAGGAGTGTAAATTATGGCAATAGGAGATTTTCAGGCGTCAAAGTGGACGGCAAAAGTAGAGTTATTGGCACAGGAAAAAAGTATTGTCTCAACAATAACAAATCAGAATTATCAGATCGATGCTAACGGTGCAAAGTCTGTCGTGATGAATCTTGTTGATGACATTACTATTGGAACGTATACCCCTGGTAGTGATATAACAGTTACACCTCTGGATGATACACAGAAAATATTGACAATGGACCAGGCGAAGTATTTTGCTTTCCCTGTAGATATTGTTGATAAGACACAGTCAACAGCGGACTTCATGAATGCGGCAATGACTCAGGCAGGACAGAAAATTGCATTGACAGCAGATAATTATGTGTTCGGTTCAAACACCTATGGGGATGCTGATATTCCGTCAGGCAACAAGATTGGATCGGTTGGTTCTCCGGAAACAATAAACTCATCCAATGTATTGAGTAAGTTGTATGCAATAGCTGAGATTATGGATGGACAGAATATACCGAGAGATGATAATAGATGGGTAGCAATCCCACCTTGGTTCAATACAAAGCTTGCAATTGCAGGAGTGGCAAAACAGACTGACAATATGAAGACTTTTTCCTTTGGCGTAGTTCGTCAGGTTGCAGGGCTTAATATTGTTATGAGTAATCAGCTCACTGCTCTCGGTACGGGAACAGACGAATATCAGATTCTTGCATTCAGTGGTAGAGCTATTCCTTTTGCAACATCGGTACAGAAATTGCAGATCATGGACATGGAGAATCAGTTTGCACAGCTTGTCAAAGGGCTGTTTGTGTTCGGTTCAAAAGTTCTTTTTCCAAAAGAAGTGTGCTTGCTTGTAGGTCAGGAAGCTGCCGAGGCATAAGTTAAAGGAGGGGCATTATGGCAATAACAACGAAGGAAGAGGTTAAATCTTATCTTGGTATTACTGTTTCATCGAATGACGACAAGATTGAAAAACTAATTCCATTATATGAAGAGTTATACTTAGAAATCCGTAATGCTCCTTTTGAATTAGACACAGATGATACAACGATCTACCCGACTGGTTCAGATATTACTATAGCGGAAATGATAGGGTACAAATTATCACAAGGGGATAATTACAATACTATTGTTAGTGAACAAGTCGGTAATTACCGCTGGTCGAGTTATGTTAAGAACTATAAATATGGCTTTCCGGCGAGTATAATAAATCAGATCAAGGTATATACAAGAGGTGTCTAATGTTGACTGATTATTATATAGATATAAAAGTGTATAGGGAAGTTGAAAGAGTAGATGATTGGGGAAATGTAGATGCTTCGGGTAACTGGGAATATAGCCATACGATAAAAGGTTTTTTTCAACCGGTTAGTGCGAGTTACGAATCAAATAATCAGTCTAATAATATGACTTCTACTCATCGATTATACACTTCTATTAGTTCGGATATTAGACCGGGAGATAATATTCTTGTGAATGATAAATATTATCTTATCAATACTATACAAGATAATGGAATTACCGGGATGGGAAAGCATATGGAATGTGGTTGTAGTTTGGTGACAGCATGATAAGTGTACGAGTTTTAAAGAGTGTAAAATCTGAAAAGGCAATAAAAGAAGGATACAAAGATGCCTTAGATGAGATTATGAAAGAGCTGAAAACAAAAACAATTGCCTATGCTCCAGAACGGACTGGTGATCTGAAGAGAAGTGTTGATACAGAAATACATGGGACAAAAGGGATATTGACCGTTGATATGAACTATGCAGGGTTTCAAGAGTTTGGCACAATGTATATGGAAGCTGCAAATATGGGTATAGGATATGTCAGACCGGCAGTAAAAAAAGTTGAAGGGCAGATTAGTAGAATAGTAGGGAATGCGATACGGAAGGCATTCAGGAGGTTGTAATTGACTATAAATCAGGTTGTATATAATTCAATCAGAAACAATTCCTCTATGAATGTATTTAATGGGTTCTATTATCTGGTAAATGACAATAAAGTGAAACAGCCATACGCAACAATATATCTTTTAGACGATCCAAAAGAGATTGATAGTTTATGTGTTACAGATCAAGGGCAAGCAAGATTTGCCTGTGATGTATATACACGTACCTTTGTTAAAGGGATAGACTATAGGGAGATATACCAGGGAGTTGTTAAGGAACTTGAAAGTCAAACCAGTAATGGAATAAAAATATACAAAGTGGAAATAGTTAATATAGGGGATAGGAGCAATACAGTTGAGGGGTTGTTCCAATTCTCTTTTGAAGCTATTATATTCTGGGAGAAATAACGGAGGGTTAAGAGATGGCAAGAGATAGATTGATAGGGTATTACGGTAAATATTCACTTGCAACACTTGGAGCAGAAATTGATACAGGAACATTGACGGAGGATGCTTACTATGTAGCTACCGAAGTTGGGAGTTCCTCATCGTTACCTGCAGGGATTGAGACTAAATATGTGTTTCAGGCAGACGGTACAGAGGATATTACATCAAGTGGTGACAAAGTTAAAGAGCTGACTTTTACCGATTTGTGTGATGTGCAGAAATGGTCACTTGACTTTAGTAAAGCTGAGGTTGACGTTACAACATTATGCGACGATCAAAATAAATATCTTGCAGGAAGAACAGACATTACAGGCTCTGTTGAAGGCGTTTATACGATTGGAACGACTGATACTAACGGAGGGCTTGCAAATAGCTTCTTTGATATTGTCAGACAGACAGATGCAGGCGGAGCGGTTACTATTGACAAGATAGACGGTAGTCCAATTGTAGCAATCTTGTATAAACAGAAAGATACGGACACAGGAGAGACTGAACAGTTTTATGTTGCTCCGGCAACAGTAACTTCGTTTAGTGATAGTGTAAGTGGGGCAGATGCACAGGCGTTTAGTTCTTCTTTCAGGATCGCACCGAATGAAGATTTAAACTTTCAGCTTGTGAGTATTTCAAGATAATTAGAGGCGGTGTAATAACCGCCAATATTTTTTAAAGAGGGGCATAATGAAAGTTTATTTGAGTGACGGGTTCGATTATATACCGATATGGAATGATAACAGGAAAGAAAAGGAAGAAGATCAGATTAAAATACATTTTAAGTTTTTGTCGGGTGAGGATTATACAGAAATAATTGACGATAAAGGGGAGGCAAGCAGAAGTAAAGAATGGTCAAAGATATGTGATAAGGTTATGAATTTTCAGATAAACGATAAAGATGTTACTCCTGAACAAATCTATTCTATGCCCGGGCTTGCCGATTTATATGTAGAGCTTAAACTTGCTTATAAAAAGGAAACAGTCATAGATAAAAAAAAATGAGAGTTGCATTTTGGCTATTAGCGAAGGGGTGGGATAAAAGAGATTATCCGAAGGAGGCTGAGAATAGTAAAATATTCGTGGGTAATGTTGATGATCCTATAGCGATAATCAAGAGGAAAGATATTGTGAAGTATATTGATAGTACGTTTTATAGATTGTATAATATCTGGTATAAATTCCACATGGGGTTTGGGCTGCCACAACTAAAATCATGGTCTCAACATCCTGTGTTTTTGATTGATGCAATAGAATTGTTTGAAGCGGAATATCGAAAGGTTGGTGTATAATGGCTTATACTGTAGAACAGTTAGAAGTAATTGTTGATGCGAAGATCGATAAAGCTATAAATGGTTTAAAGAAAACTGAGAAAGCAACAAAGTCATTCAAAGATAGTTTTATCAAATCAGCCAAAGTAATTGCCGGACCGTTAGCAGCAGGGGCGATAATAGCAACAACCGTTAAGATGGCTTCTGAATTCTCAAAGGCTGCTAGTGATGCTGAAGAGATAGGGTCAAAGTACAATACTATATTCCGTGATATGCGAACAGAAGCCGATGCAATGGCTGAAAATTTCGCTAATAACTTCGGGTTAGCGAGTAGTTCAGCAAAGGAATTATTAGGCAATACAGCGGATTTATTGACTGGTCTCGGCTTCACTCAGGATTCAGCAGCGGATCTATCAATACAGGTTAATACGCTTGCTGCGGATCTTGCGTCATTCAGTAACTTTGAAGGTGGTACACAAGGAGCAAGTGAAGCACTTACAAAAGCTCTTTTAGGAGAGGCGGAAAGTGCGAAAGCTCTTGGTATTGTTATCAATCAGAATACACAAGAATATAAAGACTCAGTTAAATATTATACAGAAGTAGAAGGGAAAACTTTATTACAGGCAAAAGCGTTCACAGCGTTAAAGATGGCGACAGAACAGTCTGGTAATGCGATTGGTGATGTTGCGAGAACATGGGAAAGCCATGCTAACGTTCAACGACGGCTGCAAGAATCAACAAAGTCATTAAAGGAAGAACTCGGCAAGCAGGTCAACGAAGGATTGACTCCTTTATTATCGTTGACTGATAAGATGGTCAGGAAACTTACTTCATGGATATCAATTAATAGAAAGTTAAAAGAATTTTTTGATGATACAGGGAAGGGTAGTAAAGACGCTACATATTCTCTTGAAGAACTTCATTCTATGCTTGCAGAATTAGAACAAAAACAAATGAGTATGGCTGATCTTGATCTTGGTTATGATAAGCAGATAAAAGCAATACAGAACTTGATAGATGCTTATGGAATAGAAGATCAATTTTTAATTAAAGCAAGAGAGAAAAAACTTGCACTTGCGAGATTGGATAAAGAAAATGCAGATGCAGAGGCTGGACGCAAAGCCGAAGCAATGGCAGATATGGATGCTTTGAAAAATGCTTATGCAAGTACAAAGCAGGGTCAGATAGATGCACTCAAAACACAGATAGCATATTTTGAAGAGTTCAAGAAAGGGCCGATGGCTGTTGCTGTTCTTGAAGATTTATACTCACAACTTGAAGCATTACAAGGGAAACAGGAAGAGCTGACAGAAACAACACAGGTATTTTTAGGTGATGCTCTTGTACCATTATCAGATGCAGAAGCGGAAATGTGGCAGAATTACGGTGAACATATTGCTGATGCTATAGAAGATACACAGGATATGGAAGATGAGGTAAAGGAACTAAATCAAGTATATCAAGATCTTGCAAATGAAGGTATTGGAGCTTTTGCAAGTGCTTTTAAAGATATTGGTAGTGGTAATAAAGACTTGTGGGAAGGATTTAAAGATGCAGGGAAAGATGCTATATCAGCAGTCCTTGAAGGGTTGGCGAAGATGGCACTTGTTCAGGCAGCTTTGGATTTGGCGGCTTTTAATTTTGCTGGTGCAGCAGCTTATACGGCGGCGGCAGCAGGAGCATATGCAGCTTCGGGATATGTGCAGACGCTTGCAACAGGCGGTTCATTCACTACTACCGGACCGACTCCAATACTTGTCGGTGATAATACGTCAGGGCAGGAGCGTGTTACCATTGAACCAATAGGGGGAAATAATTTGATGGGAGATAGACCGATTATTATGTATATGGATGGGCAACCTTTTAGAGCTTGGTTTCAGAATGACCTTGATAATGGAACATATAGAATACCACGGAGGATCCTTGTATGATTCTAAAAATAAACGAAACTTGTAAAGATGCTTCAATAACCGCCAATTCAGCAAGTGTAAATTATCCAGTCAGCAACCTTGTTGATAGCCGGCTTACAAGAGTGTTCAGGACTTCGAGCAACACCACAGCGGAGGTTGTCTTTGACGCAGGGTCAGCGGTAGATGTAACTTCAGTTGTTATTGCAAATCATAATATTTCAGCAAGTGTAACAACCTTGAAGCTCCAGGGTAATAGTTCGGACTCTTGGAGTTCTCCTGCTTTTGAGACTTCGCTAACTTATAATTCGGGAATCATCTATAAAGACTTTACGAAAGAAACTTATAGATATTGGCGGATACAAATTATTGATGCAAGTAATTCAGACGGATATATAGAAATCGGCAGGGCGTGGATCGGTGAGGACTTTACCACTCCGGCTATTTCCCCGACTGTTTCCCATTCCCGGATGAGTTCTTCTGTAAAAAGTATTTCTATCAGCGGTCAGTCATATATGGATACAAGATACTTCTACTCTACAATATCAGTCAGCTTCCCGAAAATAACACATACAGAGAAAGCTAATTTAATATCACAGTTTGAGACAATAGATATTGGTAAGCCGTTTTTTGTAACCTTTGATGAAAGTAAGATTGATCTTGGTACATATTATGTAACGTTTGACGTGAACCAGATGGCTTTTGAAATATTGCGCAATCCGAATTATTATAGAGGAGCAATGAGCTTCATAGAGGAGGTAGAATAAATGTCAATAAGTAAGGTATCAGATTTTGCAGTAGGTGATATAGATTTAACAGCAATGATGTCTACATTAAATCATGCGTACAAGGGGCAGGCACAGGTTACACTTAGTAATTATGACAATGACTCCGCTCCGGTTGTCAAAGTAGGTTCAGTATTTGATAACAACGGTACGCAATACGCAGTAACAGGATCGGATGAAACACCGACAGGCTACTCAGGGATAAGCAATTCAACAACGTTCTATTTATATTTTGACGAGTCAGCAGAGGCGTTTATCTACAGTTCAACAAGTCCTTCATGGAGCGATGATTTACAAGGTTGGTATAATGGAAATGATCGGGCATTGTTTTCCATGTATAAAGATTCAGGGGGGACTTTATATAAACATAAAAACATTATAACAAATAATAATATAAGAATGAAAAGATATTCTTTAGGTGTCTGGGATATGGATACAACAAATTATATAATTTATACATTGGAAGAATTAGGGATTGACAGCGTAGATAATATATTAAATGTAAATGGAATAATTTATAATGATTCTGATACTATTGCTGGTTATGCTTTGTCATTACAATATGATACAGGGGGTGGGGCTGCTGGATACTTTAATATAAATACCTCATCGACTCCTCATAGATTATTTATTGGTAGAAATGTTGGTGGTACTTTTGACAGCGGTAATTATAATAGAACAGATATGAATAGAGGATATATAACAGTTATGTACAATGGAGATAAACCTTAAAATGTATTTTTCTGATTATATAAGAAAATATAATCCAAATGGAATAATTATTATCTTAATTACTTTGACTATTTTTTCTTGTAATTTGACAGGAGTAATAGATCTTTATGATTGGCAAATACCTGTCAAAATAAATACAGTACAAAGAGCACTTGATTATATACATGCTAATTATACATATACGCCAAAATATGGAGTATTTCTTCCTGACGAATTTTATAAATATGGATATGGAGATTGTGAAGATTATGCTTTGATGTTACAATTTATATTTGAAACAGAGTTAAATAAACGTGCCGATATAGTTATTGGATATTATTTAAATAATCTTCATGCTTGGGTTGAAAGTGATGGTAAAATCTATGAACCGACTGCTGGTATAATAAACAATTACCCGCAGTTATATATAGAAAATCATAGGTACAAATATCCAGATTCAATATATATGGTGCGATCATATGGTGGGTTTATATAATGTATTTTAATGATTATCTGAAGAAACCGAATTCAAAAAAAATAACTATTGTGGAAGTAGATATTCCCTTAACGGTTACATGGATAAACTACCAATCGGGAATATGGGTTGCTACTTTATACGGAACTCAAAAGGTTTCAGATGATAACGGCAATACAGGAACATATACATACCCTGTTGATACAATCCCGAATATCAACAGTCTTAACGTCAACGGTGAGATATACTCAGAGCAAACCTCACTTGCTAACTGTATCAGTACAGAAAAGTCATGGTATTATGATACTTCAACAACAAAGATATACGCACACTTTGAGGATTGGCATACTCCCGATTATTACAAGGTAACAGCCCCGGGGGCGGTACTTGGTTTTACAAATCAGGTAGATAGAACCTGTAACAATTATTTTGAGGATATTTATTACGAGCCTCTTGTAACCTCTATACCGAACTTTACGAAAAAGAAAGACTCACTGTTTTTCGGTATACTCCAATATCAGGGGGGTACAATATCTTTTGACAATACAGGCGGTTACTTTGATGACTTCGCACAGCGGAGTTTATATGGTCAGCCTGTTAGAATATATTTGAGTTTTGAGGGGCTTCCTTACTCAGACAAGAAGCAGGTTTATTCCGGTAAAGTAGAAGATTTTTCCCAGGATTTTGCAACCTTCCAGATGAGGGTTGCGGATATTAGAAAGCTCCTTTCAAGGAAACTCCCTGTTAATGTATTTGGCTCAACAACTTACCCGAGCATGGACAGTAAGTTGATAGGTACTCCAATTCCATTAATATACGGCTCAGTGATTAAAGTGCCTGCTTATAAGACAAGCTCCGGTAATTGGAAGTTTGCCGATACAACGTATAATTCCATTGACTCAGGGATAACGGTATACAAAGAGGACGGTTCAACCTTTTCTCATAGTGGGACAGGGACAGATGGAACTTTTACAGGGTCGGACACAGACGATAAACTGTTTGTAACTTGCAGACAATCAAGTGTAGAAAATGGGCTTGATGTTATCGCAGATATTTTAAACAGGTATGAGGATATAGAATACAATAGCTCTAATTATGACACGGTAGAGTGGACCGCTGAAAGATCCGGCGTTAAAGATATAGGTTTATGGATAGGTAAAGGCAACCTCATGACTTCCGTTGATGTTATCAATCAAGTGTGTACAGATAATCAAGGGATATTTGACGTTCTCGCAGACGGTAAGTTTACTTTTAGAACTTTTGATAAAGATAGAGTACCGACTTTTGAGATATATGAAGATGAACTTTTAGACGATCCGGTAAATATCAATAGTGCGGAGGAATATGTCAGTTCAGTTAAAATTGAACATTCTAAAGACTGGAAAGAAAAAGAATATCAGATATACACCGATTCAAGTTATGAGTCAGAGGTATATGGTAAATATAGGCAATACAAAGAACAGGTATTTACAACAGCTTTGACAAGTTCGGCGGATGCCCAGAGTGTGGCTAATTCTATAATGGAACAACTTAAAACCATAAAGCCTATCGTTGAATTGCATACTAAAATACAGAATGTGGAAATGAAAATACTTGATAATATATTGTACACTTTACAACGTCAGAGCGGTTCAATCGTTATCGCGAGATCAAAGTATCAGGTATTAGGTGTTACACTTGATTTACTTAATTATGAAATGGGAATTACTGTTAAACAGATTGAGAAAGATAATGATACATATATGCTTTTCGATGGCGGAAATTCAACAACAGATTATGACTATTATGACGGTGGAGATTCTACAACAAGTTATGATATAATAGATGGTGGAGGTGCAACATGAGTACGTTAATAAATAATGCGACAATAAAAGTTAGAAGAGATACAAGTTCTTCATGGACAACAAACAACCCGACTCCAAATCAGGGCGAGATATGTCTTGAGACTGACACAGGCAACATGAAAATAGGGGATGGATCAACTGCATGGAATGATCTTGAATATAGACAGCAACTACCTTTCACTTATGATTTAACTTCTGCCAATAAAACGCATACATTACCTGGAATTACAGGCGCACCGCAGACCGTATCTGTCTATTGGACTAACGGCGGAACGTATAAACTTACCCTTGCCGTAACAGATGAGGCTACAGTAGGCGGAGAAATAGCTTCTACTTGGGAAGGAGAAGGGGAAGGACATATATTACTTGAGTCAGACGGTAGTAATTGGCAAGTGAGAGAGTATGAAGATAGTGGGAATAATAGTAATGGTGAGTGGAAAAAAGAAAGAGACGGAACTTTAAAATGTCACAACAAGATGGATTCTATAACTATGATAGGTGGCCCTGTTAATGGATTGTATTATGATAAGGCAGATTGGACTTTTCCTCATCCATATAATACTTCTGATATAATACATTCAATAGGTGTATTGAGGTCTTCAGCAAATAACATGTTTGGTGGAGAGGTTAGATCAGTATCCACTACAACATTAGTTGGTGTTACTTTATATTCTCCAATTAGTGGGGCTATCGGTTATCCTCTAGTTACAGCAATAGGAACTTGGAAATGATATTCAAACAAACAATAACAGCAGACTGGCAGACAGAATCTACCACAGATACTCAGTACGCTGTAGAAGAAACAGCAGACAAGTTGATTATTAAATTACAAGGTTCTGTCAGCCGAACAGATTGGATTCAGAATCTGTCATCATGGAAGAAACCTTATAAACAGATGAGTAATATATTCTTTGTCCATGCAGGATTCTTAAAGAAATACAAAGCAATAAGAACAGTAATTCAGGAAGCTGTTTATAAAAACTTTGATAAGAAAATTGTAGTATTAGGTTACTCTCAGGGAGCAGCTCTTGCCTTACTTGTACATGAGGATATTGTTTTTACTTTTGGCAAGACTCCTGAAACAACGGTGTTTGGATGTCCTAGAGTATTCTCTATTTTCGGCAGAAAGACACTTAAAAAGAGAATGCAAGGTGTAACAAGGTATCATAACGGTAATGATATTGTCTGCCGTGTTCCTTTTACATGGTTGCTATTTCGGCATTACGGGAGTAAAATACATATAGGTAATAAGTATAGATGGTGGAAGCTATCTACAAAAGATCATACAACGTATAGCGAAAACTTGGAGGGTTAAACGATGATAGAAAGCACGGTACAACAGCACGATAAAAGACTTGATAAAATTGATGAGTCAATCAAAGAACTCACGGAGGAAATGGGTATAATCAAGCAAAAGATTTTCAACGGTTATGATCATTCTATCCGATCGACTGAGAACAAAGTAAATTACATTGATGAACAGAACACACGTCAGCATAAAGAATTGAAAGATGATATAAAAGATTTATCAAAGAAAATGGATAAACTTTTATGGAAATTAGTTGGAATAACTTTTTTTGCCATGTTAGCTTCGGCCTTCATGAACTTAATGGGATGGTTATGATTTATCAGAATCGTAAAGAGTTAAATAAAAACATTCAGAAATATGGATGTTATTATGTTGATCTGGTAAATATTTATGCAGAAGTGGCAGAACATAAGATACAATACGAGACTGTGAACGCTGCTTACGTTATGAGTACCCGGGTTAAGAATTATGCAGGAG